>WBZP01004068.1_pt1 | contig 15482 bp, 12 predicted proteins | sample 5204301 | NCBI WGS metagenome assembly WBZP01 (sample SAMN12412401, study PRJNA552823) | activated sludge metagenome | isolation source: activated sludge from nitrification reactor of wastewater treatment plant... | place: USA: Pennsylvania | collected 2017
TGAACAATAGCAATCAGTCTGAGTTCGATAAGTTTAGAGAAGCAGCACATAAACTTAATTTTAATGTATGTTACTTCCGGGGGTTTGGAGTCCCCACTGCTGACTACTTGAAACAAAAAAATTCAAGGCTGCAGAAAAATAGCTAAAATGTACGGTCTTCCGCTACGGCGAAAAAGCTAAGCCTCCAGTGCATATCACTGCTCTGCTTATACCCCGATCTGCGGGGTGCATATCCAAACACTTTCGCCGCTGAACGCTCCAGGCCGTACATTTCTAAACGCTATTTTTCTGAGGCCGAAGACAGGATGGTGAGCATGCTGCCTGATCCTGTTTGAAACTATCCCCACTTCGGGGGCGCATAAAGAACGGGGGCAGGAATACCCCCGTTTACCCTAATAAACCTTAAACCAGCAAAATATATAGCAGGAAGCCTGTGTGCAGGTTTCCGGTAGTGCTGTCGCGATTGTTCACTGCGCGTGCCTTAATCCCTTCATTGCCATCTGCCCAATTCTGTGCCAAAGCAGAAAATTGTGGAAAATTCGCCGCGATAAGCCTTTTCTATCAGGGCCTTTCCGGATTTGCAAAACCTGTTTTGATTACCTTTGCAACCATTTTTACCCAACAGCAACCCTTTTATGGAGGCCAAATACAGGGAATATCCCCAATTGAATCTGCCCGGCATCAGTGAAGACATTCTCCGCCAGTGGGAGTCGGATGGCGCTTTTGAAAAAAGCGTATCCCTCCGGGAAGGCGCAAAACCTTTTGTATTTTATGAAGGACCCCCGAGTGCCAATGGCATGCCCGGCATTCATCATGTGATTTCCCGCACCCTGAAAGACCTGGTTTGCCGCTACAAAACCATGCAGGGTTTCCAGGTTAAACGGAAGGGGGGATGGGATACACACGGCCTTCCCGTGGAACTGGGGGTGGAAAAAGAACTCGGCATTACCAAGGAAGATATCGGCCGCAGTATTTCGGTTGAGGAATATAACCGGAAATGCCGCGAAGTGGTGATGCGGTTCAAAGATAAATGGGATGATATCACCCGTAAAATGGGTTACTGGGTGGACCTGCAGCATCCCTACGTAACTTTTGAAAACAGCTACATTGAAACCCTCTGGTGGTGCCTGAAAGAATTATATAAAAAGGGATACCTCTACGAAAGCGTCAGCATACAACCTTATTCCCCCGCCGCCGGCACCGGCCTCAGCTCACATGAGCTGAACCAGCCCGGTACGTATAAGGATGTAAAAGATACAAGCGCCGTTGCCATGTTTAAAGCAGTGAAGGATGAGCGCAGTGCTTTCCTGTTTGCAGCAGCCGGTGGTACGGATGTTCACTTCCTGGCCTGGACGACCACCCCCTGGACCCTGCCCTCCAACCTGGGCCTCACAGTGGGTGCGGAAATTGAATATGTTTTGGTGTCAACCATCAATCCTTACAGCCATGAGCAGGTGCACGTAATCCTGGCAGCGGCTTTACTCGGAAAATATTTCCGGTCTGAACAGGAGAATGCCGGGTTTGACTCTTATAAAAACGATGGTAAAAATTTACCCTACCGCATCATCGCCCGCTGCAAGGGCAGTGAGCTGCAGGATATCCGTTATGAACAACTGCTCAGCTTTGAAGCCAATACGGCGGAGCAGATAGAAATAGCCTCACCGGGTGCGCAGCCTTTCCGGGTGATTACGGGTGATTTTGTAACCACCGAAGACGGCACGGGTATCGTACATACGGCCCCCGCTTTTGGTGCGGATGATTACCGGGTAGGAAAGAAATTCAACCTCGGTATCCTGACCCTGGTTGACCGCCGGGGCCGTTTCCTGGCCGGTGTGCAGGACGGCATCTTCCTGTACGGGGAGGAGTATGTAAAAGAAGAATACCTGACCGATGCTGAAAAGGATACGGAATTTAAAAAGCAGAAAGCCATCCTTGAGCAGCACGGCAAAATCAGGGAACTGAAAAAATACCTGGGTGTAGATGACCGCATCGTACTGAAACTCCAGGAAGAAGGCAAGCTCTTTAAAAAAGAAAAATACGAACATACCTATCCGCATTGCTGGCGTACCGATAAGCCTATACTCTATTACCCGCTCGATGCGTGGTTTATCCGCACTACGGCAGTGAAAGACCGGATGGTGGAACTGAATAAAACCATCAACTGGAAACCCGCTGCCACCGGCACCGGTCGTTTCGGCAACTGGCTGGAGAATATGGTGGACTGGAACCTGAGTCGCAGCCGTTACTGGGGTACCCCCCTGCCGGTTTGGCGTACAGCCGATGGCAGTGAAATGAAATGTATCGGCAGTATCGCAGAACTGAATGAAGAAATCCGGAAAGCAGCCCAGGTGCTGGGTGGAGATACCAATCAGCATTACCTGCATGAAGGCATCCTGGACCTGCATAAACCCTATGTGGATGAAATTACCCTGGTAAGCGACAGCGGACAGCCCATGCAGCGGGTGCCCGACCTGGTGGATGTTTGGTTCGACAGTGGTGCCATGCCTTACGCGCAATGGGGCCTGGATGCAGCGAAACTGCAGCTGGGTGCCCCGCGTCCATTCGGGCAGGAGTTCGAAGGGGCTTTCCCCGCTGATTTTATTGCGGAAGGGGTGGATCAGACCCGCGGCTGGTTTTATACTTTACATGCCCTGGGCGTATTGCTGTTTGACAGCGTAGCTTATAAAACAGTGGTATCCAACGGATTGGTGCTGGATAAGAATGGTAATAAAATGAGTAAGCGGCTGGGGAACGTGGTGGATCCTTTTGATACCATCACCCGCTATGGCGCCGATGCCACCCGCTGGTACCTGGTCACCAATGCCTCTCCCTGGGACAGCCTGAAGTTTGATGTGGAAGGTATCCGGGAAGTACAGCGTAAATTTTTCGGCACCCTCTATAATACCTACCAGTTTTTTGCACTTTATGCCAATGTGGACGGCTTTGTGTTCAGGGAAGCCAGTATACCGGTAAAAGAACGGCCGGAGATGGATCAGTGGATTTTGTCTTCCCTCAACAGCCTGATCAAAAAGGTAGCGCATGATATGGATGAATATGAACCTACCCAGGCAGGCCGCGCCATCGAGGATTTTGTGGACGAACACCTGAGCAACTGGTATGTACGTCTCTGCCGCCGGCGTTTCTGGAAAGGGGAGTACGGTCCGGATAAAATTGCGGCCTATCAAACCCTCTATGAATGCCTGGAAACCCTTTGCAGCCTGATGGCGCCGGTAGCACCTTTCTTTGCCGACTGGTTATATGGCAATCTCAATGCGGTAACCGGCCGTTCCATCCATAGTTCGGTGCATCATGGACATTTCCCCCGGGCGAATGACAGTATCATCAATGCTGACCTGGAAGAGCGGATGCAACTGGCACAGGATGCCGCTTCCCTGATTCTTTCCGTACGTAAAAAGGTGAATATCAAGGTGCGGCAACCCCTCAGCAAAGTGGTGATTCCCGCCATGGATGCCCGGATGGCGGATCATATCCGGGCGGTGGAAGAGATCATCAAGGCGGAAACCAATGTAAAGGAAATCACCCTGCTGGATGCCCAGAACTCCTTTATCCGGAAAAAAGCCAAGGCCAATTTCAAAACCCTGGGTAAGAAACTGGGGAGTAAAATGAAGTGGGCGGCAGACAAGATTACCGCTTTTGACGGACAGGTGATTGACAAAGTACTGAGCGGCCCCTACTGCCTCAATCCCGGCGAAGCAGAACCGCTGATGATCACCGCCGAGGATATTGAAGTGTCTACCGATGAAATACCTGGTTATGAGGTAGTAGGGAAGGGCAGCCTGACGGTAGCCCTGGATACCACCCTTACCCCTGAACTGAAAATGGAAGGAGATGCCCGGGAGTTTGTGAATAAGGTGCAGGCTATCCGCAAGGACAGCGGTTTTGCACTGACCGACCGCATTGCGGTGGAGGTGTCAGAAAATGAGGTACTGCAACCTTCTTTGATTAGATATAAAGACTATATTTGCGCCGAAATTCTGGCAGATTCGCTTGCTTTTATGGCCGTTTTATCCAACGGAACCGAAGTGGAGGTGAATGATGCCATCGTAAAAGTGAACGTATTTAAAAAGTAAACCAGTATGGCAACTAAAAAGCAGGTAAAACCAGCCAAAGCTGCACCGAAAACCGCCGTAAAAAAAGCCGCTAAACCGGCCCCTAAAAAGGTTGTAAAGGCAGCTCCCGCCAAAAAAGCAGCGCCCGTGAAGAAAGCGGTGAAACCTGCTGCCAAACCGGTGAAAAAAGCAACTCCGGCCAAAAAAGCAGCGCCCGTGAAAAAAGTGGCCCCTGTTAAAAAAGCTGCTAAACCTGCTGCCAAACCGGCACCGGCCAAAAAAGCCGCTGCCCCGGTTAAAAAAGTAGTAGCTCCTGTAAAACCCGCCCCCGTAAAAACGCCGGCGAAAGCGCCTGCCAAACCCGAACCCCCTCAAAAAATGGCTAAAAAAGAAGAAAAGAAAACAACCCCGGCAAAATCAGCTGCCGATATCAAGGCAAAGGATATTAAAGTGCCCGCTCCGAAACCCGTCAGTATTCCGAAACTGACCACGACTGCCGCCCGTAAATATGAGCCGGATTTCACCAAGTCTGTACTGGATAAAGCACCGGCAGAAGTATACACCCCCACCCAGCGCTACAGTGACCTGGAACTGGCTGAATTCCGGGAACTGATCCAGCGCAAACTGGAAGCCGCCAAGAAAGAACTGGCTTACCTGCAGGGACTAATCACCCGCAAAGATGATATGGGCGGAGATGAAGGCGATAACCGGTATATGACGATGGAAGACGGCAGCCTCAGCATGGAAAGGGAGCAACTGAGCCAGATGGCCAGCCGGCAGATTACGTTCATCGATCACCTGGAAAAAGCCATCATGCGTATTGAAAACAAAACATACGGCATTTGCCGGGTTACCGGTAAACTGATTGATAAAGCCCGCCTCCGCGCGGTGCCCCATGCCACCCTAAGCATTGAGGCGAAGATGGGAAAGGTAAGCTGAACCAGCAGTGAATATGATTCAGGCGGCTGTCCGGTTGGGCAGCCGTTTTTTTTGTGAATGGGTTTGGCGGGAATGGGGAGGTTCAAAAGGTTCAAGATGTTCAAGAGGTTCAAAAGGTTGGCTTCGTGGCGGGTTTTTCTTCACCCTTCTAATCCGTGGAACCATCTTGAGCGACGGCAGGGCACAGGGGTTCAAGATGTTCAAGAGGTTCAAAAGGTTGGCTTCGTGGCGGTTTTTTCTTCACCCTTCTAATCCGTGGAACCATCCTGAGCGACGGCAGGGCACAGGTCGGGAGACCTGCGCCAGTGGGGTATAAAGGTTTAAAAGGTTCCAGAGGTTCAAAGGGTTCAAAAGGTTGGCTTCGTAGCGGTTTTTTTAAACTTCCCTAAACCTACCTAAACCCTAAACTCTAATCCCTCCACTCAAAGAGAGGTCTTCCCCACACGTTCCAGTTTATTCCGCTTTTTCTTGCTGTATTTCTTTTCGTAATCCAGTACTTCCTGGGGTTTCAGTTTGTCATCAGCCGGCTTGGCAGCTGCGGCGGCGGTATTGGATTTTTCGCGGGGCGGGTCTTTGATCAGTTGTCCGCGGTCGTACCGTTCAATATTGATCACATGCCCCTGCGGATTGAAATACTTCCATTCACCGTGGGGTACGCTGTATTGTTCGGCCTTTACAATTTTAAATTCCAGGATTTCATTGCTGCCCGTACCATACACCGGAATGGTATCGTAAGGGGCATCCGGGTTATAGCCCCGCCATTCTTCCTGCCGTTCAATATTGCCCAGGAAACTGAAATATTGCTGTAACCCGTCCTTCCCGCCGAAGCGGTAGTTTTCCATGGCAATCAGGTCGCCGTTGGCATTGTATTTACGCCAGACGCCGGTTTTTTTATCATCTTTAAACCTGCCTTCTTCTTCATACCCGGGCTCACCCCTTAATTCGCCCACGGAGATGGCCCATTTGCCCTGTTTCAGTCCTTTTTCATCAATGATGTTGATGGTATCCCCGTCGGGAGTGAGTTTGAAATCCTTGTATTGTGCCTGCAGGGAAAAGCTGATGGACAGCAGGCCCAGCAGGGTCAATAAGTGCGGCAACCGGAAGCGATGCATCATGTTTTCAGATTTGGGGTGTACCCAAAGGTACTGGTTGTTTCAGAAAGCGCTGAATGGCCGGCCCGATTTAACAGTTTGCGGTCCGGCCACATTTTTTGCAGATAAAAAAATCCCTGCCGCGGGGGCAGGGATGCGTATAAAAAACTAACCGGGTTATTTTAATACCGGAAGGCTGAACGGGCCACTACCTGGCCGGATTCATCCCGCAGTACTGCCAGGTATATACCCTGAGATAATGCCTGCTGCAGCCCAACAGAACGGTGGGTATAACCGGTATGCAGGATGTCTATTGTTTGGTCGGCCACCCGGCTGCCGCCTGCACTGAATACCTGCAGCTGGTAACGGCCCGTTTTGAAATGCTGCAGACGTACATCGATCGCGCCTGCGCCGGGGAGGATGGTCATACCCGCAGACTTGCCTGAAGGGTTTACCCGTATAATACTGCTGTAATACGTACTGCCGTCAAATTCGTGTACTGCCAACCGGTAGTAAACGGTTTTTCCGGGGTGTGCCGCATCTGTATAGGCGAACACTGAACGGCCATTACTGTAGGGAACAAAGCCCAGGCTGCTGAAACGGTATCCGTCGGTGGAGATCAGTACTTCAAAGCGGCTCACCTGGCCGGCTTCCTCTACTTTCCAGTTCAGCTGGTTCTGACGGTCGTTGGGGGTTACCGTGAAATAGCGGATCCTTACCGGTATCACCGAACTGCAGGGCGAACCGGGAATATTGGGGTTGTTGACGGTAAAGCTGGTGCTGTTGATGCCGCTCTGGTCTGTGATATCCGCTCCCGCACAGTTCTTTCCGTAGGTAACCGTGTAAAAATCAATCCGCCAGGTACCGGTATCGCTGAGGGAGAAGGAGGCCGGTAAGATGTTCGCGGCACCGATAACTTTCTGCCAGCGCTGATCGAGGATGCCGTTCCCGTTCTGGCAGGAACCTCCTGTAGGGAAATTGTTTCCTTCCGGTCCGTTGGGGCTGGCATTGCAGTCATCTGAAAAATCGAGCGCAAAAGAACTGTAGGCAGGCAGGTTATCTCCTTCCTTGTATACCCGGTAAAAAAGAGCAGCGCCGGTAACATCGGCGTTGCCGCAATCAGTCCTTTTAAAATTATTGATTTCCGCGCCGATACTCAGGGTGGGGGCAGGGTTCAGCGGGCAAATACCGGCAGCAGGGATGCCCTGGGTGCCGTTCAGGCTGGCCGGAACCACCGGATTGCCGGGCTGGAATTTACCTTCGATGAGGTCGTAAAACTGGTTACCGAATATCACCATTTGACGGTAAGTGGCCACCTCACCTACCGTAAAGAATTTAAGGGTGGTGAAAATCTCCGGCAGCAAATCCAAACTGGCATTGCCTACGGGATCACTCAGGCCCGGACCACCGGCACAGCTGCCTGCCGGCACATAATAACTGCCTGTTGCGCCGCCTGTTCCGGTCAGGTAGTAGGCCGAGGGACAGGCATAATTGTAAGTGGTACGCGTACTGCCACTTTCAAACGGATTGGGCAGATTGGCGAGATCGGCCTGTATCTCTACGGAGTAACGGCCGGGGCGGTCAATATAGCTGCCCAGGTCGGCATAGAATTTATCATTGTTGCCATTCTTGCCTCCGCAGATACCCGGTACATAAATGGGTGCTGATGCAACCAGCGAAGTGGGGTCGTTCTGAGCCATCCGGCGCAACACCAGCCGGGAAACACTTTTATCGCCGCAGTTATCCGAACTGTTCATGCCCTCGGCATATACTTCCCAGTCGATGAAACAGGCCTGTCCAACGGCTACATACTGGTTAAACAGGTTATTGGAACCGCTCCCGGTATTATGATTGAGGATACCGATATAGGTAACCTGGGAAAAAGTGAGTACTGAAATGCAGGTAAGCAGCAGGGTTAGTAACTGTTTTTTCATATGCGAAAATTAGTGTGAAGCGGTTGAAAAAGGGAGAGGCTTTTACAGGGAATGGATCAGGTAAGGGCAAATTAGGTAAAAAATCACGTTTTACGCAAAATGTGTATAATTTACATATCAACAGCCTTTTTTGTGCGGAAGGCAGCGGTTGGAAACAGTCCGTAGCGAAAGGCGCTGAAAGGGATCCTCCATTTATGTTCTGCGAAATAAAGGCAGCCTTCTCCGGGGTATCCGGGAAGGTTATTTTGATTTGTTGCAACTTTTTACCGGCCGTATTGTTATACGATTCAACAAAAAACCATTCAGATCATGACAATTGAAAAAGGACAACCTGCGCCCTCCTTCAGCCTGTTTGATACCGACAAAAACGCGGTTACGCTGGAACAGTTTAAAGGAAAGAATGTGGTACTGCTGTTTTTTCCGCTGGCATTTACCGGTGTATGTACTGCAGAACTCTGTTCCGTGCGCGACAATATCGCAGCGTACAATCAAACCAATGCCCAGGTGCTGGGTATTTCTGTTGACTCCCTCTTTACACTTGGTAAGTTCAGGGCAGAGCAGCAGCTTAATTTCCCGCTGTTGAGCGACTTCAACAAGGCCGCCTCCCGTTCCTATGGCGTATTATATGATGTTTTCCCTGCCTTTGGTATGGAGGGTGTGAGCAAGCGGGCAGCATTCGTAATTGATAAAGAAGGTGTTGTGCAATATGCAGAGGTCTGTGCTACCCCGGGCGACCTTCCTGATTTTGGCAAAATCCAGGAAACCCTGGCCAGCTGCAACTAAAAAATTGGCCTTTTTTTTAAAGAAAACACAATAAACAGCCCTTTCCGGCTGTTTTTTTTATGGTCAGGTTATCTTTAACCGGAATTAGGTATATTTACAACACTGAAACAGTTTTACACCATAGCAATCTGCATGACCTTGTTCGCGGGCACAGCCGCTGCGCAGCTGCGTGGCGACCGGGATCCGGCCGACAAGATTGTGCGTTTTTACCCCAACCCGGCAGCAGAAGCGGTTTATTTTGAACTGCCGCCCGGCTATGATAAATCCTACAGCATTCAGCTGTTTAATTTTATGGGGAAAAAGGTACGTGAAACAGCTGCAGGAACCGGCCGCAACCAGGTGTTGCTGGATGGCTTCTACCGGGGGGTATACATTTACCAGCTGCGCGATAAGTACGGAAAAATCATCGACTCAGGCCGCTTCCAGGTTGTCCGTTAAAAGTCTCTCAAGCCTGCGCCACCAGCAGGTTTTTCACCACTTCCTTGCTGAATATCTTTTTTTCCTTCCGGTTCACTTTTACCGTAAACGTGCGGTCGAAGGATTCAATGGATTCCACTAACATTTCTGCGCCCAATGCCAGGTTATTCCTGGTAAGGTACTGCAGAAAGCTGTTGGAATGATCGGCCACCCCCACCAGTTTTACCCGGTCTCCGGGCTGGCATTCCATCAGCGGCCTGCCTATACTTTTGGCAAAACGGCCGTTCGCATCCGGTATGAGATCTCCATGCGGGTCGGTAGTGGGATAACCAAGGTGTTTATCCAGCTGATTGACCAGTTCTTCACTATGGATATGCTCCAGCTGTTCTGCAATGTCATGCACCTCGTCCCAGCGGAAATCCAGTTTATTTACCAGCCATACCTCCCAGAGGCGGTGTCTCCGGATGATGCTGACGGCCATCTGCCGGCCCTTATCAGTCAGCTTTACCCCCTTTGATTTTTCATAGGTAACCAGTTTCCTGGCGGCGATCTTTTTCAGAAAGTCGGTCACTGAGGCAGCACTCACCTGCAGCATACCAGCCAGGGCAGAAGTGGACACCATTCCCCCGTTCTTTTCATGTAACTGGTAAATGGCTTTCAGGTAATTCTCTTCAGCGGAGGAACTCATGCGGGTTTTTTACAAAAATGAACATTTTATCAGTAAAAATTGTAATTTAGGCTTGCCTAAATAATGAATTCAGTCTACAAAATAAAAAGTCGCGCCTTTTTGATCATTCTGCTGATCAATGCAGTCCTGCTTTTACTTTCCCCGGCCGCAGGAGCCCAGCAGTCGGTAATTAAAGGTAAGGTAGAGGTTTCCGGCCAGCCACTGCCGGGAGTGGTGGTTGCTTTACCGGCTTATCACCGCACGGTGCTTACCGACAGTGCCGGTGTATTCCGGTTAACCTTTCCGGCGGTTGAAAAGTTGCGCATCCGGTTGAGCGCCGTGGGTTGTCAGCCGCTGGATACCCTTTTGCGGAAGCCATTTGCCGACAGTATTTATGTTTCCCTGCAGCCGTTCACCACCAGTATGGAAGAAGTGGTGATCACGGGTACGCTTACACTCGTTCATAAAACTGCGTCTCCCATCCCGGTGGAAGTATATACGCCCGCGTATTTCAGGAAAAATCCGGCACCCAATCTTTTTGAGGCCTTGCAGCTGGTGAATGGTGTTCAGCCGCAACTGAACTGCAATGTGTGCAATGCCGGGGATATCCATATCAATGGAATGGAAGGTCCTTATACCATGGTGCTGATTGACGGTATGCCGATTGTGAGCAGTTTATCCACCGTATACGGACTCAGTGGTATTCCCTCGGCTATGATTAAAAGCGTGGAAGTGGTAAAAGGGCCGGCATCCACGCTGTACGGAAGCGAGGCCATTGGCGGGCTCATCAATATCATCACCAAAGATGCCAGTACTGCACCCCGTATTAAAACGGATGTTTCCGTAACCGGAATCGGTGAATACAATGTGGATATAGGGTCGGGGTACCGGATGAAATCCACCCAGGGCCTGCTGGGGATTAATTATTTTGATTTCAGCCATCGGCGGGATATCAATAACGATCATTTTACGGACCTGGCCCTGCAGCGTCGACTGAGTATTTTCAATAAATGGCAGCATCGTTTCAGCGATCGGGTACAGAGTTCCCTGGCCGTACGATATGTGCATGAAAACCGCTGGGGGGGTGAACTGAACTGGCAACCGCATTACCGCGGAGGCAATGAGGTGTATGGAGAGCAGGTCCTTACCCGCCGGATGGAACTGATCAGTAATACCCGCTGGGGCAAGGGCTGGAACCTGGATATATCCTGGAACCGTCACCGGCAGGAAAGCTGGTATGGCCTGACCGTTTATGCCGCCACACAGGAGGTGGCTTTTACCCAGCTGCGCTGGAACCATACCGTGGGTAAACATTCACTGCTCGCAGGTCTGCCGCTCAGGTACACCTATTATGATGATAATACGCCGGCAACCGCTAACCTGGCCGGCATGAACCGCCCCGACCGCATCCTGCTGCCCGGTATTTTCCTGCAGGATGAATGGACCGTGAATGATCAGTTGCTGGTACTGGCGGGAATCAGATATGATTATCACCAGCGGCATGGCAGCATTCTTACGCCCCGCCTGAGTTTCAAATATTCCCCTGCTCCCGGCCAGGTTTTCCGCATGAGTATGGGCAATGGATACCGGGTAGTCAACCTGTTTACCGAAGATCATGCCGCCCTTACCGGCGCCCGGGAAGTGGTGATCAACGGAACACTCCGGCCGGAACAGTCGTGGAATCTCAACCTGCAGTATTCCACAACAGTCCGCTATCCCGGCGGATTCGGCAGTATTGATGCCGGCGCTTTCATGACCCGTTTTTCCAACCGCATTGTTCCGGATTACCTGACCGATTCCCGGAAAATCATTTATGCTAACCTGAACGGTTATGCGCTTTCCAGGGGAATTACCCTGAATACTGCCTGGAATTTTATTTCGGGCCTGAAGATCATTGCCGGAGCCACCCTGCTGGATGTTTTTCAGTCGGAGAAAGACAGTGCCGGGAAATCAGTCCGCCGGCCGCAACTCTTCGCGCCGGCATTTTCAGGCACTTTTGCTATCAGTTACAGTATCCGCAAACTCACGCTGGACCTTACCGGCCGGGTGAACGGCCCGATGCAGCTGCCGGTGGTGGAAGCGGATTTCAGACCGGAAAGATCACCCTGGTATGGCTTGCTCAACCTGCAATGCTCAACTCCGTTGGGGAAGCAGCTGGAAGGATATGCCGGTGTGAAAAACCTCCTCAACTTTATTCCGAAGCATCCGATCCTGCATCCGGATGATCCGTTTAACCGCCCGGGTGGAAAATATTTTGATGCTGCAGGACAGCCCCGGGCAGATACCAATCCCAACGGATACAGTTTTGATCCTTCGTACAACTATGCGCCGGTACAGGGTGCGAAATGGTTTATAGGCATCCGCTGGCAATTACCCTGATGATGGTACCGGAAAAAAACATGCGCCCGGGAGGGCGCATGTGTATGTAAATAGTTGGAACTGTGATTTATTTTCCTGCACTGGCTTCCGCCTCTTCCTCTGCTTTTTCGTATTCCTGTTCTTCCTTGAAATAGTAAGCCAGGGAAAGCGTACCGCTGCCTTCAATGATAAACACAATCAGCAGTAACAACAGCAGAATGGTGAGGATGGGGTTGGTTTCGTTGGGGAAAAGATCCTTCTTCTCTGAAACCAGGATCAGGGAGGCGAGGAGGAGGGGGATCTGTACAAATGCTGCGAAACGGGTAAACAGACCAATAATCATCAGAAAGCCACCGCCAATATGGATCCAGGGAATGCTGTTCCACATGATATCCTTGTATTGGGTCAGCCCGTTTGCATCCAGCAGCTGTTCAAACTTGTATTGATTATTCAGGAAATCCACTCCGCTGAGCAGTAAGGCGGCGCCTACTGCCACCCTGATGAGGGCAAGCCACTTGGGGTTATGCGAAGCTGTCCATTCCTGAAATTTGTCAAGAAAGCTCATAGTTTAATCGTTTAGTTGTTAAGGTTTTTGAAAACTACGAAATTTAATTTTAGAATAACGTTCATTTCGCGCCTTTTTTTAAACAAAGCGGGGTTTTACGTGATTTTACTCCGTGATTTCCGCAAAATAGGTTAGCACCGGCTGGTTGTTGATGAGTACTGTAACCGGGTAACTGTCTTCTTCTTCAAAGCGGTGAGTGAAAATAAGGTTGCTTCCCTGTTGTGAAAAATCAACGGTTTTATTCCGTCGCTTCTTATCGGCTCCCACCTGTAACGCCACGAGCTCAATATTAGTATTGCGCTGCAGCCGTAAACTGAAAGAAACCGGTTTTTTAACGGATGCCTTCAGCATGCCGCCGTACGGAGTAAATCCGGTTAACCCATACGTGTAAGCAGGATTGTGCAGCAGGGGTAAAGCCAGGAATTCTTTCAGGGATGCCGGTCCGCTGCCCCCCAGCTGCCAGGATTTATTGTCAGGGAAGTGCTGCAGGTTGAAGATGCTTTTGGGAGCAAAAAAGTAATCGGGATTAAATGCGCGGGTGAACTTTGTACACTTCTCATCCAGGGTGCCACAGCCACTATAGGGATCTGCATAATACCAGGTATCCGGGCTCTGGCCTAACTGCACCACCGCCCAGGTATGGTTGTATTCATCGGGCATTTCGGTAACATGATCGTTTTTATTTTTCATAAATCCTTCCACCGTGAGGCAGCGGATTTTCGCGACGCTGCACATATCCTGGAACAGGATGGCAAAACCATTGGGATTGGCTTTCCTGGTTTTAAGCACGGTTTCCGCCACCATTTTTTCATTACTGTTGCCGCGGGCGGCGCGCAGGTCCGGACTGATATTCCGGGTGATCCAGTAGTAAATGGCGCGCACTTTCTCTCCGGGCGATGAAAACCGGCGGGTAACAATATGGCTGATGGTGCCTGCATTGAGGGTGTCCAGCGGGCCCAGGGATTCCACATAGGTATCTACCTCACTGTAAGGGTCAGGGGCCATTTGCGCGGTGGCTTTCCAGGGTTGTATCAGCAGGCAGATGAGCAGAAACGGAATAATCATTTTCATAGGATTAAAAATAGGTAAAAAGAAGTCTGTGTAATCTGTATGGTGCTGCTGTTTTGTTAAGATTGGCTTTGTGGTGGTCGCTTACTATATTGTGGTGTATGATCAGTTTCCAAGCCATCCTGGATAAGTATGGACCGAAAGGAGAAAAAACCGGATGGACCTATATCGGCGTGCCGGCTTCAGTGGCAACAGTACTGAAACCGGGTTGCCGGCAATCATTCCGGGTAAAAGGAAAGATTGATAAGATGCCGCTGCGGCAGACGGCCCTCTTACCGGCGGGCGACGGAGATTTTATCCTGCCCCTCAATGCGGCTATGCGTAAAGTGCTCGGAAAAACTGCGGGCGCTTCGGTATCGGTTAACCTGGCGGCCGATGATTCGGCATTTGAAATGAATGCGGCCTTCATGGAATGCCTGGCAGATGAACCAGCGGCATGGACTTTCTTCCACAGCAAACCGCCGTCGTTTCAGCGTTATTACAGCAAATGGATCGACAGTGCCAAAACCGGACAAACACAGGAAAAGCGGATAGCCATGGCCGTGAATGCGCTGGCCAGGGGGATTGAATTCGGGGAGATGCTGCGTATGCAGCGCGATCAGTCTATGCGATAATCTGAAAGCCTTTCCGCATCGAATTCTTTCATGAAAGGAAAACAGAACGGATGCAACCGGTCAGAGGAATACCCGCAGCAGCAGGGCAAAGCCATCATCTTCTTTTGGCTGGTCTTTGATGGTTACGATATGCAAACCTGCTTCTGTCCATACTTTAAACAGTTCCCCTTTTTTATGTGTGCCGATACCCTTGTCGAGTTGCGGCAGCATCACACCCCGCACGAACCAGCCCAGGTCGCCGCCCTTTGCCGCAGAAATATGATCAGCGCTGTAAGTGGCCGCCATGCTTTCAAAACTGGCAGTGCCTTTCTGGATGCGGCTCATAATTTTTACTGCCAGTGAATCGGCAAATCGCGCCTGGTACACGGTGGTGTCCAGCAGGATATGGCTTACATGGTAAAAGCGGTTGGGCAGTTTTGCCAGTACTTTCAGCAGAATCTTCTGATTTTTAAAGGGGCCATACACTTTACCGGTTTTTCCTTTGTAGGCGATGCTGTCGGCCAGTCCGGTGAATGAAGTACTGCTGAGTATCGCAACGGTATCAATGCTGAATTTCTTTTTCAGTACAAATTTCACATAGCCGATGGGGTCAGGAGCAGCTTCCAGTTCTTTTTTAATTTGGGCAACCGGCTGTGCCATCCCCTGTAAAACTGTACAGATGCAAATGGCCATCAGCCAACCCTGTTTTTTCATCTTTTGCATGAGCGGTTAAAGGTAAGTATAATTGCAGCAGTTGTATTATCAGCAAGCCATCATCCATAATGTTCAAACGGGTATCCTGCATTTTATTGAATAGAAAGGTTGCCCTGTATAATCAATTCTTTACCGGATTCAATAATCAATGCAGAACCGGTATTCATTTGCTGAAAACGATCAAGTATACAACTGCCGCCAGTAGCGGGTCGTACACGTATACGGTATCCGGAAGGCAATATGGCAGGCGGTTGCTGCTGATTCATCCAGTTGGCGGGGTTAC
>WBZP01003258.1_pt2 | contig 15478 bp, 10 predicted proteins | sample 5204301 | NCBI WGS metagenome assembly WBZP01 (sample SAMN12412401, study PRJNA552823) | activated sludge metagenome | isolation source: activated sludge from nitrification reactor of wastewater treatment plant... | place: USA: Pennsylvania | collected 2017
GATTATCACGCGCCAGAGCCAACTGGCGCTCGTCACCAAGCCGGCGGGCCAACTCGACGTGGCGGTGACAATAGGTCAGCGCCCGCTCCAGTTGCCCAGTGTACATGTAGATGCCGCACAACTCGCCCAGATCGCGCACCAGCCACCAATTGGCGTTAAGCTCTTCGGCCGAACGAATGGCGCGGGCCTTCACCGTTTCGGCCAATTGAAAGCGGCCCATGCTGAAGTAAACGACACCCAAATTGCCCTCGGAGAAGACCGCCGCCAGTGGGTCGCCCACCGCGCGAAACAGCGCCGCCGACCGGGTTAAATCCCCGGCTGCGTCGGCATATCGTCCGGCCACCCACAGGATCGTCGCCCGCCGGCGATAGGCAGTCGCCAGGTCGTGGGGGTCAACGCCCGTTGTCGCTTCCAACGTGGCGATCAGCCGCTCGCCAATGGTGATGGCCTCGGCCAATTGGCCATCCTCCCGGGCCAGATCCATCTCTTCCATGTCCAGCAGGGCACGGGCCGACGCATTGGGCACGCCTGATAGATCGGCCGGCAGGGTGTCCAACTGCCGCCTGACCTCACCCTGCAACGCCCTGGCCTCCTCATAGCGCCCCAGCAAGCTCAACGCGCCGGCTGCCCGGCTGCCGGCCAACGCCAGCGCGTAGCCGTCGCCGGCCCGGCCGGCCTCATCGAGCGCCTCGTTCGCCCGGCTCAGGGCCGCGTCCGCCTGCGCGGTTTCCAGCAGCAAGGCGGCCATATTGGCCAGATAGCGGGCGCGCAACGCCGGGCGGCTCAGGCCGGCCGCTTTGTCGGCCGCCGTCTGCAACACGTCCAGCCAGGGCGACCAGAAGCCCCAGCGCAGGGGCCAGGGATGGAGCGCATCGGCAAGGTCGAGCCACAGCGCCGACAGGTCGTGGCGGTTGGCCGTGGCTTCGAACAGCGCCAGGCAGCTCTCGAAGTGCCGCCGCAGCGCGTCGGGGTTGTCGCGCCGGGCCGACACAAAGGCCGCCACCTGCCGCAACTGAGACGCCAGGCGCTCGGTGTAGTAATCAGTCCAGCGCTGTTGTTCAGAAGTCCAATTGCCGGGACTGTCCATAGGGATCAAATCCCCCGCCATCGTCCGGCGCTCCAGCGACCAGACCGGCGCGCCGGAACACAGCGCCGCGGCCTTACTCTGCGCCATCCCACCGGGCCAGAATTTCCGTCTGCAAAAATGTAATCGTCAGGCGGTGGATGCGATAGCGCGGCGCGGTCGCCGGGCCGGCAGCGTCGAGCAATGAGTAGGCCAGCAGTTGGGCCAGCGCGTCGTCGAACTCATCCTCCGGCAGCGCGGTCACCAGTTGCAGCCACTCCAGGTCTTCCCCTTCGGGGGCAATGTGGAGCAGGGACAGGAGCATGGCCCGCGCCGGATCAGCCAGGTCGAGCCAGGCGCGGCGGTAGATATAAGTATACAGGCTCTCCGGGGCGCGCCGGCGAACCTGCCGCAGATCGTCGAGCAACACCGGCAATGGCCGGCGGCCCAACTGCGCGGCGACCAGCTTGAGCGCCAGGGGCATGCCACCGACCACGTCGAAGAGGCGGCGCATGTCGTGAGGGTCGAGCTGCATATTGAGCCGGTGCCGATCCAGTTCCGCCTCAATCAGCGCCCGGCTATCAGCCAGCGAGAGTGGCTCAACCGGGCGGCGATAGACCAGCGGGTAGCCGGTCACCGCCTGCCGGCTGGTGAGCAGGATGCGAGCCTGCGCGGCCAGCGTGACCAAAGCCGGCAGCAGGGCGGCCACGTCGTGGACGCTCTCCAGGTTGTCAATAACGATCAGGTGGCGGGCGTTGGCCAGGAAGTCGGCGATGCGGGCCAGCTTTTCATTCGTGCCCAGCCCCACCAACGCCGCCAGACCGAGTTGCTCGGCCAGCCGGCTGGTGATGTCAGCCAGCGTCGTGGCGGCGTCGTTCGTAGACTCGATGTCCCCCAACTCCGTCAGCCAGGCCTGCCGGGCGCTGATCCAGGCCAGGCCGTCAAAGACATCACTGCCGGCCAGATCGAAGGCGACCGCGCGGGCCAGCGCCGTCTTGCCGATACCGCCCAGCCCTTCGACGCTGATGAGCCGTGGACCGTCGGGCCGGCACAGCAAGCCGGTCAATTCCGCCCGCGGCCCATTGATGCCGACAAGCTGCGCGTATTCGGGTGGCGGCAAATGGCGGCGCATCTGGTTGGCCCGTGCTTGGGCGTGGGCGGCCATCTCTGCCCGGCGCAGGCGCTCCGTCAGGCGCTCCGCGCCGGCGTTGACGAGGCGGCGGAAGTGGCGCGGCTCCACGCTGACGGCTGCAGCCAACTCCTCCGCGCCGAACTCGATGGGGGCCAGATAGCGATGGTAGACGGCGCTCCAGGCTTGCAAGTCGCTCTTGCCGCGGGCGAAATCATGGGCGATGGCGTCGCGGAGTGCCTGGCGCGTGGCGGGCGCGTCCGGCTCCACTACGTCGGCCGCCTGCCGCGCGCGGGCCAGTTCGGCGGTGGTCACGTTCAGGACAAGATCGCGCAGGCGAATATCCCGACCGCCGGCCGAGCCGGTCGCCGGGTCCGGCAGCACGTCCAGGCCGAGCAAATCGGCTGGCGGCGTCTGCCCCTGTTGCCAGGCGCGCAGTGTCTTGGTGATTACCCCGACAGTGATGGCATCAACATCCACGGTGTGGACGGGCCTCCTCCCCAGAAGTCCATTTTATGTCCGAACTGTGACCAAAAGGGCTTAGAAGCCGGTTAGATAGGGACTACTATAGCCAGTAGGTTCGGTGGGGGCAAGACGATGGGCTTGCCTTATGAGAACCGGCGGGCCGGTTTGGGGGAATATTCCATGAAAGCCAATGACAGAAAACCTCAATTGTTTATCGGCATCACCATAGTTGTTGCTCTGCTACTCGCTTCGAGCTTGTCGAAATATGGAAGCGCATACGCCAGCTCGGATTCTGAGGCAGCGACGACCAATCTGTATTTGATCGACTTTGGCTTGAGTTCGCTCAGTGTGTCTCAGCAAGAAGCGATCAGTGCTTACGTGAATGCACACGCAGATAAGATGCCGGCCGATATTCATGATTACACGGTGACCGCCCAATACGTCAATTCCTCAGGGCGGCAAGTGGTTGGGTTAGTGCCTACTGATGTGTACGCCAGTCACTGGGCCATACCCCTGCCTGATGATACCCCCGTTTTTTTGACGTTGACGGGATCGACGAATGGTGGTTGGTCAGCCGAATTTTTGCCCAAGCCTATTGTACCGAGGCAAAGCTCTTCGCTTGATTATCGCTTTCCCTGGACAAATGGACACACATGGCTCAAAACCCAAGGGTACCATTTTCAATCATTGGGTTATTCCATTGATTTTTCTCCTGGGTCCAATAGCGTACTGAATGTGCTGGCGATTGAGAGTGGCCTTCTGCAACCAATATGCACTGACCCTTATGAGGGAATGGTTAAAGTAACCCATGCAGATGGTGTGAAGTCCGGGTATCTTCACCTTAGCTCCAGCTCGATACCGTCCGGCCTGTTCAATCAAAACATTCCCCAAGGACAGGTGCTCGGTCAAGCATATACTGGGAGTGCAAAAGTTGATCCCCATCCTTATTGCATACCTGGTCTGGCCAATTACAAATTCGCCACGAAATGTGGCTGTGGTAACGGCACCCATTTGCATTTTGAGGCGAGTTCGCAGGACATCAGCATTCAAGGGAGTTTGGTTACTTCCATTTCTGATTCAAAAAACGGGACTGGCTACACGTCCACTAATGGTGAAACCCAATCAGGCGACCCCCTCACCGTCAATCCACCCCCCATCAGTCCATCCGCGGGAACCTGTAGCAACGGGTGGAATCAAATCGTTGGCTTTGCCGGTCAACCGGCTTACACAACGCGCAATGCACAGTCGAGTAGCCAGTCAACCAACTGGGCGACGTGGATACCGACTATCGCCCAAGCGGGCACCTATGGGGTTGAGGCTTACATACCCAATCATGGCACGGCCTTCTGCAACACCTCGGTTAGCTATGACACAACCAATGCCGTCTATACGCTCACCGATAGCAACAACAACAGTTTCACGAAGAGCGTGAATCAGCAACCGTTAGCCGACGTATGGGTGCCTCTGGGAGACCTCTACTGCAACCCCGGACAGTCATGTCGGGTCAGGTTGACGGATATAACGGGTGAACAATTGTTGTCCCGCACTGTCTCCTTCAGCGCGGTTCGCTTCACACTGAAATCGTCGCCACCGCCAGTCTATTCGATTAGCGGTTCCATTACAGATGGCGCCGGGTCTGGGCTGGGAGGTGTTAGCGTCAGTGCCGGTGGGAAAACAGTACAAACAGATGGCAATGGCAATTACGTCATCAGCGATCTATCCGCCGGCGTGTATACCATAAGTCCTAGCAAAGCGGAATACACGTTCTCGCCCGGCAGCCAGGCCGTCACGGTAGGCCCCAATGCGACGGGTGTCAACTTCACGGCCAGTCTGGTGACCTACTCGATACGGGGTCGTGTCAGCGACAGCGCTAACGGCTCGGGCATCAGTGGCGCGGCCGTAAGCGCGGGGGGCAAAACAGCCCAGACGGACGGCGAAGGGAATTACACGCTGAGCGGTCTTGGTAGCGGGAGCTACAGCGTCTCAGTTAGCAAAGCGGGCTATGGCTTCAACCCGCCGACGCGCAACGTGACCCTGGGGCCAGATGCAAACGGGGTAGATTTTACGGGAACGGCCGCAACCTATTCCATTAAGGGCAGCGTGACCACGGGAGCCGGCGCTCTGGCTGGAGTTACCATCAGCGCCGGCAGCCAAACCGCGACGACGGACGCTAGTGGGAACTACACCATCGGCGGCCTTACGGGAGGCGTCTATACGCTCGTGCCAAGCAAAGCTGGGTACTCCTTTACCCCCACGAGTCGAAGCGTGACCGTGGGTCCGGATGCCCTGGGTATCAACTTTGTTGGCTCAGTGATACCGGTAGAAGGCGCTCGCCTGTTCATCAGCCCGGCGACACAAACAGTCGGTCTAACAGGCCAGGTCTGTGTCCAGGCGCGGGTAGAGAAGTCGCCGGAACTCCACGCCTTCGAGTTCACGCTGGGCTTCCCGCCCGACCTGCTGGAGGCGACAAACGTAACGTTGGGGCCGTTCCTCGGCAGCACCGGACGGACTCTGGTTACACTGCCCACCGACATCAACAACGCTACCGGCCGGGTCAAGTTCGGCGCGGCCACCCTTGGGGCCGCACCGGGAGCGACGGGGAATGGCGATCTGGCAACGGTGTGTTTCACACCGAAGAAAGCAGGGACGGCGGCGCTGGACCTGTTGGTAGGCAAGCTGAGCGGGCCGAACGGGGCGGCCATCCCCGTGTCCCTGGCCGGCGGCAGCGTGACGATCACCAGTTGCTACTTTGCGGATTTCGACTGCAACAACGAGGTGGACATCAACGACGTGCAGCAGGTGGCCGGCCAGTGGGGAAAAACAGCGGGGCAGCCGGGGTTTGAGGCGAAGTACGACGTAGTGCCCAATGGGGAGATTGACATCCTGGACATTCAAAAAGTCGCCTCCGCCTGGGGCTGGCCCAACAGTCGGCAGGCTCCCAAGGTGAGTCAGGCCGCGACCGCCCTGTCTTTCTCGATTGATCCCACCCAACTGGAGCTGGCGGTCGGCGAGACCCGGCAGATCGCCTTGAAGGTGACGGGCGCGCAAAACCTGGGCGCGTTCGAGATTAAGCTTCACTATGATGGCGCGCTCATCCGGGTGAATAGCGTCAGGTTGACCGATTTCCTGGAGAGCACCGGGCGGCAGACGTTTGTCCTGGGGCCGGAGATAGACAACACGGCCGGCCAGGTTCGCTTTGGCGCGGCGACCATCGGCTGGCAACCCGGCGTCACGGGCAATGGCCAAATCGCCTTGATCGAGGTGACCGCGCTGGCTGTCGGCGACGGCGCGTTGGATCTGCACGACGGGCGCGCCAGCGACCCGGCGGCCGTACCGATCACAGTGTCCTTGATAGATGGCTCCTATCAGATCGCTGAAGGAACGACTGGTGATGAGTATAGTCTGATGATGCCGGTCATTCTTCACAAGCCATAGCGCCAAACGTCACGGTGTTTTCGACGGGCGTGCCCGAGCGCTAAACCGCTTGGGCACGCTCGCTTGCATTCTTATCAAGGCGGCTAGCGATGTCATTACAAAGCCTCATCATCAGCGCAGGCATCACGCTTGTCCTTGCCCTGCCGTCACTTCTCCTCTCTCCTCACAATCAATCACCTTCGCCTACAGTTATGGAGACGCTTGAGTTTGCGGCTGAGGAGTTGTTCCCCGAATTGAAAACACAAACGGCCACAGAAGGAGAAGCTGATACGTTTATTTCCACAGCCATCGCCGCGTCGGTTCCTTTCAACGTTCTGATACCAGCCTGGCAAGGTGGCGGCGACCCGGAACTCAGTGTGCGAACCAGCCCGGATGGCCAGACCTGGCCTGAATGGCAGCGCCTCCAACTGAATGCAGACTGGATGGAGCCGGGCAGCCAGTGGGCCGTCGGCGATATGGTGTTGGTGGCCGGCGCTCGAGAAACTGACCGCTATATTCAGATGCGACTGGAATTAAAGTCGGCCACCGACCATCTGGCGGGCGACGCTCTAGAAAACATCCGCCTGACCCTAATTGACAGCACCCGCGGGCCGACCACACCCGAACTCGTGGCCATTCAAAGCGATCTGGACGCCGCCAGGGAGCAACAAACGACAAGCGGCTATCCCAAGCCGCCCGTAATCAGCAGAGAGGCGTGGTGTACAGAGCCTGGCTGCGTCTATCAGGAAGACCTTGAATACTCTCCAGTTACCCATCTCATCATTCACCACACTGTCACGGCCAATGAGAATACGGACTGGGCTGCCATCGTTCGCGCAATCTGGGCCTTCCACACCAGCAAGTGGAGGGACATTGGTTACAATTACCTGATCGATCCCAACGGGATCATCTATGAAGGACACGCCGGCGGGGATGACGTGGTGGGCATTCACGCCAGCGCCGCCAACAAAGGCAGCATGGGCGTGGGCTTGTTGGGCACCTTTTCCGGGCCTCCGGCCGGCATCCAGCCGCCGCCGCCCATGCTCGAGGCGGCCGTCAATCTGCTGGCCTGGAAAGCCGACCAGCGTGACATCAACGTCTTTGAATCCAGCCGGACGCTGCCCAACGTCTCGTGGGGATTGCCCCACTTGATGGGGCATCGCGATGTCAATGGCTCGACCGAGTGCCCGGGCGACCAGGCCCACCTGCTCATTCCCTGGCTGCGGGAGCAGATAGCCGCGCGCATTGGCCTAACCGATTCGCACCTGTATGCCGATGAGATGAGTTCCGCCTTCACGCGCAGTTCTACCGGCAACTGGTATGCCCCGCCCTACTTGTGCGGCTATAACAATCACGCCTGGTTCACGTGGACGACGATGAACCCGGCCCAAAGCACCAATTGGGGTGAATGGCGGCTGGCAATCCCCAGTGATGGCCGCTATCGAATCGAGGCCTACGTCCCCTACTGCATCACGAATCGTTCAGAGACCAGGGGGGCGACTTATTCGATTGTCCACGCCGATGGTACGAGTTCGGTGACCATCAGCCACGTGGACAACCTCGGCCTGTGGACATCGCTGGGGGAGTACAACCTCAGTCCGGGAAGCGATATGGTCGTTCGCCTGACAGACCTCACCGCGACCGATAAGGACGTTGGCATCTGGTTTGATGCGCTGCGGGTATTGCCGCTGGACGAGCCATCTGAAGAGACTATCGTCTCAGTCAGTCCCGCGACCCAAACGGTCGGGCTAACGGACCAGGTCTGCGTCCAGGCGCGGGTGGAGGAGTCACCGGAACTGCACGCCTTCGAGTTCACGCTGCGCTTTCCGCCCAGCTTGCTGGAAGCGACGAGCGTAACGTTAGGGCCGTTTCTGGGCAGCAGCGGACGGACTCCCCAGGAACTGCCGGCCGACATTGACAACACCGCCGGGCGGGTCAAGTTCGGCGCGTTCACCAGTGGCGACGAGCCGGGGGCAACAGGGAACGGCGATCTGGCAACCACGTGCTTCACGCCAAAGAAAGCGGGGACGGCGGCGCTGGATCTGATGGTGGGTAAGCTGAGCGGGCCGAACGGGGCGGCCATCCCCGCGTCAATGGCCGGCGGCAGTGTGACGATCACAAGCTGCTACTTTGCGGATTTCAACTGCGACAACGTGGTAGACATTTTCGACGTGCAGCAGATAGCCGGCCGGTGGGGAAAGACAGCGACTGACCCGGGGGTTGAAGCGATGTATGACGTCGTGCCCGACGGAGAGGTTGACATCTTCGACGTTCAGTTGGTCGCCTCGGTTTGGGGCTGGCCCGAAGATTGAAGGAAGACGGCGGAAGGACCTGGCCACTATCATGGTTGGCTGCCGGCGATGATGAGGAAGACCAACGGCAAAACGAACAGAAAGGCGAAACGCGGTTTCATAGGTTTTCCTCCCTCCAGCCATTATAGATCGCTGCTGGAGGGAATCAATAGGGGTGTCTTATGCCTCTATGCTATAATGCCACCATGCCAACCGAAGCCTACATCTACAACGCCATCCGTACCCCCCGCGGCCGCGGCAAAGCCAACGGCTCGCTGCACGAAGTCCGGCCGCTCGACCTGCTGAAGACGCTCTTCGACGAGATGCGCCTCCGCCACGACCTCGATACGTCGCAGGTGGACGACGTGCTGCTCGGCTGCGTCACCCCGGTCAAGGAGCAGGGCGGCAACATCGCCCGCACCGCGCCGCTCTATGCCGGCTGGGACCTCGACCTGCCCGGCGCGCAACTCAACCGCTTCTGCGCCTCCGGGCTGGAGGCGGTCAACCTGGCGGCCATGAAAGTGCGCTCCGGCTGGGAGGAGATGGTCGTGGCCGGCGGCGTCGAGTCCATGTCGCGCGTGCCGATGGGCAGCGACGGCGGGGCGATGTGGGACGACTACGAAGTGATGGCCCAACTCGACATCGTGCCCCAGGGCATCAGCGCCGACCTGATCGCCTCGCTGGAAGGGTTCACGCGGCAGGACGTGGACGAGTTCGCCCTGCGCTCGCAGCAGCGGGCGGCCATGGCGCAACAAAATGGCTATTTCTCGTCCATCGTCCCCGTCCGCGCCGCCGACGGCCGCGTCCTGCTCGATTGCGACGAGCACGCCCGGCCTGACGCCACGCTGGAGGGGCTGGGCGCGCTGAAGCCGGCCTTCGTCAACCTGGGCGCGATGGGCTTCGACGCCGTGGCCCTGCGCAAGTACCCACAGGTAAGCGCCATCAACCACGTCCACACCGCCGGCAACTCGTCGGGCATTGTGGACGGGGCGGCGCTGGTGCTGGTTGGGTCGCGGGAGAAGGGCGAGGCGCTGGGGCTGCGGCCGCGGGCGCGCATCGTCTCAGCCGCGCTGCTGGGCGACGAGCCGACGATCATGCTGACCGCCCCCGCCCCGGCCTCGCAGCGGGCGCTGAAGAAGGCGGGCATGGTCGTGGGCGACATTGATCTGTTCGAGATCAACGAAGCGTTCGCCTCGGTCGTGCTGAAGTTCATCCGCGAGATGGGGCTGCCCGACGGGCCGGAGCGGGTCAACGTCAACGGCGGGGCCATCGCCCTGGGCCACCCGCTGGGGGCCACGGGGGCGATGATTCTGGGCACGGCGCTGGACGAACTGGAGCGGCGCGACCTGTCCACGGCGCTCATCACGCTTTGCGCTGGGGGTGGGATGGGGATTGCGACGATTATTGAGCGAGTGTAGGGATTTAACGCAAAGACACGGCGGACGCAGGTATTGCGTCCATCGCTTGACCTGGGGGATTCTGCTAAAATCTTGCCTATGACCTACATGACCATTCGCGCAACCGTTCGCCAGGGTAAAGTAGAGCTGCTTGACGACATTGCCTTGCCCGAAGACGCTACCTTGTTAGTCACGGTGCTGGATGATGTCGTGCTGGAGCAATATACGCTGGGCGATCATCTCATTGCCAGTCTCGAAGACGTGTTCACCGGACGGACAATTGAGGTAAATAGCGAACAAGAACTAGAAGAGTACCTCGATTCAGTTCTTAATAAGGCTTAATGCGCTACCGCTACGTCTTCACCGAGTGGTTTGAGCGCAATCTGTGCCATCTCCATCGCCACAATCCGCATCTCCGGCGCGATCTTCTTGAATTCCTGCAAGAGCTTGACGCCGAGGCGCACCCGATCATTCCGCGCACCGGAGGGGCTCACAAAGCACGGATGAAGGGTAGTGGGCGCGGGAAAAGTGGCGGGTATCGTGTCATCTACTATCTCTTTCACCAAGATAAGGTTTGGCTTCTGACGATCTACGACAAAGTGCAGAAGGAGGATCTGACCGCGGCTGAGGAGAACCGGATTCGCCAACTCATTCAGGAAATCAAGCAGACGCCGGCAATAGATGATTCCGACTAACGCCGCTGATTTACCACCGTCACCGGGATAGCCACCTCATCAAACGTCCCATCGCCGCGGACGACGGTCAGCAGCAGGGTATAGAGGCCGTCGTCCAGCAGCGTCGTGTCCCACACGCCCAACTCGCCATTCGTCACCGCCGCCTCGCCCCGCTCGACCAGCACGACCATCTCCTCCGGCAGCAGGCCAGGGAAGACAGCCAACCGGTAGTAAGCGAAGCCGTCGCCCCCCGCCGAACCGACCACTGACCACTGGCCACTGACCACTTCCCACGGCTCCGGCGACGCCACGGCCGCCCCACCCACCCGCGCCGGCACGCGACGAATGGTGTCATACTCAGCCGGCGGCTGTTCGATGCCCATCTCCGCCGCCCAGGCCGCCGCTTCGGGCGGATGAACGGTGTAGACGCGGCGCTCAATGAGTTGCGGTGGGGTGAGGATGGTCGCCAGCCGCCCGGTCTCGCGGTTGACGGCCACTTCGCGGGTCAGCGTGTCCGTCGTCGTTGGCGCGGTGCCGGCGGCGAACCACTCGCGCACCGTCGGGCAGGGGGTCGCGTCGCGGCGGGGCAACAGGCCGGACAGGGCGCACACGTCCACCGCCGTTAGCCCCGGCGGTTGCGGCCACTCGGCCGGTTCGCCCGGCGCGGCGTCCAGCAAGGCCAGCGCCGCGGACGTGGCGGCTGCCCCCTCGCCGGTCGCGCCGCCGGCCCAGACGCCGACCACCTGCCCCGGCGCAGCGGCGATGGCCCAGGCGTCGCCGCCGGCCGACGCGCCCGCGGCCAGGGCCGCCGGTTGGCCGCCGGCCAGCATGTCGCTCAGCAGCCAGGCCAGCGCCGGGTCAAGCGCCTCGCGGCTGTCGGGGGCGAAGGCGTAGACCTCTGCGCCGCGGCCGTCCAGCACGCGAGCGATGGTAGCCGGGCGCGGCCGTCCGTCGCCGGGCGCGCCGGCCAGCGCGCCGCCGTTGGCCACAGCAGCGAAGGCGTGGGACAGACTCAACAGGTCGGCGGCGAAGCCCTCGTCGGCGAAGGCCAGCCCGCCGGCGGCCTCGCCCACGTTCACGCCCAGCGCCACCGCATTACCCAACACTTGCGCCGCGCCCACCCAGCCGAGCACCTGGGCCGCCGGGGCGGCGCGACCGCTGGTCAATGCCTCGCGCAGCCGCAACGGGCCGCGATACTGGCCGTCGGCGTCGCCGGGCACGACGGGGCGGCCGTTCTCTAGGTAGATGCGCTGCACGTCATAGGTCAGGCTGGCGGCGGTGTACCCCTGACTGAGGGCGGTGAGGTAGATGAAGGGGCGCACGAGCGTGCCGGTGGGCCGGGCGGGCAGGCCGTCGGCGGCCAGAGCGACGATGGCCCCGGTCGTGGGGTCTAGAATGACAACGGCGGCGGCCGTCGCTTCAGCGGCGGCCGGCAGGTCGAACGACGGACAAGCCGGCCCGCCACCCACCGGCCCCTCCCCGCCGACGACGGCCACGGCGGCGCACTCGGCCGCCGCCTGCCGCGCCAGGTCGAGCGTCGTCGCCACCACGTAGCCGCCCCGCGCCAGCCGCGCCGGGCCGAGAACGCGCTCCAGTTCGGCGCGGGCCAGCCGGGCGAAAGCGGGCGCGGGCGCGTCGCTGCCCGGCGGCGGGGCCAGCCCAAGCGGCTCTGCCAATGCGGCCGCCGCCGGCTCGGCCGCGAGGAGGCCGTGTTGGCCCATCGTCGCCAGCACCGCCGCCTGCCCGGCCCGCGCCGCGTCGGGCGCGTCGAACGGGTTGGCCGCCGGATCGCGAGCGACGCCGGCCAGCAGGGCGGCCTGGCCCGCGGTCAACTCAGCCGCGCCGACGCCGAAGTAGACCCGCGCCGCGGCTTCGATGCCGTAGGTTAGGTGGCCGTAGTAGGTGGTATTGAGCGTCCACTCCAGGGCTTGTTCGCGGCCGAAGCGCTGTTCGATTTGCCAGGCGAGGAGCCAGTCTTGCAATTGGCGGCGGGTGGCGGCGGAACCCTCTCCCACAGGGAGAGGGAGTCCGATCCCCCGCCCCGTGGGAGGGGTTAGGGGAGGGTCTGCTGCCTCAGTCCCCCGCCCTATGGGAGGGGTTAGGGGAGGGTCTGCCTCAGTCCCCCGCCCTATGGGAGGGGTTAGGGGAGGGTCTGCCAGCCGCAGGTGGCTCGCCACCAACTCAGCCAGCAGCGGCGACTGCGCCTGCGTCACGACCCCCGTGCGCCCCCATTCGAGGGCCGCGGCCGGCAGATCGAGCGGCGGGCGGTCGAAGTAGGTCGGGTCGGTGGCGGCCAGCGTGGCGCTGATGACCACCGGCGGCAGGTCGCCCAGCGCCACCCAGCCCGCGCCGCCCGCCCGTGGGTCGGCGATCTCGTCGAGCAGCATCGGTTGGCGCAGGCCGGCGGCGTCGGGCGCGTCGTAGGCGTAGAGGCGGGTGGTGGCCGGCGAGGGGGCGTAGGCGGCGGGCAGGTCGCGCAGCGTCGCCACGTCGGGCAGATCGCGCACGAAGGCCAGCAGCCCGGCCGCGCCCGTGGCCAGCGCCGCCGCCGGGGCGAAGACGGCGGCCAGGGCCAGCAGCAGCGCGCCAACCGCCAGGGCGCGGGCCAGGCGCGGGCCGCGGCCGGTGGCCTGCCGCGCCCGGCGGCGGCGGACGATGTCGGAGGGAGTTACGCTGCGCATGAAGACGATTGTCGCAGGTGGGTGATGGGCGGGCAACCCAGTCGTAGACCTCTGAGGTTTGCGGCAAACCTCAGAGGTCTGTCGTCGGCACCAGACTCTTGCTCAGATGCACGTCTTCCGGCTCCAACGCATACAGTTCCGGCAACGGCGTGGCCGCCGGCGCGAAGCCGCGGCCCATGTAGAACCGCACCGTGTTGACCGACGGCGTGGCCGAGACGACCATTGCCGTGTCGCCGGCGGCGCGGGCGATGTTGTCCATCAGCGCACACAGGCGGCGGCCGACGCCCTGCCCGCGATAACCGTCGCTGACGTGGAGCAGGGCCAGTTGGGCGATGCCCGGCCGCACGTGGGGCGTGACGACGCCGATGCCCACCAGCCGCTCGCCGTCGAACGCGCCCAGGGCCGTGCCGCCGGCGGCCAGGTGGCGCTCGCAGAAGGCGACGTGATAGCCCACGCTGTACTCGCCGTCGTCTTCAGTGGCCCAGGGTGGCACGTTGAACGTGTGGGCTTCCTCCGCCAACTGCTCACCTTGCTGGCGGTAGATGACGTGGATGGTTTCGCTGCGGTCAATCTCGCCCAGGCGGCCTAGTTCAGCATGGGAAAGAATCCGGTAGATGAGTTCGCTCACGGTTTACTCTCTGGATGGCCGCGCACTGCCTGTTGCGCTTCCACAACCTCGCTTATGATTTCATCTGCTGCAACGGTCGAATGTAACCCAGCCCCAAAATGCTCACGGACGCAACAGCCGCAGCCAGCAAACTCAGCCCCCAGGGCACAGCCGCCCCACCCCATGCCAGCCCCCCAAACGCCACCGCCGCCCCCACCGCCAGCCCGCTCAATAGGGCCACCGACAGCGCCTGCAAGAAGCCGAAGCTACGCAGCTTGAACGGCGGCGGGATGGTGTCGTTCGTCCAGCGGAAGTAGGCCGCCAGCGCCGGGTCGTCGGCAATCAGCCGGGCCTTGATCTGGTTCATGGCCCGCACGCTCTCCAGCCACGCCTGCCGCAGCCGCACCAGTTGCAGGATGGTGATCAGCCCCAACGCGGCCAATAGGCTGAAGATGACGACGAAGGTCAGGTAGAGTTGCCGCCGGTCAATGCTCTCCACCTGCGTCGACAGCAAGGCGGCGATGAGCGTGGCGAAGGTGACGAAGAAGTACTGCCAGGCGCGGGCGCGGTCTTCGTTGGCCTGGAAGGCCGTCTGGGCCACGTAGCCGTACTCGGCGCTAATGATGTCGCGGGCCAGTTCGTTGGGTTCTTTCTCAGTGGCCATAAGAAGATGAAACCACAGATTACGCAGATTTCACAGATTCAAGAGGAGTGATCCGCAGATTGGGCAGATTTGGCAGATTGAGATTTCTGAAATCTGCTTAATCTGCCCAATCTGCGGATCATCCTTCTTAGTAGGTGATGACCCGCGTCGGCCGGATGCGCAGGTCAACGCGGTTCTCCCGGCCCTTGCGCTCGATGGCCGCGTAGCCGCCGTAGAACTCCTCCACGCCGCAGTAGAGCTTGGCGTGGGCGTTGATCGTCTTGTACTCCGGGTCGGGCACGATCTCTTCGACGTAGCCGCGCACGTCTACCCAGCGCAGGGGGTTGTTGGGGTCAACGGCGGTGAGGGCCACCAGCGGGTTGCGGCCGGCGTTCTTCGTCTTGCGCCGGTCGTCGGTGGAGTTGACGACGACGTGGCTGCCGTCCCACGAACACCAGACGACGGTGTTCTCCGGCTGGCCGTCGGGGGCGATGGTCGTCAGCACGGCGTAGACCGGGCCGGCGATGAGGTCGAGGTGGGAATCGGGAATGGTGGCGGACATAGCTCTCCTATTCTCGGCGCGTTCGGATTGAGTGTGTCTGGGCCAACTGTAGCAGAAAGGCCGGCCCTTGTCAGGCCAAGGCTTTTCCAAAGTCACTGGTCAATCGTAGACCTGTCAGGTGGGCGGCCTGAAGTATCCTTCCCATCAGGGAGACATTGGCCGCCCACCTGACAGGTCTACGCACTTTAGGCAACTTTGGAAAAGCTCTGTTGTCAGGCGCGAAAAAAGTTAAGTAACGAGTTTCTTGCCAGAGAGACCCAACTATGATACTTTCCCGCGCGGGTTGGCCACTGTTCTCTTACCAAAAGGGTGCATGGATAGAAGCGCTGCTATCCTAAGTGTTGAAGACGTATCGCTCCACTTTGGAGTTAATGCCGCCTTGAGCGGCGTCAGCTTCGACGTGCGCCCCGGCGAAATCCGCGCCATCATCGGCCCCAACGGCGCGGGCAAGACTTCTATCCTCAACTGCATCAGCGGCTTCTACCGGCCGCAGCAAGGGCGCATCCTCTTCAAGGGCCAACACGACCTGACGAAGACACCGACCGACGCCAT
>WBZP01004070.1_pt1 | contig 15477 bp, 12 predicted proteins | sample 5204301 | NCBI WGS metagenome assembly WBZP01 (sample SAMN12412401, study PRJNA552823) | activated sludge metagenome | isolation source: activated sludge from nitrification reactor of wastewater treatment plant... | place: USA: Pennsylvania | collected 2017
CTTGACCTTCTCGAAGAACTTGCGGCTCCAGGCGCGCGTCTCGGCATCGCGGTTCCAGTACCAGCTGTCGGTCAGGTACATGCCCTGCGTGGTCTTCAGGCCCAGCGAGTGGATGTCGTTGATGAACATCAGCAGGCCGGCGAGCTTCATCGTCTTGGTGATGCCGAACTCGTTGGCCGCCTTGATCGAGTTGATGGTGTCGCCGCCGGCATTGGCCAATCCGACGATCTTCGCCTTCGAGGCCTGTGCCTGCAGCAGGAAAGAGGAGAAGTCGGAGGCGTTCAACGGGTGGCGCACCGCGCCCAACACCTTGCCGCCGTTGGCCTTGACCACGTCGGCGGTGTCCTTCTCCAGCGAATGGCCGAAGGCGTAGTCGGCAGTGAGGAAGAACCAGGAATCGCCGCCCTGCTTCACCACCGCCTTGCCGCCACCGTTGGCCAGGGCGTAGGTGTCATAGGCGTAGTGCACCGTATAGGGGGTGCAGTCCTCGTTGGTGAGCCGCGTGGTGGCCGCGCCGGCGTCGATCAGCACGCGCTTCTTCTCCAGTGTGACCTTGGAGACCGCCAGCGCCACGGCGGAATTGAGCACGTCGGTCATCATGTCGACGCCCTGGGTGTCGTACCACTCGCGGGCCTTGTTGGAACCGACATCCGCCTTGTTCTGATGGTCGGCATAGACCAGCTCGATCTTCCAGCCCGGCTTGGCCTGGGCCTTGAAGTCGTCGATGGCCATCTGGGCCGAAGTCACCGAACCCTGTCCGCCCAGGTCGGAATACACGCCGGACATGTCGGTCAGGACGCCGATCTTGACCATCTCGCCGGACAACTTCACGCCGGCCGGCTTGGCGGCCATTCCCTTTGCCGCAGGCGCCTTGGCCTGGGCCAAGGCCTGGCCGGCGGTCATTGACATCACGGCTGCGCCCACCAGGGCGCCGATCAGTTTGCGTTTCATCTCTCTCTCCTCTTCGCTGGTTAAACCCCGAGATACTCGTTCAACAACGTCTGCTTCTGTTCCACTTCGTCCTTGCCGATCTCCGCCGCGATGCGGCCATGCTCGACGATGTACATGCGGTCGGCGAGCGGCGCCGCGAAGCGGAAGTTCTGTTCCACCAGGATGATGGTGAAGCCCTTCTCCTTCAGGCGGCGGATCACCTCGCCCAGCTTCTGCACGATGACCGGCGCCAGCCCCTCGGAGATCTCGTCGAGCAGCAGCAGCTGCGCGCCGGTGCGCAGGATGCGCGCCATGGCCAGCATCTGCTGCTCCCCGCCCGACAGGCGCGAGCCCTGGCTCTTGCGCCGCTCGCCCAGGTTGGGAAACATGGCATAGATCTCATCCACCGCCATGCCGCCGCTGGCCACCTGCGGCGGCAGCATCAGGTTTTCCTCCGCCGACAGGCTGGCGTAGATGCCACGCTCCTCCGGGCAGTAGCCGACGCCGAGGTGGGCGATGCGGTGCGCCGGCCAGGAGATCACTTCACGGCCGTTGAGCATGACCGAACCGGTGCGCCTCCCGGTCAGGCCGAGGATGGCCTTCAGCGTCGTCGTGCGCCCGGCGCCGTTGCGGCCGAGCAGGGTCACGCACTCGCCGCGGTTCACGCGGAAATCCATGCCGTGCAGGATGTGCGACTCGCCGTAGAAGGCGTGCAGATCGGTGACGCGCAGGTATTCGGCAACGCCGTTCATGCCTGGGTGGTCCCCATGTAGGCCTCGACCACCGCCGGGTTCTTCGACACCTCGGCGTAGGGTCCCTCGGCCAGCACCGCGCCGCGCGCCAGCACGGTGATGGTGTCGGAAATGTCCGCCACCACGCCCATATTGTGCTCGACCATCAGCACGGTTCGGTTGGCGGAGACCTTCTTGATCAGGTCCTTGACCAGGCCGACGTCCTCATGGCCCATGCCCTGGGTCGGCTCGTCGAGCAGCATCAGCTCCGGCTCCAGCGCCAGGGTGGTGGCGATTTCCAGGGCGCGCTTGCGGCCATAGGGCAATTCCACAGTGACCATCCCGGCAAAGGACTCGAGTCCTACCTGGGCAAGCAGTTCCATGGCGCGGCCGTCAAGCGCATTCAAGGTCTTGTCGGAACGCCAGAAATGGAAGGAGATGCCGAGCTTACGCTGCAGGGCGATGCGCACGTTTTCCAGCACCGTCAAATGCGGAAAGACGGCGGATATCTGGAAGGATCTGACGATGCCGCGGCGGGCGATCTGCGCCGGCCGCTCGGGCGTGATGTCCTGCCCGTTGAATTGAATATGGCCCCGCGTCGGGGCAAGGAACTTGGTCAGCAGATTGAAGACCGTGGTCTTGCCGGCGCCGTTCGGGCCGATCAGCGCGTGGATGTGCCCGCGCCTGACCTTCAGGCTGACGTCGTTGACGGCGATGAAACCCTTGAATTCCTTAACCAGGTTTCTTGTCTCGAGAATGCAGTCCTCTGCCACTCCACCCTCTGGCTGCCCGCTTATTGTTCTGGAATTTCATGATAGCCGGATTCGGCGCGCGCTGCTACTTACCCTTCCAGTGCGGCATCGGCTGCTTGGCGATGAAGGCATCGATGCCGCCCTGGGCATCCTCGGCCATCATGTTGCAGGCCATGGTTTCGGCCGCCAACTGGTAGGCGCCGTCCAGCCCCATCTCGATCTGGCGGTAGAAGGCCTGCTTGCCCATCGCCACCGCAGCCGGCGACTTGGCGCAGACGGCATCGGTCAGTTTCCTCACCTCGGCATCCAGTTCTGCCGCCGGCACGACGCGGTTCACCAGCCCGCGCGCGAGTGCCGTCCGGGCGTCCATGAATTCTCCCGTGACCAGCATCTCGAAAGCCTGCTTGCGCGGCAGGTTGCGCGACAAGGGCACCGCCGGGGTGCTGCAGAACAGGCCGAGGTTCACGCCGGAGACGGCGAACTTCACCGACTCCGCCGCCACCGCCAGGTCGCACATGGCGACCAGCTGGCAGCCGGCGGCCACGGCCATGCCGTGCACCCGTGCAATGACCGGCTGCGGCAGGCCGACCAGGCGCATCATCATCTTCCCGCATTTCCTGAACAGCGCCTGCTGGTATTCCTTGGCGGGATTGGCGCGCATCTCCTTCAGGTCGTGGCCGGCACAGAAGGCCTTGCCGGCGCCGGCAATGACGACGACGCGCACCGACGGATCCTTGGCGATGGCGTCGAGCGCCGCCTGCAGTTCGTCGATCAGGGCATCGGACAGCGAATTGAACTGGCTGGCGCGGTTCAGCGTGAGGGTGGCCACGCCGCCTTCATCGCGGCGCAACAGGACGGGTTCTTCGGCGGACGGCATGACGGCGCTCATTGACGTGCTCCTCCTACTCGATGGCCCGCGTCGACTTTGCCTTCTCGCGCAGGACGAATTTCTGGATCTTGCCGGTGGAGGTCTTCGGCAGCGGGCCGAACACCACTTTCTTGGGCACCTTGTAGCGCGCCATGCGCTCGCGGCAGAAGGCGATGAACTCCTCCTCCGTCGCCTGGACGCCCTCCTTCAGCTCGATGAAGGCGCAGGGCACTTCGCCCCACTTCGGATCGGGGCTGGCCACCACCGCCGCCGCCAGCACCGCGGCATGACGATAAAGCACGTCCTCGACCTCCACCGAGGAAATGTTCTCGCCGCCGGAAATGATGACATCCTTGGAACGATCCTTGATCTTGACGTAGCCGTCTGGCTGCATCACTGCCAGGTCGCCGGAGTGGTACCAGCCGCCGCGGAAGGCCTCTTCGGTCGCCTTGGGATTCTTCAGGTAGCCCTTCATGGTGATGTTGCCGCGAAACATGATCTCGCCCATGGTCTCGCCGTCGCGCGGCACCGGCTGCATCGTCTCCGGATCCATCACCGTGACGCCTTCCTGCAGGTGGTAGCGCACCCCCTGGCGGCCGTTCAAGCGCACCTGCTCCTCCAGCGGCAGTTCGCTCCATTCGGGATGCTTGGCGCAGACCGCGGCCGGACCGTAGGTCTCGGTCAGGCCGTAGACGTGGGTGATGTCGAAGCCGATTTTGTTCATGCCCTCGATCATCGAGGCCGGCGGCGGCGCCGCCGCCACCAGGGCGCTGACTTTGTGGCCAATGCCTTCGCGCCACTCCGCCGGGGCATTGATCAGCATGGAATGCACGATCGGCGCGCCGCAGTAGTGCGTCACCCTGTGCTCGCGGATGGCGTCGAGGATGGCCTTCGCCTCGACGCGGCGCAGGCAGACGTGGGTCCCGGCATTGGCGGCCATGGTCCACGGAAAGCACCAGCCGTTGCAGTGGAACATCGGCAACGTCCAGAGATAGACCGCATGCGGCGGCATGCCCCAGGAGACGATATTCGACACCGCGTTGAGGTAGGCGCCGCGGTGGTGGTACACCACGCCCTTCGGATTGCCGGTGGTGCCCGAGGTGTAGTTGAGCGAGATGGCGTCCCACTCTTCGGCCGGCCCCTGCCAGGCGAAAGAGGGGTCGCCGCCGGCGAGGAAAGCCTCGTAGTCGACACTGCCGAGGCGCTCGCCCGGTCCGACATATTCGGGGTCGTCGACGTCGATCACCAGCATCTCGCGTCCGGCCAGGGCCAGCGCCCTCGCAATCGTCGGCGAGAACTCCCGGTCGGTGATCAGTGCCTTGGCCTCGCCATGGCCCAGCATGAAGGCGATGGTCTCGGCATCCAGCCGGGTGTTCAGGGTGTTGAGCACTGCCCCGGCCATCGGCACGCCGAAATGACACTCCGCCATTTCCGGCGTGTTGGAGAGCATCACGGCGACAGTGTCGTTCTTGCCGATGCCGCGCGCGGCCAGTGCGGAAGCCAGGCGACGGCAGCGGGCATAGGTTTCCGCCCAGGTAAAGCGCCGTGCGCCGTGGATGGCCGAGGTGCGTTGCGGGAAGACCTGTGCCGTGCGCTCGATGAAAGAGAGCGGCGACAACGGCGTGTAGTTGGCGGCGTTCTTGTCGAGACCGAGGGTGTAGGGGCTTTCCGGCATCTTCTCCTCCTTGCCGCCGGAACGGGTTCAGCGGCAGCGCTGGGCGATATTCGATCCCGCCGTCGCAGGCCGGTCAAGGCCGCCCAGCCAGTCGTGCAGTTCGTTCGACAGCGCCTCGATGGCGGCCGCCAGCGCCGCCACGCCGCCGCCGGCATCGGCGCTCGTGGCGGCTCGCGACAGGCTGAAGCTGCGACGGGCCAGCAGATCTCCTCCGGAAGGCGCCAGCAACTGGACCTGGACTTCGATCAGGGAGCGGCTCGTCTTCGGCGAATCGAAGACCTGGATGAATTCGTCCAGGTCCACGCGCAGCCGGCAGGCGCCGGCCGCCTCGCCCGAAAGCATGCGCTTCTTGAGGGCGTGGCCAAGCAATTCGGCCGGCGGCGCCACCCAGCGACTCTCGGCATAGTTCTGCCGCCGCTGGTTGGCGGCGTAAACCAGCCGGTACTGCATCGCCGGAGTGTCGATCCAGGCGACGGGGAACACGTCGATGCTGCGCAGGCTGGCGACAATGCGGTTGTTGGGCGCCGGCTGGATGGCACCCAGGTCGTAATGGGCAACCTTGGAGGGGGCATTGGCGCCGCCGATGCAGGCCGTCAGCAGCAGGGACACGAGCAAAGTAAGCAGGGCTTTCATTTCTGACCTCATTGCACCGGGAAGCCCGCCTCGCCCGGTCCGGGCCGGGGCGCGCCGCGGCCGAAGACCAGCATGCTGGGAGACTCCTCGAGTTGATCGAGCAGGCGGGTCATCTGCCGGGAGTTGACGGCCAGTTCCTGCAGCAGCGCGTTCAGGCGCGGCAGCGTGGTCTGGGCGATCTCGCCGCCGGACTCGCCAAGCAGCACGTCGAGCTTCTTCGCCACGCCTTGCAGGTTGGCGATCAGCGGTGCCGCCTCGCCGCTGGCTTTTTCCATGTTGGCCAGGGTGGCGTTGAGCCGCTTCAGGTTGTCGTCGCTCAGGGCTTTCTTGAGCGAAGCCATCAGCTGCGGCAGATCCTGCATGCTGCCGGAGAGGCCGGCGGTGGCGGTCTCGACATTGGCCAGGGTCTGGCCGATGCGCTTGACGTTCTGTTCCGAGAGCAGCACGGTGGTGCGTTCGGCAACCAGGTGCATCTGCTTCATCAGCTCGGCAGCGTTGTCGCTCAAGGTGTCCATGAAGCCAGGCAGCAGGGCGATGCGCGGCGGCTCGCCGTCGGCGCTGGTGAGCGGCTCGGGCTTGTCGCCCTTGTCCTCGAGCAGGATCGAGGCCAGGCCGGTGACGCCCTGGTGATGCAGGCGTGCCGTGGTGCCCCTGGTGATCGGCAGGTCGGCGGCGACGCTGATGCTGATCAGGATGCTGCGCGGGTCCTTGGGGTCGAGCTCGATGTCCTGCACCTTGCCGGCGCGGATGCCGCGGAAGCGCACCTGGGCCTGGGTGTTGAGGCCCGAGATATTCCCTTTGGTGACCAGGATGTATTCGTTGGTCGCTTCGCGCTTGCCGGAGAACCAGAACACGGTGGCGGCAATGGCCAGCCCGAGCAAAAGCGTAAAGATCCCGGCGGCGAGCGCGTGAGCCCTGTTCTCCATGTTTTAAGCGACTCCCTCGGAAGCACGGCTCTGCAGCGCCCGCTGAGCCCGGTCGCAGCAGAAGAAATTGCGGATGAAAGGATGATCGACCTGCATGATGTCGTCAATCGTTCCCAGGGCGAGTATACGCTGTTCGGCCAGCACCGCAACGCGGGTGGCCAGCCCGGCCAGAGTGTCCAGGTCGTGCGTCACCAGCACCACCGTCAGCCCCAGTTGCCGGTGCAGGCTGCGGATCAGCTTGACGAAGGACTCGCTGCGGTCGGGGTCGAGGCCGGCGGTCGGCTCGTCGAGCAGCAGCAGCTCCGGCTCCATCGACAGGGCGCGGGCCAGGGCGACGCGCTTGATCATGCCGCCCGACAGTTCCGAGGGCATCAGCCAGGCATGGCGCGGCAGCAGCTCGACCATCGACAGCTTGAGCATCACCAGGTCGTGGATCAGGTCCTCGTCCACCACCCCCAGCTCGCGCAGCGGGAAGGCGATGTTCTGGAACACCGTGAAGGCCGAATACAGGGCGCCGTACTGGAACAGCATGCCGAAGCGGCGGCGCAGGTTGCGCTCCTGCTCGGCATTGCCGGTGAACAAGGGCTCGCCGAACAGCCGGATCTGCCCCTTGCTCGGTTGCAGCAGGCCGATCATCTGCCTGAGCAGGGTGGTCTTGCCGCTGCCCGAGCCGCCCACCAGCGCCATCACCTCGCCGGCCTGGATCTCCAGGTTCAGGTCGCGGTGCACCCAGTGCTCGCCGAAGCGGGTGGACAGATGGTCGATTTCGATAACGGAGGTCATATCGGCATGCCAATGCTGCGGGTGGCGATGGCGAACAGCGCATCGACCAGGATCACCACGGTGATCGAGCTGACCACCGAGGCGGTGGTGTTCGATGACAGGCTTTCGGTGTTGGGCCGCACGCGCAGGCCGAAATGGCAGGCCACCAGCGCCACCAGCATGCCGAAGGCCACGCCCTTGAGCGAGGCGATGTAGAGGTTGGCCACCGGCACCACCTTGGGCAGGGTGTCGATGAAATAGCCGTAGGAGATGTCGAGCTGGAACTGCGCCGAGACCATGCCGCCCATCAGGGCGATGGCGCTGGTCCACAACACCAGCAGCGGCATGGCGACGGCCAGCGCGGCGACCTTCGGGAAGATCAGCCGCAGGCTGCGCGAGACGCCCATAGTGGCCAGCGCGTCGATCTCCTCGGTGACGCGCATCACGCCGAGCTGGGCAGTCATGGCCGAGCCGGAGCGGCCCGCCACCAGCACCGCCACCAGCACCGGCCCCAGCTCGCGGATGATGCCCATGCCGAGGATGTTCACGATGAAGATGTCGGCGCCGAAGTTCTTCAGCTGCAGCGCCGACAGATAGGAGAGCACGATGCCGATCAGGAAACCCACCAGGGCCGTCACCGGCATGGCGCGCACGCCGCTCTTGTAGAGGTTGGCCGAGGTCTCGCGCCAGGGAATCTCGCCGGGCGTGCGCGCCAGGTGGGCGATGTCGAGGACCAGCTGCCCGATCAAGGTCACGAAGTCGCTGACGTGGCGCCACAGGCCGATGGCGAGACGGCCGACGGTCGCCACCCATTCGTAGGGCCGGGGCGCTTCCGGGCCGGCCTCCGGCGTCTTGCCGGCGGCGTAGAGCCGCTCGAACACCGGCTCGAGGCGGTCCGGCAGCTGCAGGATTTCAGGATAGCGACGCTGCCAGACCCGCCACAGCATCATGGCGCCGACCGAATCGAGCGACTCGATCCCCTGCAGGTCCCAGCCTATGCCGGGCTGGGCCGCTTGCCGGTCGAGCTCCCCCGCCAGGGCCTCGAACTGGGGCGCCAGGGCCATCAGCCGCCAGGTGCCGGACAGGCGCAGCCAGCGCCGGCCCTCCGCATCGGTATCTAGCGCCAAGCTTGCGCCGCTCACCCTGCCCCCTCGTTGGTTATTTTTGCCGCCGCTGCCGACGGCATGACGCCGCATTATGCCGCAGCTTGCGACTTGCCGCGCCCCGACTTGATGCGAATCTCCATGCCGAGGCCGGACCACTGCCGGGTTTCCTCGTCCAGCGCCGCGGCGCTGAGCGGCGATCCGGCCAGCCAGGCCGGATCGACGCCGACGACGAAGCCCCGCTCGCTGCGCCGCGCCGTGATGGCCGGCAGCGGCGCGTCGTCTCGCGCCCGGTGAAGGATCGCGGCCAGGCGCAGGCTGAAAATCATCGGCCAGTCCGGGCTGTCCGCCATGATCGACTGCACCCGTTCCAGCTTGCCGCGATGCGCCAGCACGATGCGCGACAGGCGCGCCTGGTCCATCCGCGAGAAGCCCGGCATGTCGGCGTTGGCGAGGATGTAGGCGCTGTGCTTGTGGTAGCTGGAATGGGCCACCGAGATGCCGATCTCGTGCAGGGCCGCCGCCCAGCCGAGCACCTGCGCGTCGGGATGCTCCTCGGCGACGGCCTCCGGCAGCATCTGCAGCAGGAAGCCGCGTGCGGTGGCGGCCACCCGCGCCGCCTGGTTGGCATCGACCTGGTAGCGGCGCATGAACTGCTGCACCGTGGCATTGCGCAGGTCCTGATGGTGGTAGCGGCCGAGCAGGTCGTAGAGCACGCCCAGGCGCAGCGCCCCCTCCGAAAAGGTCATGCGCTCCAGGTTGAATTCCCTGAACACCGCCAGCATGATCGCCAGCCCGCCGGGCAGCACGGGCAGCCGGTCGGCGCGCAGGCCCTGCAAGGTCAGCCTGCCGACATCGCCGGCGTGCAGCAGGATGCCGCGCAGGCGCTCCAGTCCGTCGCGGGTGATGCCCGGCTCGCCCGCCCCGGACAAGCCGTTCAGTTCAAGGATATCGGCCAGCGCCTTGGCGGTACCGCTGGAGCCGACCGCCTCCTCCCAGCCGGTCTTGCGGTACTGGCGCACGATGGCTTCGAGCTCCTTGCGCGCCGCCAGTTCGGCCGCCTTCATGCCGGATTTTTCGATGCGGCCGCGCGGGAAGTACTTCAGGCTGAAGCCGACGCAGCCCATGTAGAGCGACTCCAGCTCGATCGGCTGGATGTCGCGGCCGATGATGAACTCGGTCGAACCGCCGCCGATGTCCACCACCAGCTGCTGGGCGCGCGGGTTGGGCAGGGTGTGGGCGACGCCGAGGTAGATCAGCCGCGCCTCCTCGCGGCCGGCGATGATCTCGATGGGAAAGCCGAGCGCCACCTCGGCCTGGGCCAGGAACTGCGGCGCGTTTTTCGCCACCCTCAGGGCATTGGTGGCGACCGCCCGCACCGCGCCGGCATCGAAGCCGCGCAACCGCTCGCCGAAGCGCGCCAGCGCCTCCAGCGCGCGCAGCTGGGAGGGGCCGTCGAGGGTTTTCTGCGCCGTGAGGCCGGCGGCCAGGCGCACCGGCTCCTTGAGGGAATCGAGCGGATAGATCTGGTCGTCTACCACCCGCCCGACCTGCAGGCGGAAGCTGTTCGAGCCCAGATCGACGGCGGCGACCAGTTCGTATCCCATGGCAAATTCTACCGTGCCGCCGCCGTCACGAGGCTGTCACATGACCGTCATAAACTGCCGCTTGAACATATTAGCGATTCCTGATCCAATGGAAATGATGAACAAGGCATCGAGCGCCAGGCGCTTCCCTCCCGAGCATTTTCTCAACCGGGAACTGTCCCTGCTCGCCTTCAACCGCCGCGTCCTCGGCCAGGCGGCCGACGAGCGCGTGCCGCTGCTCGAGCGCCTGCGCTTCCTCTGCATCGTCTCCAGCAACCTCGACGAGTTCTTCGAAATCCGCGTCGCCGGCCTGAAGGAGCAGATCAAGCTCGGCGCCGTCGCGCCCGGCAGCGACGGCCTCACCCCGCACGAAGCCTTCCGCCGCATCAGCGCCGAGGCCCACGAGCTGATCGAGGAGCAGTACGACCTGCTCAACGCGGCGATGCTGCCGGCGCTGGACAAGCAGGGCATCCGCTTCCTCAAGCGCGGCGCCTGGAACGAAGCCCAGGCCGCCTGGATCCGCGACTATTTCTTCCGCGAGGTGATGCCGGTGCTCACCCCGATCGGCCTCGACCCGGCCCACCCCTTCCCGCGCGTACTCAACAAGAGCCTCAACTTCGCCATCGAGCTGGAGGGAAAGGACGCCTTCGGCCGCAGCTCGGGCGCCGCCATCGTCCAGGCGCCGCGGGTGCTGCCGCGGGTGATCCGCCTGCCCGAGGCCGTCGCCGGCGCGCCCTACGGCTTCGTCTTCCTCTCCTCGGTGCTGCACGCCAACGTCGGCGAGTTGTTCTCCGGCATGAACGTGCTCGGCTGCTACCAGTTCCGCGCCACCCGCAACAGCGACCTGTGGGTTGACGAGGAGGAGATCAAGAACCTGCGCCTCGCCCTGCAGGGCGAGTTGCCGCAGCGCCACTTCGGCGACGCCGTGCGCCTGGAGGTGGCCGACAGCTGCTCCGAGACGATGACCGACTTCCTGCTGCAGCAGTTCGCGCTCGGCCACGACGACCTTTATCGCGTGCCGGGAATCGTGAACCTGGTGCGCCTGATGCAGGTGCCGGATCTCGTCGACCGGCCCGACCTGAAATTCCCGCCCTTCCAGGCCGGCCTGCCCAAGGCGCTGACCAAGAACTACGACGTCTTCGCCAGCCTGCGCAAGCAGGACGTGCTGCTGCACCACCCCTACCAGTCGTTCAGCCCGGTGGTCGAGTTCCTCGATCAGGCTGTGGACGACCCGGCGGTGGTGGCCATCAAGATGACCGTCTACCGCACCGGCACCGACTCGATCCTGATGGATCTGCTGATGCGCGCCGCCCGCCAGGGCAAGGAAGTCACGGTGGTGGTGGAACTGATGGCCCGCTTCGACGAGGAGGCCAACATCAACTGGGCCTCGCGCCTGGAGGAGGTCGGCGCCCACGTCGTGTACGGCGTGTTCGGCTTCAAGACCCACGCCAAGATGCTGATGGTGGTGCGGCGGGAGGAAGGCGAAGCCGGCAAGGGCGGCAGCGCCCTGCACCGCTACGTGCATCTGGGCACCGGCAACTACCACCCGCGCACCGCAAGGCTGTATACCGACTTCGGTCTCCTCACCTGCAACGAGACGCTGTGCGCCGACGTGAACGAGGTCTTCAAGCAGCTCACCGGCCTCGGCAAGGCCAGCAAGCTCCACCACCTGCTGCTGGCGCCGTTCACCCTGCACGACGCCATGCTCGCCGCCATCCGTGCCGAGGCCGCCAACGCCCGCGCCGGCAAGCGCGTGCGGATCATCGCCAAGATGAACGCCCTGCTGGAGCCGGAGACCATCGAGGCGCTCTACGAAGCCTCGCAGGCCGGCGTCACCATCGACCTGATCGTCCGCGGCGCCTGCGCCCTGCGGCCGGGCGTCGAGGGCCTGTCGGAAAACATCAGCGTCCGCTCCATCGTCGGTCGCTTCCTCGAACACACCCGGGTGTTCTACTTCTATGCCGACGGCGAGCAGCGGATGTATCTTTCCAGCGCCGACTGGATGGACCGCAACTTCTTCCGCCGCATCGAACTGTGCTTCCCGGTGCTCGACCCGAAGCTCAAGCGCCGCATCCTCAAGGAAGGCCTGATGCCCTGCCTCGCCGACAACAGCCAGGCCTGGGAGATGAACGGCGCCGGCGAATACCGCCGTCTCAGGTCGCGCAAGAATCGGTTCTCGGCACAGGAAGCGCTGCTGGCTGAATTGACGGCCGCGCCGGCGAAGGACTGAAATTCCCTAGCCTGAATACGCCGGCAGCTGCATCCAGCACCAGCCAACCAGCCGCTCGGTGTCCTTCCAATAGACTGTCTGCAAATACGAGCAGTCGTTCTTCTTCGAGGCCAGCTCGGCCATCAGGGAAAGGTATTCATGGTACTGGTCGGACGTCATCGCCACCTCGACCGCCGTATCGTCGCGCCAGACCGCCAGCGGCTTGAATCCGCGTTCCTCGCAGAAAGTCAGGGCGCACAGGACGTTGCCGCCAGCCCCCTCGCGGCACACCACCACCGCCTCGGGATACGAAAGGAACAGCGCCGAAAAGCGCTCCGTCCGCGTGCGGACCAGGGACAGGACTTCCGGGCCAGCCAGGAAGGGCCGTTCGGCAAGAAGCGACAACATCACTCACCTCGGATCGTCAGCAGGAACATGCGCACAGCCTAGGCCGACAAGATGACATGGCGATGAACAGGGCGTTCGGGCCAGTCCCGGGCCGGGAAAAGTCGGTGTCCGCCATACGGCGAACGCCTTGGCCGCCAGTCGCCCGTGGCGGGACGGGCTAGCTGCGGCTGGCCCGCTCCACGCCGCCGATCTCGCCGATCAGCTTCAGCGCCCGCTGCAGTTGCGCGACGCCGCTCACCTCGATGGTGAAGCCCATGCGGGCGTTGCCCTGTTTCGACTGGGTCTTCACCGCCGTGACGTTGATCTTCTCGCGCGACAGCACCTCGGAGATGTCGCGCAGCAGGCCCTGGCGGTCCTGCGCCTCGACGACGATGTCGACCGGGTAGAGCGCATCGGCGCCCCCCTCCGTACCCACTCCCCACTCGGCGCTGATGACCCGCTCCGGATTGCGGCCGCTCATGTTGCGGAAGTTGGTGCACGTCAGGCGGTGGATGGAGACGCCCTTGCCGCGGGTGACGAAGCCGGCGATGGCGTCCGGCGGCGCCGGCTTGCAGCAGCGGCCAAGCTGGGTCAGCAGCTTGTCGACGCCGACGATCAGCACCCGGCTGGCGCTGGCCTTGCTGCGCCGCGTCTGGATTTCCGGCCCGGCCGGCGCTTCCTCCGGCACGCCGCGCAGCGCCGTCTGCAGCTGGCGCTGGCCGATGTCGTTCCTGGCCGCGGCGAGGTACAGCGCGTCGGCATTGGCGAAGCCCAGCTTGTGGGCCAGCTCCTCGAGGTTGGCGCCGCTTTGGCCCTCGCGCTGCATCTCGCGGGTGACGATCTGGCGGCCCTGCGCCAGGGTCTCGGCTGCCTCCTGGGCGGTGAACCACTGCCGCACCTTGGACTTGGCGCGCGAGGTGGCGAGATAGCCCTGCTCGGGCTGCAGCCAGTCGCGCGAGGGACCGCCCTGCTTGGCGGCGACGATCTCCACCGTCTGGCCGTTCTCCAGCGGCGTGTTGAGCGGCACCAGGACACCATTCACCCTGGCGCCGCGGCAGCGGTGGCCGAGGTCGGTGTGCAGGCGATAGGCGAAGTCGACCGGCGTGGCGCCGCGCGCCAGGTCGATCACCCTGCCTTGCGGCGTCAGCACGTAGAGGGTGTCGTCGAAGGCGGCGCGCTTGAACTGACGCACCCATTCCGAGGAATCGCTGATCTCGTCGCGCCACGACAGCAGCTGGCGCAGCCAGGCGATCTTGTCGTCGTAGCGGGCATCCGAACCGCTCTTCTCCTTGTAGCGCCAGTGCGCCGCCACGCCCAGCTCGGCGTGCTGGTGCATTTCGTGGGTGCGGATCTGCACCTCCAGGGCGCGGCCGCCGGGTCCGACCACCGCGGTGTGCAGCGAGCGGTAGTCGTTGCCCTTGGGATGAGAGATGTAGTCGTCGAACTCCTTGGGGATCGGCTGCCAGATGTGGTGCGCGATGCCGAGCACGGTGTAGCAGTCGCGCACCTCGTCCACCAGCACGCGCAGCGCCCGCACGTCGTAGACCTCGGCGAAGTCGATGCGCTTGGCCTTCATCTTGCTGTAGATGCTATAGATGTGCTTGGGCCGGCCGAACACTTCGGCTTTCACGCCGGCCGTCGCCAGTTCGTCGCGCAGGCGGGCGATGGCCTCCTCGATGAAGCCCTCGCGCTCGACGCGGCGCTCGTCGAGCATTTTCGCGATGCGCTTGTAGGTTTCCGGCTCGAGGTAGCGGAAGGCGAGGTCCTCCAGCTCCCACTTCAGGTGCCAGACGCCGATGCGGTTGGCCAGCGGGGCATAGATGTCGAGACTCTCGCGCGCCACCTCGGCGCGCTCCGGCCCGGGCCGGTCGGCGAGATGGCGCAGGCTCTGGGTGCGGCTGGCCAGGCGCAGCAGCACGACGCGGATATCCTCCGACATCGCCAGCAGCATCTTGCGCAGCACCTCGGCCTGGGCCTTGACGCCCTGGGCGCCCTCGCCCTGGCGCGTCACCAGCTGCAGGCCCTTCAGGCGGCGCAGGCCATCGACGAGTTCCGCCACCGGAGCGCCGAACTCGGCGGTCAGTTTTTCCGTGGCGTCGTCGAGGTAGTCCGAGGCGGCGAAGAGCAGCGCCGCCAGCCGGGTGTCGAGGTCGAGCCGCAGCGAAGCCGCCACCAGGGCCATGCCGAGGGCGTGCGGCCAGGCCGCCTCGCCGCTGCCGAGCTGGCGCTCGCCGTAGAGCGCCCGGGCGTAGCCGGCGGCGCGGGCGAGCCGGTCGCGCGCCGCCTCGGGCAGGCCTTCGGCGAGCAGATCGAGCGACGCTTCCTCGGCGCCGGCCTGGGCGATGGAATGGGTGACGGAGACCACTGGTGGAAAGAGATGAGTCCGATGGGCGAATTATCGCCGAAAAGCAGCGTGTCGCCGTGCTGGGGAGACCGACTTTTCGCTGGCGCCAACCCCGTCATCCCCGCGGAAGCGGGGATCCAGTCGTTCATGGATTCCCGCTTCCGCGGGAATGACGGTCAGCGCCGTGCGGCCTTGCGCGCCGGCTTGGCCGCGACCTTGCCGGGCAGTTCGCCGCCGGCTTTCTCGACCAGGCCGTCGAGGGCGTCGCCCAGGGTCGGGCGCTCCTCGCGGAAGTAGAGGCCGAGGGCCGGCGTGGCGTCGTCCATCGCCAGGCGCATCGCCGCCGCGCGGTCGGACGGATCGTGGTCGGCCGGCAGGTCGCGCACCAGCATGCCGAGGTTCTGGTAGGTGCGGTGCGTCTTGTCGAAGGTAACGCACGGCGAGAGGATGTGCAGATAGGAGAAGCCGCGGTGCGCCATGGCCTGGGTGATCATCCTGTTCAGGTGGTCGGGCCGGCCGGCGGCGGCCTGGCCCACCCAGCTGGCGCCGTAGGCGAGCACCATCAGCAAGG
>WBZP01004071.1_pt1 | contig 15472 bp, 15 predicted proteins | sample 5204301 | NCBI WGS metagenome assembly WBZP01 (sample SAMN12412401, study PRJNA552823) | activated sludge metagenome | isolation source: activated sludge from nitrification reactor of wastewater treatment plant... | place: USA: Pennsylvania | collected 2017
CCCAGCTTCTTAGTAGCTGGGATTCGCTTCGCTCATCGCCAGCCTACCCCATGGCTTTCAGGCGGATAAACTAATAGGAAATGGTATAACTCACTAATCAGATTCTCTATTGGAGATTTCTCGCCTTGGTGATGACAACTTCCAGGTATTCCCCGGGCACCACCAGTGACTCGGGTCCAGCGATGTTCAGCTCTTCGAGCAGGGCGGTGATGTCGCGCTCCAGCGCCGGGCGGGCGGCGGGGTCCAAGGCGGCGAAGGCCTTGTGGGTTGGCCCGTAGTAGTCGCGAAAGACCTGCAACCAGTGGGCTGGGGAGCGGTAACGGAAATTGAAGTAGCGCCGTTCGCACTGGATTCCATCCGCCCGCGAGCCGAACAACTCAACGATCCTCGACTCGGTGCCCCAGAGCGCCGGCGACTTGATTCCGGCGGGAGGCGGTACATGCGCGCCTATGACCTTGAACAGGCGGCCGATGAACCCATTCGGCGTCCAATTTGCCAGGCCGATCCGCCCCCCTGCCCGGACCACACGCAGCATTTCGCGGGCGGCGCGCTCTTGGTCTGGGGTGAACATGACCCCAAAGGTGGACAGCACCACGTCGAAGCTTTCAGCATCGAAGGGTAGGTTTTCCGCGTCCGCGGTCTCGAAACACACCTCGAGGCCGTTGGCCTGGGCGCGCTGTCGGCCTTTGTCGAGCAGGGCCGGGACATAGTCGGTGGAGGTGACCAGAGCAAAGCGGCGCGCCGCGGCGAGCGTGGCGTTGCCATTACCGGCGGCGATATCGAGCACGCGCTCGCCAGCACGCACATCCGCGGCCTCGCCCAGTGTCTCGCCGACAATCTGGAGCGTGGTGCCGATGACTGAAAAATCGCCGCTGGCCCACACGGCCTGCTGACGTTGCTTGATAGCCTTGAAATCCGGTGTTTCGACGCGGTGTTCGAGTACGTATGACATAGTGATCTCCTCTTGAGGTTGGTGGACGCCGCGGGATCGGCCGCTCGGTTTCTCGATGAGGCCAGGTTTCTCGGCGTTGGTGCTATTCTTCAAATTCGCGTCCACCGGCGCTTCCCCCTTTGTCGCCGAAACTTGCTCGCGGCTCCGGAATTGTGTGGAAGCTCGATACAGGCTCCACCGAGATTGATCAGGGCTCCGCCCGGGAGTGTCCATGAAGGGTGATCCGTTATCCGATGTGCTGACCAGCGTGCGCTTGCGCGGCGCGATCTTCTATTACGTGAGCTGCGACCATGACTGGGTCGCGGAAACGCCCCCCTCACCTGAGTTGGCGGACGCCCTGAGCCCAGGTGCCGAGCACATGATCGCCTATCACATGATCCTCAGGGGTGGTGGTTGGGCGGCGATGGATGGCTTGGCGCCGCTACGGTTGCAGGGGGGTGACATCCTCATGTTTCCGCGCGGGAATGCCCATGTGCTGTCGAGCGCGCCGGGAATGCGCGCTGCCGGGGGAGATCACTCTTGGCGCGCCACCACGCGGGACAACCCCAAACCCATCCTGGTGGCCTTTCACGACGGGGTATGCGAACTCGATGTCGAGGTGCCGGCCAATCAGGCCAGCGTGGTACTGGTCTGTGGCTTCATTAGTTGCGATCTGCGGCCCTTCAATCCGCTGATCAGCGCACTGCCTCCCTTGCTGCATCTCCCTGCCACCGGTGTCGGGGCCTGGGTCGCGCCGATGCTCGAACAGGCGGTGGCGGAATCGCGTCACCGGCGCGCCGGCAGTGCCGCCGTGCTGGAGCGAGTGAGCGAGATGGTGTTCGTCGATGCCGCCCGTCGCCACCTCGAATCATTGCCGGAAGAAGGCGGTCAGGGCTGGCTGGCGGCGCTACGCGACAGATATGTCGGTCGTGCCATCGGACTGATGCACGAGCGTCCGACAGAACCCTGGACGGTGGATGAACTCGGACGGCAGGTCGGCCTGTCGCGCTCCGCCCTGCATGAACGCTTTGTCGAACGCATCGGCCTGCCGCCGATGCAGTATCTCGCCAACTGGCGGATGCAGTTGGGCGCCAACTTGTTGCGTGAAGGCCAGGCCACCGTGGCCGCGATCGCTCAAGAAACCGGCTATGACTCGGAGGCGGCCTTCTCGCGGGCCTTCAAGCGATTGACCGGCCAGCCCCCGGCGGCCTGGCGGCGCGCGCAGCGAGGAGCCGGATAGCTTGACGGGTCGACGGCTCCAGTACCTAGCGGAACCAACCGCCCGATCATCGCCTTCAGCTTCCCTGGGCCATGTCCCCGGTTCGATCCGAGGCTCTTTCCGCTGTTGACCATCCCGATAGCCGCGGCTCGGGGTATCGATAGACCGCTCCCGGGCCGGGGCGCTGTGAGCCGGTTTTTTGTTCCATTCTGGAGAACAATGCCGCTCTCCATGAGTTATTGTTCTCTTGGCGAGAACGGAAAATGGCTATTTTCAGCCGAGGCCCGGTTCCCCGAGGCTGATTGGCGAAGCGAAGGCTTGTCGATTGACATTGCGGTCCTGCTTTGGGGATGACAGTATGAAGCCTTTTCGGGGGTGGAACCGCCGCCATCCATCCCCTCAGCAACTTGGTAAGGAGTATGTAATGAAGACACGGGCTGGTTTCTTGACGTTCGGACTGCTTGCCTGCCTCGGTTCAGTGGCTTGGGGCGGGGAAGGCCAAGATCCGGTTGTGGTCTACAGCACCAGGTCCGGCTTCGAGGAGGTCATCGAAAACATCAAGCTGGCGGTGACCGAGCGTGGTCTCCTGGTGAGCGGGACCCTCCATGTGAGCGAGATGCTCAACCGTACCGGGGCGGATCTGGGCTTCCCCAAGGCCGTCTACGCCAAGGCGGAGTCGGTGGAATTCTGCAGTGCCGCCCTCTCTCACCGCATGATCGCGGTCGATCCGCGCAATCTGGTGGTCTGCCCCTTCACGGTCGCCGCCTATGTCCTGGCCGATCAACCGGACCGGGTCTATGTCGCCTACCGTAAACTCCAGCTGGCTGGAGCGGCGACCGAGGAAACCCGGGCGGTCATGAGCCTGCTGGATGAGGTCGCCCGGGCGGGGGCGGAATAATCTGGGTTCGCGCGAGCGGAAACTTCTCCTGGAGGCCGCGGAATGTTGTCGTCTGAACAGATCAAATCGGTTTTGATCCGTATCGAGGATCTGGGTCTGGGCCTGATTGTCCTGGCCACGATAGTGGCCCTGGGTCAGGAAGTCTGGGAGATGGTGCTCAAGGCCCGGGTGGACCTGGCCGATCTCCTGCTCTTGTTCATCTACCTGGAGGTGATCGCCATGGTGAGCATCTATTTCGAATGCCACCAGCTCCCGGTGCGCATCCCCTTGTTTATCGCCATCGTGGCCCTGGCGCGCTATCTCATCCTTAATGCCAAAACCCTGGGCTGGGAGGGGCTGCTCGCCACTTCCGGGGCGATTCTGATCCTCGCCGTCGGGGTGCTGGTGATTCAACTCAGTCAGGTGAAATTTCCTTATCGCGAGAAATGAGGCTGGTGTTCAGCCTCGAGCGGGCTCGCCATCAAGGCCCGGCCCGCTCAGGGGGTATCTATGGCGGAGATAGTGATTCTGGGTTCGGGTTTTGCCGGACTGACCGCGGTCAAAACCCTGAGACGCCGGGGCTACAGGGGACAAATCCGGCTGGTGTCTCCCAAGCCCGAGTTGTTGTATTACCCGAGTCTGATCTGGGTGCCGGCCGGTCTGCGGAGCGAGGCCGATCTGCGTATCAAACTCGACGGTTTTTTCTCCCGGCATCAGGTCGAGTATGTGGCGGATCGGGTGACGGGGCTCGATCCCGGGGCGCGCCTGGTCTTCACCGAAGGGTCCGGCGAGATTCCCTTCGAGCGGCTCCTGATCGCCAGCGGCGGCCAGTATATCCGCAAGCTTCCTGGCCTCGAGCACGTCTTCATCCCCTGTGTCGGTTGGGAACCCACCAAGGCCTATAGCGATCGTCTGGAACAGATGACGGGCGGGGCGCTGAGCTTCGGCTTCGCCGCCAATCCCAACGAGCCGACCGGCATGCGGGGCGGTCCCATGTTCGAGTTTCTGTTCGGTATCGACACCCTGCTGCGCCGGCAAGGTCGCCGGGAGCGATTCGAGCTCTGCTTCTTCAGCCCGGCCCCCAAGCCCGGCCAGCGTCTGGGCGAGAAGGCGTTTGCTACTTTGATGGCCGAGATGACCAAACGGGGGATCCGCAGCCATCTCGGCCACAAGATCGAGTCCTTCGCGCCGGATCGGGTGATCACCGCCGGGGGCGAGTTGAAATCCGATCTCACCCTCTTCATGCCTGGCCTGACCGGGCCGGCCTGGGCTCCCCGGAGCGGTCTGCCCCTGTCACCCGGCGGGTTCATCCAGGCCGATGCCCGCTGCCGGGTGCCGGGATTCGAGGGGGTGGTCTATATCGCCGGTGACGCCGGGAGCTTCCCCGGTCCCGAGTGGATGCCGAAACAGGCCCATGCCGCCGATCTCCAGGCCAGGGCAGCGGTCAAGAACCTGCTGGCGGAGAAGGACGGCAAAACCGCCGAGCAGGGATTCCGACCCGAGTTGATCTGCATCGTGGATACCCTGGATGCGGGGGTGCTGGTGTTCCGCGACATCAAGCGTTCCCTGCTGCTTGGGGGCTCCTATCTGCACTGGGTCAAACGCGCCTTCGAAAGCTATTACCTGCGGAGTTATCGTTGAATCCCCCGCTTCCCGGGCCCGGCGAGCGGGCCGCGAGGGAAGATGGATAGTTTTGTGATGAACCGCTCATTCTCCATGTTGGCATCCAGGCCAGGAGTTGGTATTTCGAGCAACTTGCAAAACGGATCACAAAAAGATCGGAACACGGGGGCTGAGGTGAATTTACCCAAAAGTGGTCGGGGCTGGGTCTGGAGCCACCGGCTGCGGGCCGTGCGCTTGGTCCTCCCCCTCGCCTTGATCTCTGGTCTGGTGGGGATGACGTCCGCCAACGAGAAAGAGGCGGAATCCACTCATCAGTCTCCCCCGGTCGCCGCCGTCGGGGCGGCGGAAAACCGGGATGACGTCGCCGTGCTGGATTTGGGGACACTCACCAGTATCGACGCCATGGTCTCGAAGTTCGCCGACCGTCGTCTGATCTATATCGGCGAGGTACATGATCGTTACGATCATCATCTCAACCAACTCGCCATCATCCGCGGCCTGCATCAACGCCGTCCACAGTTGACCATCGGCCTGGAGTTTTTCCAGCAACCCTATCAGTCGTACCTGGACCAGTTCGTCGCCGGCGCCATCGACGAGGCGGAAATGTTGCGCAATACCCAGTATTTCGATCGCTGGCGCTTCGACTATCGTCTCTATCAGCCGATTCTGCGCTATGCCCGACAACATCGCCTGCCCCTCATCGCCCTCAACGTGCCCGCCGAACTCAGCTCAAAAGTCGGACGGCAGGGGCTGGAGAGTCTGAGCGAGGACGAGAAGGCCTATATCCGCGAGGGGGTGGATCGCCTCCAGGCCGGTTATGGCGAGCGTCTGCGGGCCGTGTTCGAGCTGCATCCGGCGATGGCCAAACGGGAGTTTGAGACCTTCCTCGAGGCTCAATTGCTCTGGGACGAAGGCATGGCCCAACGGGTGGCGGATGTGCTGCGAGAGCAGCCGCAAAGATATATGGTCGTGCTGGCGGGCAATGGGCATCTCGAAGGCGGCACGGGGATCCCGAACCGGGTACAGCGTCGGCTTCGCACCACCTCGGCCATCGTCTTGAATGGCCCGCATCTGGATCTTCGCCCCGGACTGGCGGACTTCGTCCTGCTGACCCCCGAGCAAGTGCTTCCCAAGGCCGGCTTGCTGGGGGTGCAACTGGCCCAGGAAACCAAGGGCGCCAGGGTGACTGGTTTCACCGATCCCAGCGCCGCCAAGGAGGCCGGTTTACGTGAAGGGGACCGACTCCTGCGCGTCGACGGTAAGCCGATAACAGGGTATGCTGATGTTCGTCTCGCACTCTTGCCTTATGCTCCTGGTGATCGGGTACAGGTCGGCGTTGAGCGCGAGCGTTTGTTTCTCGGGGAAGAAACCCACAGCTTCGAGGTCATCCTGAAATGACTCATGGAAAGCTGGAATTCCCTCCCGAGACCACCGCTCAGCCCCCCCCGGGAAACTTCCCTCGGAATATTTTGCTATCGGCGGCGATATCTGGTTTCTCCGCGGGGCTGGATCAGAGAAGAAAAAACAGGTGGCCCGGCGGCAGACGAATTTGTGTAGTAATGATGAGGTAGGGGCTCAAAGACCCGTTGTGTTGAAGGTGTTTCGACAACGGGGTTGAGCGGGTATGTTGATGAAGTGATCACCGGCAAAGGGGGAGATCAGCATGTTCACCACGCGAAAGGTGAAAGGAAAAACAGTCGTTGAGATATCGGTCAAAGACATGGATTCCAGTATCGCGACGGCATTTCGAAACTTTCTCGTCGAGGCGATTGAAGGGGCTCCCGATGCTATTGTGATCGTGGATTTCTCCAAGGTGCGGTTTTTGGACAGTACCTGCCTGGGGGCTTTGTTGGCCGCCTACCGTCAAACCGGGAGCAATAGAAAGCTGGTGCTGGCGGCCCCCCAACCCTCGGTCGAGAATGTCTTCACCGTGGCCCGTATCGGTCGGGCCATGCTCATCGTCGGCTCGGTGGAAGGGGCGATGGGTCTGACCCCAGAGCAATGGCCGCTCAATCAGCCAGGTCGTCACTGATTCATCTCCCTCCGTTGCCACGCTGAATCCGGCCACGAAGGCGATCAGTCAACGGAGGGGAGCCCCCTTGTCGGTTGCCGTCAGACCTGGATTCAGCACGATCCGCATCGATCCAACACAAAAAGCCATAACCGGAGCCTGTTCTGCGTGTCTGGGGACCTCTCGAACAATCGCATCACCCTCGTTATCGAGAGCGATCGAAAACATCTGGCCCTCGTTCGCTCCGCCTTGCGGGGATTGAGCCAGGAGCTCCAGGTGACGGATCGGGCGCGGCATCGCATCGAACTCTGCGTGGTCGAGGCGGTGAGCAATTCGATCGAACACGCCTATCGCAACCAATCCGGACAACCCATCATGATCGAATGGATCGAGCATGACGGCCATCTCCAACTGGCGGTTTGCGACAAAGGGCTGAGTATGGACTCCGGGCGGTTGGAGCTGATCCATCCCACCATGATCGAGATCGACCCCTCGAACCCGGCGACCCTGAAGGCCCGTGGCCGAGGGCTGATCTTGATCAAGACCTTCATGGATGAGGTCGCCTACCATACCCAGGATGGGTGGAATCGCCTGGAAATGCAGCTCGATTGGCATGACGGCCATCCCATGGCGCCCACATGAGAGGACCCGGACGACAAAGGGCCACCTAGGGCGCCAGACTCATCCGGCTCTCCGAGCCTCAAACCTCATGCCCATCCATGAGGAGTGGGTGGGCCAGGGGCGAACCATCCAACACCAACCGCCCGGCGCGTAGGCCCAATCGTCCTTCGGCGAACAGACGTATCGCCAGCGGATAGATCCGATGCTCCTGCCGCAACACCCGGGCGGCCAGCTCATCCGGGGTATCTCCGGCGAACACGGGCACCTTGGCCTGCAGGATGACCGGGCCGCCATCCAGCTCCTCGGTGACGCAATGGACGCTGGCACCGTGTTCCTTCTCTCCCGCCGACAAGACCCGCTGGTGGGTGTGCAGGCCCTTGTATTTCGGCAACAAGGCGGGATGGATATTGAAGATACGGCCAGCATAATGCTGCACCAACTCCGGGGTCAGGATACGCATGAAACCCGCCAACACGATGAGGCCGGGGGAGAAGGCGTCGATCAGGTCCATGAGGGCCGCGTCATAGGCGGAACGACTGGGATAGCCCTTATGAGAGAGCACCCGCGTCTCGATCCCGGCCTGCCTGGCCCGTTCCAGGCCATAGGCTGCCGGTTCGTTGCTGATGACGGCGCGGATCTCCACCGGCAGATCCTGCCGCGAGCGGTCGATGATGGCCTGCAGATTGCTCCCGCTACCGGAGATGAGCACGACCAGGGGAAGCGGGGAGATCGGGGTCATGGAGGCCATGTCAGCGAAACTCGACATAAGGCTGGGGCGCTTCCGTCCCCTCGATGCGCCCGATTTCCCAGACGGTCTCGCCCTGGGCGCGCAGGAGTTCGATCGCCGCCTCCTTATCCGCCGCGGCGACACAGACCAGCAGGCCAACCCCGCAGTTGAAGGTCCGCAGCATTTCCGCGTCGGACACCTGGCCCTGGGCCTGCACCCAACGAAAGATCTCCGGCAGAGACCAGCTCGAGCGTTCGATCACCGCCTTGGTTCCGGACGGCAGCACTCGGGGCGGATTCTCGGTGAGTCCACCGCCGGTGATGTGGGTCAGGGCATGCACCTTCAGCCGCTGCATCAGGGTCAGGATGGATTTGACATAGATGCGGGTCGGGGCCAGTAGGGCCTCGCCGAGAGCGATCCCCCCCATTGGGGCGGCGAGATCCGCGCCGCTCACCTCGATGACCTTACGGATCAGGGAATAGCCGTTGGAGTGGGGGCCGGAAGAGGCCAGGGCGAGCAGCACGTCGCCGGGCTCGACCCGTTCCGGCAGGATGAGATCGGCCTTCTCGGCGATGCCGACGCAAAAGCCGGCCAGATCATAGTCGCCGGCGGCGTACATCCCCGGCATCTCCGCCGTCTCGCCACCCACCAGGGCGGCGCCCGCCAGTTCGCAGCCCCTGGCGATGCCTTCGATCACCTGCGCGGCGACCTCCACATCCAACCGCCCGGTGGCGTAATAATCGAGGAAAAACAGCGGCTCGGCGCCGGCCACCAGCACGTCGTTGACGCACATGGCGACCAGGTCGATGCCGATGCCGTCATGACGCTGGAGTTGGAGCGCCAGCTTGAGCTTGGTGCCCACGCCGTCGGTCCCGGAGACCAGTACCGGCTCTCGATACCTGTTCAAGGGCAGGGCAAAGAGGGCGCCGAAGCCGCCCAAGCCGGTCAGGACCTCGGGCCGAAAGGTGCGCCGGGCAAAGGGCTTGATACGCTCCACCAGGGCGTTGCCGGCGTCGATATCGACCCCGGCGGCGCGGTAACTGAGGGGAGCCCGGGATGGAGGGGTGGGTTCGGTAGACATCGCCAGCTCCTGGGGGCCAAAGCCCGGCATTCTATCAGCGCGGCTGGGGAGGAAAAATGGCGCGACGACCGCGAACCGGACGGGACGTGGCGCCGATCCCAAGACCCTGCCGGCCTGTGCTATGGTGAACAGCGTCGGAGGAATATCCAGTGGCGCCGCCGTGGCGCCTCGCGGCACCCTCCAGGCATTGAATAACAACGATATTCTCTTCTCCCGAAGGAGGACCCCCGATGGCGGATGCAAGAGCCTGGTTACAGATCGGCCTCATGCTTTTGACTTGGTCGTTGGTCGATACGGCTTTGACAGCGGACAACCTGCGTCCCTTCGTGGCCGTCCCAAGCACCGGCAGCACCCTGGAGGAGGTCGTGGCCGGGGTGAAACACAAGCTCGAAGCGGGGGGTATCGAGATCCTCGGTCAATATGCCCCCTATGCGGACGATTCGGCGGTCATCATCGGCGCCACCACGCCCGAGCTGCTCGCCGCAGCCGGCGCCCGGCCCTATGCCGGTTTCGGTGCCGTGATGCGGGTGGCGGTCACCAACAACAAAGGCCGACTGGAGGTGAGCTATACCAACCCGGTCTACATGGGGTATGCCTATCGCATCGGCGACCTCTCCACCGTGGGGGCGCAATTCGCCTCCGCCCTGGGGATCGGCGAGCCCTTCGGTGCCCGGGGACTGACAGCGGCCGAGTTGGAGGAGTATCACTACAACCTGCGTAGGCCCTATTTCAAGGCTCGCCAGTTCATCACCCACTTCGACAGCCACGAGGAGGGGGTGACCAAGACCCGGGCGGCCTTGAGACATCCCGCCGCGGACATGGGTTTTCTCTGGGAGGTCAGGATCAGCCCCACCCAGACCCTCTTCGGTGTCGATCTCCGGGGCGGGAAGTGGCAAGGGCGGATGAAGCGGATCATGGACAAGATCGACATCGCCACCCCTCGCTCCACCGCCTCCCTCCCCTGGGAATTGCTGGTCAACGATAGGGAACTCGTCTATCTGCCGGGTCGGTTCCGGATCGCGGTCATGTTTCCGGATCTCACCATGATCGGTTTCATGACCATCGCCGAGGTGCCGGACAACATGGACGAGAGCGCCGCCGGTTTGGCCAAGCTCATCGAGGGGATGCGCTAATACCCATTCCTGCTCGGTTTCCCCTCCTTGATGGCTGAGGAGCTGGCGCCCGGACCCGCCCGGGCTGGCCCGCGCCGACCCTTCCTGTGGCAGGTCCAGGGATCAAGTCCGAGGAGGCGCCCACAGCCCGCATGGCTCCCGGGCCTGGGCGGGTGGAGCCGATTTTTTGTTCTCTATTCGAGAACAATACGGCTTCCACAGAGATATTGTTCTCGAAAGAAGAACAAAAAATGGCTGTTTTCCGTCGATGCCCGGCAGGCTGACCGAGGCGAATTTCCTCTTTGATCCTTCCCAGGCTGCGGCATCACGGCCATTCGGTGAGCGCCGTCGGCGCGGGCGAGGCAAGACGAACCTCCCTTCAACCCAGTTCGGCGCTCGCCTTCATGGTGATCTGGCCGTCGGGGCCCCGGGCTTCCAGCTCGACGCCCGCTTCCCCGGGGGTGGCGATCAAGCGGAAGGGCGCCAGATCGAACAAGGGACCCAGCCCACGGAAGTTGAAGGCACTGACCGGGCGGTCGGTTTCGCCACGCGCCAGATCCAGCAACAGCATGGCGGTCAGCGGCCCGTGCACGATCAGCCCGGGGTAGCCTTCAATGTCCATGGCATAGGGACGGTCGTAATGGATGCGATGGGCATTGAAGGTCAGGGCGGAGAAACGGAACAACCAGGTCGGGTCCGGGATGATGGTGCGCGTCCAGCACGCCGGTGGGACCGGCGGCCACTCGATCACGGCTGGAGCCGGAACCGGCGCCCCCTGTTCCCGATAGACGATGTCCTGCTCCTCCTCGATACAGAGTTCGTCATCCTGGCGGATCTGGTGGTGGACCGTGACGAAGGCGAGCCGACCGCTGCGACCTTCCTTCAAGGTCACCTCCCGGATCAGGGATTCCCGTTGCGCCTCCCAGCCGATGTGGAGCGGGCGCCGGAAACGCAGGCGGGCACCGGCGAACATGCGCCGCGGTAAATCGATGGGAGGCATGAAGCCACCGCGTTGGGGGTGACCGTCGGACCCCAGGCGGCCCTGGGGCACCTTCGGCAAAAAGTAGAACCAGTGCCAGAGCGGCGGCAGCGAGCTCCCCTCGGCGAAGGTCCTGGTGTCGTCGAACAGCGCCGCGGCGGCCAACGTCTGGGCCAGGCCGATGGAGTCTTGGGTGGTTTCGCTGTTACCGACCCAGTCTTGATAATTTATGTTCATGGCCGCGCCTATTCGAGTTCGATCGGACCGGCGACGATTCGGGCGTCCCGCAGCCGACCGATCTCCGCCTGGGACAAGCCGAGCCCCTCGGCGAGGATTTCATCCGTATGCTCGCCGAGCCGGGGGGCCGGTTTCGGCGTCTCCCGGGCGATGGCGGTGAATTCGAGCGGGGAGCCGGGCACCAGATAGGAACCTATGCCGGGTTGCTCCACCATGGAGAACAGCGGGTTGGCCGTCGAACACCGGGGATCCTCGGCGACCATCTGCTGGAAGCTCTGGTAGGGACCCCAGCACACCCCGGTGCCGCTGAAGGTGCTGGTGATCGCCTCCAGGGTCCGCTGGCGGAACCAGGGCGCGAGCAACGCCGAGATCGACTCCCGGGCGATGAAACGATTCCCTTCCTGGCTGAGATCCAGATCCAGCCGGGCTCCGAGCCGGGCGAACTGGTCCCCCAACCCGGTCGCCTTGGCCAATTCCTCCCACTGCCGTTTGGTGATGGCCACCACATAGAGTCGGCGTTGGTCCGCCGTCTCGAACTCGGCACCATAGGCGCCGTAGAGGTCATTGCCACAACTCCGGCGCTCGCCGTGGTTGATCTGCACCTCGGCGATGTAGCCCAGATTGGCGGTCATGGCGAAGGCGACGTCCGCCAGTGGGAGTTTGATGAATTGACCTTCGCCGCTGAGGCGACGGTGCCGTTCCGCGGCAAGCAGGCCCATGGCCGCGGTGAGGCCGGTGATGGCATCCCAGGCGGGCAGGACATGATTGACCGGGGCCGCCTCATGGGCCGGACCGGTGATGAAGGGGAAGCCCAGGGCGCAGTTCACTGTATAGTCGACCGCCGAGCTACCGTCGGGATTGCCGGTGATGTTCATCATGATGAGATCCTGGCGGCGTTGGCGCAGAGACTCGTAGCCGAGCCAGCCGCTGGCGGGGAAATTGGTGAGAAAGAGGCCGTTGCCCTCGCCGGGGGCGGTGATCAGGGCACTGATGAGTTCCCGTCCCTCGGCGCTCCGCGTATCGACGGCGAGCGAACGCTTGCCCTTGTTGAGTCCGGCCCAGTAGAGACTCTTTCCCGACGCGGTCAGCGGCCAGCGCCGGGCATCGAGTCCGCCTTCCAGGGGATCGAAGCGGATCACGTCCGCGCCGAGTTGGGCCAGGGTCATTCCGCACAGGGGCGCGGCGACGAAGGCGGCGCCCTCGATGATGCGGAGACCTTTCAGGAGCTGATTCACTTTATCTTTCTCCAACAGAGTGGGTTTGGGCTATTCTGATAGCCTATATCCGCGCCCTTGACCAGATGTAGGCGGATTTCCCTGATCCACTACAAGAGGCGGCGCCCCACCACAACAGGGAGAAACCCGCTGTGCCACCCATTGAAGAAGATCCCACCGGACCAGTCCCCAGCACCCCCGACCCGCCGAGGAGTACGGACACCCCCCTGCCGCTGTCCGGCCTCCGCGTCATCGACGTCGGCACCTTTCTCGCCGGGCCTTATGCCGCCTCCATCCTCGGCGAGTTCGGCGCCGAGGTGCTCAAGGTCGAGTACCCCATCGGCGGCGACCCGATGCGCCGCTTCGGCACCCCCACCAAGCGGGACGATGCCTCCCTGGCCTGGCTGAGCGAGGCACGCAACCGCAAATCGGTCACCCTGGATCTGCGCCGCCCCAAGGGCGTCGAGCTCTTCACCAAGCTGATCGCCAAGTCCGATGTCCTGGTGGAGAACTTCCGCCCCGGCACCATGGAGAGCTGGGGCCTGGGTTGGGATGTGCTGAGCCAGGCCAATCCGGGACTGGTGATGTTGCGCGTCTCCGGCTATGGTCAGACCGGCCCCTATCGGCGTCGCACCGCCTTCGCCCATATCTCCCACGGTTTCGGCGGGCTGTCCTATCTCGCCGGTTTTCCCGGCGAAACCCCGGTGGTACCGGGTATCGCCCCCCTTGGCGACTATATCTCCAGCCTCTACGGCGTCATCGGCGTGCTGATCGCCCTGCGCCACAAGGAAGAAACCGGCTGCGGCCAGGTCGTCGACATCGGCATCTATGAGGCCGTGTTCCGCCAGCTCGACGAGATGGCTACCGTCTATGGGCTGTTCGGCAAGGTGCGGGAACGGGAAGGCGCCGGCAGCTTCGTCGCCGTCCCCCACGGTCATTTCCGCACCAAGGATGGCCATTGGGTGGCTATCGCCTGCACCAATGACAAGATGTTCGAGCGCTTTGCCGAGGCGATGGGACGCCCCGAACTGGCGTCGACTTCGCTCTATGGCGAGCAACGCAAGCGGCTGGCCGCCAGTAAGGAGGTGATCGCCATCGTCACCGAATGGGCGGCCACGCTGGATTGCGAGGCACTCCTGGAACTCTGCATCGCCAAGCAGGTGCCGGTCGGCAAGCTCAACAGTATCGCCGATATCTTTGCCGACGAGCACTTCAAGGCACGCGGCAATCTGTTCGAGATGGAGGAGGAGGGTCTGGGCCAGGTGGTGATGCCCGGGGTGGTGCCCAGCCTCTCCGAGACCCCGGGACGCATCACCAATCTCGGCCCCCGACTCGGCAACGCCACCTACGAGGTCATGCGCGAACTGCTCGAACTGACCGCCGCCGAGATCACCGCCCTGCGCCAGCAGCGCATCATCTGATCCCATCGAATCGACAGCCTGACGAGAAACACCATGACCGACGCCCCCACCAACACCCTGCCGCTGGCCGGCATCCGCGTCATCGACGTCGCCACCGTGATCGCCGGACCATACTGCGCCACCATCCTCGGCGAATTTGGCGCCGAGGTGCTCAAGGTCGAACATCCACTCGGCGGCGACACCTGTCGCAACTTCGGTACCCCCTCGGGAACCGGCGATTCCCTGGTCTGGATCAGCGAGGGCCGCAACAAAAAGTCCGTCACCCTCGATCTGCGCCGCCCCGAGGGGGTGAGACTCTTCAAGGAACTGGTGGCCCAGAGCGACGTCGTGGTGGAGAACTTCCGTCCCGGCACCCTGGAAAAATGGGGTCTCGGCTGGGAGGTGCTGCGGGAGGTCAACCCCGGGCTCGTCATGCTGCGGATCTCGGGCTACGGGCAGAACGGCCCCTACAAGGATCGCCCCGGCTTCGCCCGGGTGGCCCACGCGGTGGGCGGTCTGACCTATCTGGCCGGGATGCCCAAGGGCACCCCGGTGACCGCCGGTTCCACCACCCTGGGCGATTATTTCACCGGACTTTACGGCTGTGTCGGCGTCTTGCTGGCGTTGCGCCACAAGGAGCGCACCGGGCGCGGCCAATACATCGACGCCGCCCTCTACGAATCCGTGTTCCGCTGCACCGACGAACTGGCACCGGCCTACGCCATGTACGGCACCGTCGAGGAGCGCCACGGCCCGCACATGAAGAGCGGCTGTCCCTATGGTCACTTCCCCACCAAGGACGGCAAATGGGTGGCCATCGCCTGCACCACCGACAAGTTGTTCGCCCGTCTCGCCGAGGCCATGGGCCGGCCCGAACTGGCCTCCCACAGCCTCTACGGCGAGAAAAAGACCCGCCTGGAAAACCGTCAGGACGTCAACGAGATCGTGCGCGACTGGTGCGGCTCCCTGCCCCGGGACGAGATACTGGCCAGATGCACCGCCAACGGGGCGCCGGTCGGACCGCTGAACAGCATCGCCGACATCTTCGGCGACCGCCAATTCCACGCCCGCCGCAACCTGATGGCGATCGACGACGCCGATCGCGGCGAGACCTACATCGTCCCCAACGTCATCCCCCGGCTGTCCAAGACCCCGGGCCGCATCGCCCATCTGGGTCCCAGACTCGGCCAGCATACCGACGAGGTATTGCAGGATCTGCTCGGGCTCTCCGACCAGGAGCTGAACGAACTGCGCACCCAGCGGGTGATTTGATCCCACCCCAAGGCGAACGCGAGGAGACTACTCATGAAGTCGATCGGGTCGAGGTGACGGGATTGCGCCCGTCACCCCTCCCACACCACCGGACATGCGGTCTTCCGCATCCGGCGGTTGGACTCGGCGACCGTCTTGTGGTCGCGAAGACTGATGAGGTAAACCCAT
>WBZP01004073.1_pt1 | contig 15467 bp, 16 predicted proteins | sample 5204301 | NCBI WGS metagenome assembly WBZP01 (sample SAMN12412401, study PRJNA552823) | activated sludge metagenome | isolation source: activated sludge from nitrification reactor of wastewater treatment plant... | place: USA: Pennsylvania | collected 2017
CCATCGAGCCGCGCGACATGTTCGGGCTGTCCATGGGCGGGACGCCGTTGCTCTCCATGAAGGTGGCCATGTCATCGACGAGGCCCTTCGGCGAGAAGTAGCGGGCGTTGATGACCTCGGCGTCCTTTTCGTGGAGGACGAGTTCGCAGCTCGAAATCTGCTTCAGGCGCCCGGCCATCCCGTAGTGGTCCGGGTGGACGTGGGTGATGACCAGCTTGTTGATTTCGGACGGATGGGAGTGGTGCTCCTGCATCCCCTGTTCGAGGGCGGTGTAGGCGCTGTCGGTGTTCCAGCCGCAGTCGACGAGGACGGTGTCGTCGCCGTCTTTGATGAGGTAGGGCAGGACGTAGGGCAGGCCCTTGGTGACCCTGGGGTGCTCCTGGAGTTGCTTGCGAAGCATGCGAGCGTCTTCGATCGTGACCTGAGGGAACGGCGTGAGGAGCTGGTAGATGCCGTCGATGATTTTCATGCGGGCGAGGGCCCCCTGGCTGGGAAAGGCTCGCCGTCCCGTACGCGGGTTGGCGGCTGCTGGCAATCCTACATGAGCTGTGAGGTTTGAGGGGTGAGCCCTCAGCGGCTGAGGGCGATGACCGCCGCCCAGGCCAGGCCGCTCAGCAGGTGGTAGCGCGCTGCGGCTTTGAGGACGGGGTTCAGTTCCCGGCCCGAGGCGCCGGACAGGATGGGCCTGAGGAGCCGGACGCTCACGGCGCCTGATGCGACGACGGCCGCGACGGCGAATGCAACGCCGGAGAAGGTGGCCGAGGCCATGGCGATCCAGGCGACCGATAGCAACGTGACGAACCAGCGGCGCGTGCCAGCGTCACCCATCACGACGCCGAGCGTGCGTTTGCCGGCGTGCCGGTCGGTTTCGATGTCCCGCAGGTTGTTGACGACGAGGATGGCGGTGACGGTGCAACCCACGGGGACCGCCGCGAGCACGGAAAGGCCGGTGATTTCGCCGGCCTGCACGAAGTACGTCCCGACGGTGGCGACGAGGCCGAAGAACACGAAGGTGAAGACGTCGCCGAGGGCGTGATAGCCGATGGGCCAGGGCCCGCCGGTGTAGACGATTGCGCCGGCGATGCTCGCGAGGCCGGCGACGACGATCGGCCAGCCGGCGACCGCCACCAGGTAGACGCCGGCGAGCATGGCCAGCCCGAACGCCGACCACATGCCAAGCTTCATCGTCGTTGGAGAGAGCAGGCCGAGTTGGGTGGCGCGCGGCGGACCGAGCCGGTCGGCGGTGTCGGCCCCGCGTTCGAAGTCGAAGACGTCGTTCGCGAAGTTCGCTCCGACCTGAAGGGCGAGCGCGCCAATGAGCGCCGCCAGGGCCGGGAGCAGCTCGAAAGCGTGGTCGTGGTAGGCAAGCGCCGTCCCGACGATGACCGGCGCGATGGCCGCGGTGAGAGTCGGGAGGCGGACCGCCATCTTCCACGCCTGGGCGGAGCTGGGGCGGGCGGTCGCCGCAGCCGTCACTTCCTCACCGCGCTGATCGACTGGATGGCGCCGAACATTGGCGAGCGCTTGCGGATCTCCTTGAAGCCGGCTTCCTGGAGCATGCGCACAAGTTCCTGCTGCGTCGGGAGATAGACCGCGGACTGGGGCAGATACCGGTACGCCGAATCGCGGCCGATCCAGCCGCCCACGCGCGGGACCACGCGGTTGAAGTAGACCGAATGGCCGGCGCGCACGGCGGCGTTCGCCGGGCGGTCGACTTCGAGCAGGCCGAGCCTGCCGCCTGGCTTCAGCACCCGCGCGAGTTCGCGCAGCACCGGCGCGATGCTGACGAAGTTGCGGAGGGCGAAGCCAGAGACCGCGGCATCGAACGACGCATCAGCCAGCGGCAGGCGGAGGGCGTCGCCCTGCAGCCAGGAGCCTTGCGGGGCGCGAGCGGAGGCAACTTCGAGCATACCGCGGGAGAAATCGAGGCCGATGGGGGCGGCGCCGGCCTCCCGGCAGATGCCGCTGAAGTCGCCGGTGCCGCAGGCCAGGTCCAGCACGCGGTCTTCCGGGCCGATGCCAAGGCGGCGGACGAGCTCGTGGCGCCAGCGCTGGTCCGCGTTGAAGGTCATTACCCGGTTCACGCGGTCATAGCGCGGCGCGAGGCGGTCGAACATCGCCCGGACGGAGGCAGCTTTTTCTTCAGGTGCTGGAAGCACGCTCACAATGTGGGCCATTTTCGTGCCCCGATTCGCTACGGGAAGTACGGACGCTGACTTCCTGGAAGCCGCCTGCCCCGGATTGTTCGCTACACAACCAAACGAACTCCGGGAGGGAGCAATGGTGAAGAAGTGGGCCCTCGTTCTTGTGGCCCTGATCGCGCTCGTGGCAGCGGTGGCCTGTGGCGGCGATGACGACGACGACGGCAACGCGAAAGAAACAGCCACCCCGGCTGCCTCGTCCCAGGCGACCAGCGGCGCAACTCAGGCGCCGAAAGAGCTGAAGGACGTGACGATCGGCTACATCCCGATCCTCATCGACGCGCCGTTCTTCGTTGGCATCGAGAAGGGGTACTTCAAGGCGGAAGGCATCAACGTGAAGCTCGAGCGGCTCGCGGGCGGCGCCGACATGCTCGTGCAGACCGCGGCCGGGAACTTCGACATCGGGGCGGGCGGCATTGGCGCCGCGGTGTTCAACGCGGCGGGCGCTTCGATCAAGGAGAAAAAGGAAGTCCCGTTCGAAATCGTGGCGCCGCTCCACTACGAGAAGCCGCCGGTGACGACGCCGATCGTGGTGAGCAAGGCGCGCTACGACTCCGGCGAAATCACGAAGGTCAGCGACCTCAAGGGCAAGAAAGTCGCGATCAATGCCCGCGGCGCGAGCACGGAGTACTGGCTGGACCGCGCGCTGGCCAGCGGCGGCCTCGCCTACAAGGACGTGACACTGGTGACGGTCGCGTTCCAGGATGTGGCGGCGGCGCTGCAGAACAAGAGCATCGACGGGGCCATGCTCGGCGAGCCGTTCGCGACCCAGGGCAAGGACCAGGGCCTGGTGACCGTGCTCAGTGACAGCTTCGTCAACGGCGACATGCCAACGGGCGTGTACTGGAACCGCGAATGGGCGAAGAAGAACCCGGAGCTGGCGGCGGGCTTCCTGAGGGCCTTCCTGAAAGCGGTGGGTGACCTGGAGAACGGCGGCTGGCAGGACGCGAGCGTGCTCGCCATCCTTGAGAAGTACACACAGGTCCCCGCGGACGTGATCAAGCGGAGCAACCGCCCGTACAACGACCCAACGGGCAAGCTGAACCTGGAAAGCTTCAAGAAGCAGGAAGCCTTCTTCCGGGCGCAGGGCCTGCTGACGTACGACGGCGAACTGGACTTCAGCCTGTTCATGCGCACCAAATAGGGGCCGCATGAACCACGGAGGCACGGAGAGCACGGAGGCTTCGAGAGGCCACGGAGGGCCCGTGCCCTCCGGGCTGTCGATCCGTGGGCTTTCCGTTTCGTACGGTGGGAGTTCCGGGCTGCGGGCACTGGAAGGGCTCGACCTCGAGGTCGAGCCCGGCTCGTTCCACGCCATCCTCGGGCCAAGCGGCTGTGGGAAGTCGACGCTGCTGAAGTGCCTCGCGGGGCTGATCCCGGCGAGCGGCGGGACGGTCGCCCTGCCGGGCGACGGGACGGTGGCGTACGTGCCGCAGGGGAACTCGTGCTTCCCCTGGCTTCGGGCAGAAGAGAACGTGTCTTACGGCATGAAGCTGCGCGGGGTGCCGCGGGCCGAGCGCGCCCGGCGGTCGCGGGACTTGCTCGATAGCCTGGGGCTTTCGGGGTTCGCGCGCGCGTTCCCGGCGAGGCTCTCGGAAGGCATGCGCCAGCGCGTGGCCATCGCGCGGGCGTTCGCCGTTGACGCGCCGCTCCTGCTGATGGACGAGCCGCTTTCGGCGCTGGACTTCCAGACCAAGATCGCGGTGCAGGGCGAACTGCTCGCCCTCTGGCAGCAGCGGCGCTGCGCGGTGCTCTATGTCACGCACGACATCGACGAGGCCCTCGCGCTGGCCGACCGCGTGACGGTGCTGACCGGACGGCCGGGGCGCGCACGCGAAACGGTCGAAACGCCGTTCGCGCGGCCCCGGAACTACGCCGGCCTGCGCTCAGAGCCGGGGTATGCGTCGCTGTTCCAGCGTTTGTACGAAGGGTTGGCGCCGTGAGGGCCGCGCGCGTGGTGGCGCTCGGGCTGGTGTTGCCGGTGGCACTGTTGGCGCTCTGGCAGCTTGCCTCCGAGCGGGACTGGATCAACTCGCTGTTCTACCCCGCGCCCTCCGATGTGCTGCAACGGACCTGGGACCAGGCCAAAGACGGGCGGCTGATCACCGATACGCGGGTGACCACCGGGCGGTTGCTCTGGGGATTCGCGCTTGGCGCGGCCCCGGGGCTGGCGCTGGGTATCGCGGCCGGCCTTTCGCGCACCGTGCGCGAGTTGACCTACCCGCTGGCGACCGCGCTCTACGTGGTGCCGCGCATCGCCATGCTGCCGCTCGTGCTGGTGGCGATGGGCATCAACGACCAGGCGCGCGTGTTCATGGTTGCCTTCAGCGTGTTCTTCATCGTGTTCTTCAGCGCGCTTTCCGGCGTGGAGCAGGTGGAGCGCGGGTTTATCGAGGCCGCGCGGGCGTTCGGCGCGGGGAGGTTGCGGCTGGGGGTGACGGTGCTGCTGCCGGGTGCGGCGCCGGCCGTGTTCTCCGGGCTGCGGGTGGCGATGGGGTTCGCGCTGATCGTGATCGTGGGGACGGAGTTCCTGGCCTCGAACGACGGCCTGGGCGCGCGCATCTGGACGAGCTACCAGATCTTCGATTTCACCTCGATGTACGCGGGCATCATCGCGGTGACGCTGCTGGGGGTGGTGCTGGCGTGGGGGCTGCTGGCGCTGGAGTGGGTGCTCGTGCCGTGGCGGCGGCCGTAGGGAGGTGGTCAGACGAGGTTGGCGCGTGGCGCCTATGCCTCGGGAGTCTCCCATCCAGTATCATGAGCTGAATGCCATCGCCGAAACCCCTTCCCCCAGCGCGAAGATTGACGGCGCGAACCTGCGCGCCGATGTCCCGGGAGGATGCCATCGCTGCGGTCGAACGCGGCATTGGGAGTAGGCCGGACCTTCCCCCGGGTGAAGTCTGGGTACGCGCGCTGCGCGATGGGCTCTGGGGCGGCTCCGACAAGGATGCGTGAAGGCCTCCTCGATACAACGTTCTTCATCGACTTGCTGCGCGGCGACACCGGGGCGGTCTCCATTTGGAGAGACATCGTCTCGGGCGACTTCGTGGCGCACTATTCGCCAGTTACGGTGACCGAGCTGTGGATGGGCCGGTTCTCGACGTTCCAAGAAGAACAGGTGCTTCGAGGAGCGCTACAACTGATGAACGAGATCCCTTTAACCTCGTCGATTGCAGAACTAGCCGGTGCCTCCCTTCGCGAACTCCCGGCTGACCGGTTGCGACACTTGATGAGCGACGCGCTGATCGCCTCGTCGGCCCTCCACGAACACCTGTCGCTGTATACGAGAAACCAACGCGACATGGAGCATTTCGCGGGCGGAATGCGAAGGTACTGAGCGGTGGCGTGCCGGCTTACTCGCCGCCGGCGGGTTTGCGAACCGGACGGGGCGCGTGATGGTGGCTGGCGCGTGGCGGTCGGGGTGAGTGGAGTTCCCAGCGCTTACTGCGTGCGCGCCTCGGATGTCGCGGTTGGCTACTCGCCGCCGGCAGGTGAACCACCGGGGAGGGCGCCAGCTGCCATGCCCGCGGGCTGCTTCTCGGGGCGGGCGAAGAGGATGACCACCGCCGCCAGGTAAGTGAGTGCCGCCGTGACCGTGAACGGGACCGTGTAGCCGCCCGTTTGGTCGTGCAGCCAGCCGACGCCGATCGGGCCGATGCCGCTGCCGGCCTGTCCGGCGAGCGAGATCAGCCCGAAGACGGCCCCGAACGACACCATCCCGAAGATCTCGCCGACGATGAGCGACTGCATCATGTAAATGTTGCCGATGGTGAGGCCGAAGATGAGCGTCAGCGCCCACGTGGCCGCCACGTTTTCGATGTGGATGATGAGCAGGATGGCGGTGGCCTGGACGACGAACAGGACGACGGTAAGCAGCCGCCGGTCCACGCCGTCGGCGAAGATGCCGACCACGAGGCGGGCGATGATGCTGCCAAAAGCGGTGACGCTGATCGTGAACGCGGCTTCGTTGCGCGAGCCGAGGCGGTCTTCGAGGAAGTTCACCTGGTGGATGATGTAGCCGGTCTGGGCCACGAGGACGAGCAGGAAGGCGATGAAGATCGCCCAGAAACCGACCGTGCGCATCGCCTCGGTGCGGGACCACTGGCGGTACTGGCTTGAGAGTTCGGTGCGGCCGGAGGTGGCCCGGGCGGCGCCGGGCGGGTCGCCGTCAGGGCCAAGGTTCATCTGGCCGGGTTCGAAGACGACGACCATCAGGATCACCGGGATGGCGACGATGAGGACGAGCGCCCCGAGGATCGGGGTCGCGAGTTCGAGGCCGCCGGATTCGACGAGCGCGCTGGCGATGGGGGCGAGGATGACGCCGCCCAGGGAGACGCCGGTCGAGGAGACGCTCATGGCGAGCGCGCGCCGCCGCACGAACCAGCGGGTCATGATCGCGTTAACGGCGATGGAGCTGGACATGCCGAAGGCCACGGCGAAGATGAAATAGACCAGGTAGAGCTGCCAGAGCTGGTCAACGAGGCCGATAAAGGCGGCGCTGATGCCGTTGATGATCGTACCGATGAGCATGAACTTGTTCGGGCCGTAGCGATCGACGTAAGGCCCAACGATGGCGGAAGTGAGCCCGGAAACGCTGAAGTAGATGGCCGGGGCGACGCTGACCTGGGTGTCGCTCCAGCCGTGCGCGTCTCGCAGGGGCTTCAAGAAGATCGGGAGACCGTAGTAGCCGACGCCCACGCCAACGAACATGAGGCAGGCGCAGGCGACGGCGATGTACCAGCCGTAGAACACCTTGCGCGGGAGGAGTCTCGCGGCGATGGGTTCGCGGGCGGGGTGGGCGGTGGTCATTCGCGGCAGTCTAACGGAATCCCGCACCGCCGGTGGCGGGCTCAGTCCAGGCAGTAGAAAGCCACGCGAAGAGCGCGTTCCGAGCGGCACGCGCGTCCGCTTGCACCAGTACTCCAGCGGTCTGGGCAATGCTGGACTCTGCGATGACCATCAGCTTCGCGAGTCGAACCCAGGAGGGCCGCAAGAGGCCTGCTGATTGCCAACCGCCGAGAAACATGTCCCCGGGGCCGTTCACCGCCGCCGTTGTGATCCGTGCCAGCAACAGGTCACCGTCGCCAGCATCGGCAACCACCAGTGCCGGGCGGCGTTTGGCGGCCAGCTGATTCGTGAACGGGAATGCGACTATCACGACATCGCCAGGCGCGAGCACCCGTCAGACCTCGTCGTAAATGGCGTCACTCTCGGCGTAACCCTCGAAGAAGCTCTTCAAGGCCAGCCGACGCCACATCTCATCTTCTTCGCCCTCCGAGCCGGCATCTTCTCGGAGGAAGACCACGACATCGACGACAGATGCAGGTGGAACAGCGCTGGTGACTTCCGCCGGGAGCGCTATCTTGCCCGCATCGTCGAGCACTGCCGGGAACGAAAAGGTCTTCACCGAGCCAGTTTACCACTCTCCCATCGCCTTCGAAGACTGTCGCGGTCTTCTCCATGCAGTCCGGCCAACCGCGTCGCTGTCGCTCCGGGCTAGTTGGTTGCCTACCGCCCTTCGAAGACCGGCGTGGTCTTCTCCACGAACGCCCGCGCGGCGTTGAGGTGGTCCTGGGTCTTGCCGCTGGCGATCATGTTCTCGGCTTCGCGCTGGAGGGTTTCGCCGAACGTGTGGGTGGCGCCGAAGGTGAAATTGTCCTTGATCCGACCGAGCGCCAGAGTCGGGCCGGCCGCGAGGCGTTCGGCGAGCGCCATCGTCTCGTCCATCAGCGACTCGTGGGGGACGACTTTCGTCACGAGGCCGAGATCGAGCGCCTGTTGGGCGCTGAGGATGTCGGAGAGGAAGTAGAGCTCCTTCGCCTTGAGCGGGCCGACCAGCCGCTGGAGCAGCCAGGTGCCGCCGAAGTCGCCGCTGAAGCCAACCTTGGCGAAGGCCGTGGTGAAGCGGGACTGGTCGCTGGCGATTCGGAGGTCAGCCGAGAGGGCGACGCTGAGGCCGGCGCCGGCAGCCACGCCGTTGACCGCGCAGATCGTCGGCTTGGGCATTTCCTGGAGCAGGCGGGATATCTCTTCCTGCTGGCGGAGCGCTTCGACGCCGGTGAGGACGGGCGCGTTGCCGCTGCCGCCGCCGCCGTTCCGGTCGGCCATGCCCTTCACATCGCCGCCGGCCGAGAACGCGCGGCCCTGCCCCGTGATGACGACCGCGCGAATCGCCGGGTCATCGGCCGCGCGCTGGGCCACGCGGAACATGGTGTCCAGCATCTCCGGGTTCATCGCGTTGAGCGATTCGGGGCGGTTCAGGGTCATGACGCCGACGGCGCCGCGGGCTTCGAACAGGACGGTGTCAGACATAGACGTCTCCTTACTGCTGGACGAGGGTGATCTTGTTGCCTTCGGGGTCGGCGATCCAGGCGAGCGTGGGCTGGCCCTGAGGCTGGAACGATTCGCGGAGGACGGCGCCGCCAAGCTCCTTCGCCCGCGCGAGCGAGGCCGCGAGGTCCAGCACCTGGATGTAGAGCGTGACGCCGGACTCGTCGGCTTCGAGCACGTGGCCGGTGATGGTCTCGGGCGCGCCGATGCCGGGCGAAATCTGGCGCAGGCGGCCTTCCGCGCCTATGTCCCAGTTGAACATCTTCGAATAGAAGTCCGATATCTTGCCCGCGTCGCGCGCGCGGATCTCCCAGTGGACAACCGGGCGGGACCAATCCTCGGTCATGGCGATACCCCCGAAGTTGAGGGGGAAGCATAACGTAGTCAGTTCCGAGTTCCGAGTTCTGAGTTCCGACTAGTACCAGCCAGAGAAAGTTGGCGTCGGTTCGTCGGAAGTGAGTGATCAGCACTCCCCCTCGCCCGCGACGATAGGAGTCGGGAGAGGCAGAATCCCTACCCGGGGGGGTGAGGGCAGGATCGCCGCGATGCAACGCCAACGTCCTCAAGTGAGTACTAATGCTGGACGGATTCGACTCGCCCAAAGCCTTTGGGTTCGCGGACGAAGGCGACGCAGCCGATGGACGCGATGATGAGGATCACGCCGATGACGACGTAGACCGAGCTGATCCCGGCCAGGCCGGTGGTGAAGCCGCCACCGAGCGGGCCAAGCATGAGCGCGAGGGACTGCATGCTGGCGGCGAGGCCGAAGGCGCTGCCCTGCTTGCCGTCGGGGGTGCTCGCGGCGATGAGGGCGTTCGTGCCGGGCACCATCGCGCCCTGGAAGAGCCCGACGGCGCCGAGGAGCAGCGCGAAGCTGACCGCGCCCCCGGCCAGCGCGACCGTGGGATAGAGGACACCGGTGAGCAGCGCCGCGCCGGCCACGGTGTTCCGGTAGCCGAGCCGTTCGCCGAGCGGGGCAACCGAGAAGGCGGCGATGGTGCTCGTCAGGCCGATGACGCTGAAGACGAGGCCCGTGGCCGCTTCCTCTTTGAGGTTCGCGTGCCAGAACGGGAGGTCGATCTTCACGTGCTCATCGGTCGCGAAGTTATCGACGCTGATGGGCATGACGGGGCGGACGAACGTCGTGCTCAGCCAGAGGGAGAAGAGCAGGAGGAGCATCACCACGACCTGGCGCTCGGAAACAACGGCGCGGATGTTCTCGCTGAAGGAGCCGCCCCTTGGCTTCTCCGTGCCCGGCGCGGCCGCGGGGTCTTCTTCAGCCGGGCGTTCCTTCACGAAGACGTACACCAGTCCGGCGGCGAGGACGTAGAGCGCGGCGCAGAAAATGAAGGACTCGCGGATGCCGAGCGTGGCGGAGACCACGCCGCCGATGACCGGGCCGAGCATGTTCGCGGTGAACTGGCCGGTCTGCAGCATGCCGAGCGCGTAGCCAACCTTCTGGCGCGGGGTAGTCGATGCCACGAGCGCGGCGGCGGCGCCCATCGTCCCGGCGAACGCGCCCATCAGGAAGCGCAGGACAACGAGCTGCCAGACCGCTGAGGCGAGCCCCATGATGCCGATCAGGATGCCCGCGCCGATGAGCGCGCGCAGGAACATCGGCTTGCGCCCATAACGGTCGGCCATGGTGCCCCAGATGGGCGCGGTGATGGTCAGCGAGAGGCCGGTCGCGCTGGCCGTGAGGCTGGTATAGAAGGCGATCTTGCCTTCGTCGTGGACGCCGAGTTCCTTGATGTAGAAGGGGATGAAGGGGAAGACGAAGTTCGCGCCCATGAGGCCGACGAAGACGCCGATCCAGATGAAGACGAGGTTGACTTTCCAGGTTTCCCCGTTGCCCGGGGCCATCGCGGTCATGCGACGCCTTCCGCGGCGGAGGGCGAGGGGGCGAAGTGGTGCAAGCGGTTGCTTCCGGTTCGGGGCTCAACAGAGTGTCCCATCGGGGCGCTGTTAACGCACGGGCTGCACAACGGCGAACGACGAACAACGAAAGACGCTCAACAACTCACAATCGTCGCGGTTCGTGGTTCATCGTTCGCTTGCCGTCGTTCGATGTTCGTCGTTCGTGGTTCATCGTTCGCTGGGCGTCCTTCGTTGTTCGTCGTTCGTCGTCTAGCCGTGGCCGCGCAGCTCCCGGATCTGGCGGGAGTGATCCTCGCCATGGGCGGCGCCACGGATAATCAGCTCGGCGATGGTGAGCCGGCCGCCCTCAGAGTGGACGCCGCCGCGCTCCCAACCCTTCGAGTCCAACTGGCGGATGATCTCCATGGTGGTGAAGCGGAGCTGATCGAACAGCGCCATGGCGGCTTCGGGGCTGCGCCAGAGGTAGTGGTTGCGCCGTTTCCAGAGGTTCTCGTCGAACGTGAACAGGGCCGGCTCCTCTTCCGCGAGGATCATGCGGATGCGCGTGGAGCGGACGAGTTCGGCGTCACTCAGGTGGACAAGCACGTCACGGATGGACCAGCCCTCCTTGCCGGGGCGGGAGAGCACGCCGGCATCGGCGTCGCGGATGGCTTCGCGGACCATCGTCGCGCCGCGGGCGAAGCGGTCCAGCGGTTCAACGACGTGTTCGGGCAGTTTCACCATGGCTGGAACTCTACCTGCCGGTACGGGGGCCGGAAAGGAGCGGTGGCGACAAGCGAACGAAGGAACGCAGAGGACGCAGAGGAGAGACGAACCTCGGGCATCGCCCAGGCGCCCCTCAGCACGTGCGGAGCGATTGAAGCACATCCGAACCTGCTCTTCCCTTCGTTCCTTCGTTCCTTTGTAGCCAAACTCCCCGGCCAACACCCCGGATTAGCACTCTGTTTGCTACACTGCTAAGTCAATGGCCACAGGACAACGGGACTACTACGAAGTGCTCGGCGTGCCGCGTTCGGCGGACGCGCAGGAGATGAAGAAGGCCTACCGCAAGCTTGCGATGGAGTACCACCCGGACCGCAACCCTTCCGAGGATGCGGCCGCGAAGTTCAAGGAAATCAACCAGGCCTACGAAGTCCTTTCCGACGACCAGAAGCGGCAAATGTACGACCGCTTCGGCCACGCTGGCGTCGAAGGCAACCAGGGCGGCGGGTTCGACGGCTTCCACGGGTTCGAAGGCGGCTTCGGCGACATCTTCGACGCGTTCTTCGGCGGCGGGCAGCGGGGCGGCCGGAGGCGGCGCGGTCCGGCGCGCGGCGCGGACCTGCGCTTCAACATGCGGCTGACGTTCGAGGAGGCGATCTTCGGCGTCGAACGCGAAATCGAATTCCAGCGCCAGGAACGCTGCACGCGCTGCGCCGGCAAGGGCGCCGAGCCCGGCACCGAGCTCGTGACCTGCCCCGAGTGCAACGGCGCGGGCGAGATTCGCCGCTCGCAACAGAGCATCTTCGGTCAGTTTGTGAACGTGGCGCCGTGCGCGCGTTGTAGCGGCGAAGGGAAGATCGTCCCCAACCCGTGCGAAGACTGCCGCGGCACCGGGCGCATCCGCTCGCCACGCAAGATCGCGGTGAAGGTGCCGGCCGGCGTGGATGACGGTTCGCAGATCCGGCTCGCCGGCGAAGGCGAAGCGGGCGCGCGCGGCGGCGAATCCGGCAACCTGTATGTCGTCCTTTCCGTGGCGGACCACGAGCGCTTCCAGCGCGTGGAAGACCACATCGTCCTCGAACTGCCGGTGAACGTAGCCCAGGCGGCGCTGGGGGCGGAACTCAGCATCCCAACACTCGACGGCGACCTGAGCTTCGAGGTGCCGGCGGGGACGCAGAGCGGCGAGGACTTCGTCATTCGCGGCAAGGGCGTGCCGCACCTGCGCGGCGCCGGGCGTGGCGACATGGTGGTGCGCGTCACCGTCGTCGTGCCGGAGTCCTTGAGCGACGAGCAGCGCGAACTGCTGGAGAAGCTCGCGGAGACGATGGGGACGCCGACCCTGCCGCGCCGGAACAAGGGGTTCTTCGAACGCATCCGCGACGCGATGGCCGGTTAGCTGTTGCCGGACACTCCACCGGCTGGCTCCGGCGCGCTCTGGTACCAGATCACCGCACAGACGCCTCCCGCGCTGGCGGAAGAGGTCAGCGCGCTGATGCTCGGCGTGGCCCCGGGCGGGATCACCGTCGAAGAGCCGATCGATATCCTCGGGCCGGAGATGGGGTTCCGCGTGCGCGGTGGCGAGCCGATCCTGGTGCGGGCCTACGTGCCGGCGTCGGAACTCGGCGCGGTGCTGGTTTCGGACCTGCGCACGGGGATGGAGGACTACCCCTCCGTGCAGCTCACCGCGAAGCCGATCTACGAGCAGGACTGGTCCGTCTCCTGGCGCGAGTTCTTCGGGGTGGTGGAGACCGGCGGGCGCATCGTCGTGGTGCCGAGCTGGATCGACCACACGGTGAAGCCGGGGCAGATCCCCATCAAGCTCGACCCGGGGCAGGCCTTCGGCACCGGGCACCACGAAACAACGCGGCTCTGCCTCAAGGCGCTCGATGCGCTGGCGCGTCCCAGCATCACGATGCTCGACGTGGGCACGGGCTCGGGCGTGCTCTCAATCGGCGCCGCGCTGCTCGGCGTGCCGCGCATCGTGGCGATCGACATCGACCCGATCGCCGCGGAGGTGGCGCGCCGGAACTGCCAGGAAAATGGCGTACTCCCGGCCGTGGAGATCAGCGCCGGGGTGCTCGCCGCCGACCATCCGGGGCGGTACGAACTGGTGCTCTCGAACATCAGCACGCCGGCCAACCGTGCCCTGGCGCCGATCTTCGGGACAGTGGTGAAGCCCGCGGGCGACCTGGTGCTCTCGGGCATCCTGGAACAGGACGCGGCAGCCGTCATCGGCGACATGGAAGCGCAGGACTTCGAACACCTTTCGACCGAAGTCGAACGCGATTGGGTGTGCATCCACCTGCGCAAGCGCGGTTAGGGCCGGCGCCGGCCGCCGGGGAGTTAGACGCCGAGCGCCCTGGCGATGGTTTCGAGCCCTTCGAGCGCTTCCTCGGTGGAGCGGACCACCACGTCGGCGAGTTCGAGCAGTTCGGGCGGCGATTCGGGGCCACCCGACACTCCGGCCAGCAAGACGTGCACCCGGTCTTCCTGGGCCAGGCCGAGCGCGGACTTGAACATCCCGACGTCGGTGAGGTCGTCTCCCATCACGAGCAACGACTTGGCGTGGAGATGGCGGCAGAGGGCCGCGAGTGCCACGTCCTTGCCTCCGCGGGCATCCGGCAGCACTTCGAGGACCATGCGGCCTTCACGGAGGCGCAGTCCCTCCGGCAGGTTCGCCAGGGCTTCGCGAAGGGTCGACTCGAGCTCAGGCGCGGTGCGGTAGTGGAACGCGGTGGAAATGGCCTTGCGTTCGATATGAAGGAAGGAGCTCGGGCAGGCGGAGATCACCCGCTGTTCGATCTGCTCCAGCGCGGCGCTGAGAGCGACGCGGTCCACGCCCGGGATGAGCGGGTCATCGAAGGATGCCTCGAGGCCGTGGCTGCCGACCACCACCACGCCTTCGACGGGCACCATGCGGCGGGCCGTGTTGAGGTCACGGCCGGTGATGACCGCAACCCTGGCCACCTGCGAGAGACGGTCGAGGACGGCCAGCGCGCCCGGGGGCACGCGCGCCTCGCTGGCGTGGGCAACGATTGGCGCGAGCGTGCCATCGAGGTCAGTGGCGATCAGCAGCGGGCCGCGGGCCGCGGCGAGCGCCTTGAATTGTTCGATCGCGTCGAGTGTCAGCATGGACCCTCCAGGGTGGTGAGGAACTCGGTGGCCCACCAGCGGGCATCGCGAGCCTGGACGGCGGCAACGAAGTCGTCGCTGATGCGGCCAGGGCGGCCGCGAAGGGCGGCGCAGAGCGTTTCGCGCATGGCATCCGCATCCAGCGGGTCGGTGATGGCGAGGCCCTGGTGGGCATACTCGCCGAAGGAACTGGAGACCCCGGCATCGCGGCCGGAGACGATGACCGCGCGGTGGGCCGCCGGCCGGAGCGACTGGGCCACCGCGGCCTGCAGCGGCACAAGGTTCTGGCCATCGGCCAGTGATGATGTGAAGACGACGTCGGCTTCGCGCTGCAGGGCAACGACATCGGCCCAGCCGACGTTGGCGCGGACGTGGGCGAACGAGCCACCTGCGTCCAGTGCGGCGGCTCGCGCCGCGCGGGCGGCCTCTTCGACCGCCTGATCGAGGGCGTCGTAGGCGCGGACACCTTCGCGCGTGGGCGCCGCGATGCCCAGGTAGGCGAACCGGCCACCGGCGCGGAACGCCGCCTCGACCGCGCGAAGCCGCTCAGGGATGCCCTTGGTGAAGTCACCCCGCTCGAGGCCAACGACGAGCGGCAACCCGGCTTCCCGCGCGGCGAGGACGCGCTGAGGCGTGCTCGCGGTTTTCGCGACATCGAACACGTCTTCGACATCGATCCCGACCGGGCAGGCGCGCAGACGGATATGGTGGTCGCCGTAGCGGAGCCCCCCTTCGGCGATTTCCGCACCGTTCAGCGCCACCGCGGCGGCGGTGAAGCGCTCCACGTCCGCGGGTGTCTGGAAACCAAGGAGGTCTGCGCCGAGCATGCCTTCGACCACGCGGCGGAAGCTCTCGCCGCCGCCGTCGCCGAGATACGGCCGCGCGACTTCGACATCGGGGAACGGCGTGTGCAGGAAGAACCCGACCGGCGCCAGAAAGCCGCGGTCCCTGAGAAGGCCGGGCACGAGGGCCAGCTGATAGTCGTGGATCCAGCACCAGGGCGCCGAGCGCTCCTCGGCCGCGGCTTCGGCGAAGGCCGTATTCACCGCCAGGAACGACCGCCAGTCGGCGGGGGTAGGCGGCGCTGGCGCCGGGTAGTACCCGGTGAGCGCGGGCAGGTCATAGCGGACGAGGTGCAACAGCGGCCAGAGGAAGCAGTTCGCAACGTCCGCGTAGTGGCCCTGCCAGGTGGATGAGCCGAAAAAGAGGCGCCGGTGGCGGAGC
>WBZP01000726.1_pt2 | contig 15465 bp, 11 predicted proteins | sample 5204301 | NCBI WGS metagenome assembly WBZP01 (sample SAMN12412401, study PRJNA552823) | activated sludge metagenome | isolation source: activated sludge from nitrification reactor of wastewater treatment plant... | place: USA: Pennsylvania | collected 2017
GCCCGAGGTGGCCTACGAGGACGTGGCCTGCGCCACGATGGGCGTGTTCGCGCCGCTGGTGGGCATCGTGGGCAGCGTGCAGGCGGCGGAGGCGCTCAAGCTGCTGGTGGGCACCGGCCGCACGCTGGCCGGGCGGCTGCTGATGCTCGACGCGCGCAACATGCAATGGGACAGCGTGGATATCACGCGCCAGGCCTCCTGCACCGTATGCGCGACGCGGCCCGACGGCAAACCCCACTAAGCTCGTGCCCCATGGACAGCAAGATCACCGAACTGACCGCCCGCAACTTCCCCAGCGCCGAGGAAGAGGCCGCGGCCGCGCTGCAGCCTTCGCGCTACGCCGGCCCCGAAAGCTCCTACCGGCTGGCCTTCACCGACACCGCATTCCTGCTGCGCGAAGAGTTGCGACCGGTGCGCATGCAGCTGGAGCTGCTCAAGCCCGAGATGGTGCAGCAGGAACTGGGCATCGAATCCACCATCGTGCTGTTCGGCAGCGCGCGCATCCTGCCACCCGAACAGGCCGCCACGGCCTTGCACGCTGCCCAGCGGCTGGGCGAGCGCACGGCCATCCGTCGTGCGGAAACGGCGCTGGCCATGAGCCGCTACTACGACGAAGCGCGCCGCTTCTCCGCGCTGGTCACGCAACGCTCCAGCGAGATGGATACGCCGATCTACGTCGTCACCGGCGGCGGCCCCGGCATCATGGAAGCCGGCAACCGCGGCGCTTTCGAAGTTGGCGGCAAGAGCATCGGGCTGAACATCGTGTTGCCGCACGAACAGGCGCCCAACCCCTACATCACGCCGGAACTGTGTTTCCAATTCCACTACTTCGCCGTGCGCAAGATGCACTTCCTGATGCGCAGCATCGCGCTGGTGTGCTTTCCGGGCGGCTTCGGCACGCTGGACGAACTCTTCGAGACCATCACACTGGTGCAGACCGGCAAGAGCCGCAAGCGCCCCATCCTGCTGTTTGGACGTGCGTTCTGGGAGAAGCTCATCAACTTTGACCATCTGGTCGAGACCGGCATGATCAGCGCCGGCGACCTGAAGCTCGTGCGCTACGTGGAATCGGCCGAGGAGGCCTGGGACGCCCTGTCCACCCACTACGGATTCGACCTGCCGCCCACCGTGACCGGCGACCTCGCGGTGGACATCTGATGCGCGCGCGGCCGGTCATCAGCCTGATCGGCGCCCCCACCGACATCGGCGCGGGCACCCGCGGCGCCGGCATGGGGCCGGAAGCGCTGCGCGTGGCCGATCTGCAGGCCACGCTACAAGCCCACGGCCTGCAGGTGCACGACCGCGGCAACCTCGCCGGCCCGGCCAACCCCTGGCTGCCGCCGGAGCAGGGTTATCGCCACTTGGCACAGGTCGTGGCCTGGAACCAGGCGGTGCATGCCGCCATACACGCCGAGCTGCAGCGGGGCCACCTGCCGATGCTGCTGGGCGGCGACCACTGCCTGGCCATCGGCAGCATCAGCGCGGTGGCCCGCCATTGCCGCGAGCAGGACAAGAAGCTGCGCGTGTTGTGGCTTGACGCGCACGCCGACTTCAACACCCACTTGCTGACGCCCAGCGGCAACCTGCACGGCATGCCGGTGGCCTGCCTGTGTGGGCACGGCCCGCATGAACTGATCGGCATCGGCGGCGTGGTGCCCGTGCTCAACCCCAAGTGGCTGCGGCAGATCGGCATCCGCAGCGTGGATCCGGGCGAAAAGCGCTTCGTGCATGAAGTCGGGCTGGAAGTCTTCGACATGCGCTACATCGACGAGATGGGCATGCGCCACGCGATGGAACTGGCGCTGGCCACGCTGGACGACAAGACCCACCTGCATGTCAGCTTCGACGTCGACTTCCTGGACCCCGAAATCGCGCCCGGTGTGGGCACCACGGTGCCCGGCGGCCCCACCTACCGCGAGGCGCAGCTGTGCATGGAGATGATCGCCGACACCGGCCGCCTGGCCAGCCTGGACGTGATGGAGCTCAACCCGGCACTGGACCAACGCAACAAGACCGCCGAGCTGGCGGTGGACCTGATCGAAAGCCTGTTCGGCAAGAGCACGCTGATGCGCGCCTGATGCTGCCGCTGCTGTTATTGCACGCAACCGCGACGGGGCGCCGGACGGCCCGCCTCGCAGCATGGAGCCTGACGCTGACCCTGGCCGCCGGCACGGCCTGGGCGGCGGCGCCGGCGGCAGCAGCCCGCGCGGCCTCGATGGCAGCCGCCGAGCTGTCGTCCTCCGACCGCGGCGCGGCTCCCACCGGCGCCGGCCAGCGCATCTACGAGCGCACGCGCCCGCTGCTGCTGCAGGTGCGAACGCTGCTTCAGACGCAGGACAGCCAGTCGTCGGTGGGCTCGGGCTTCCTGGTGGACGACTCGGGACTGCTGGTCACCAACTACCACGTCGTCAGCCAGTACGCGCTGCAGCCCGGCCGGCACCGGCTGGTCTATGCGTCGGTGGACGGGCGTCAGGGCGCACTGCAGTTGCTGGCCTTCGATGTCGTGCACGACCTGGCCCTGCTCAGGCCGGTGGACCCGGCACCACTGGCCGGGCGCGGCGTGGTCCCGCTGCGCCCGCCGGCCGAGCCGATGGCCCGCGGGGCGCGCATCTTCTCGCTGGGCAACCCGCTGGACGTGGGCTTTGCGGTGGCCGAAGGCAGCTACAACGGGCCGGTGGAACGCAGCTTCCTGCGCACGCTGTTCTTCGGCGGCTCGCTGAGCGCGGGCATGAGCGGCGGCCCGGCGCTGGACGAACAGGGCCGGCTGGTCGGCGTCAACGTCGCGGCCCGGCGCGATGGCGAGCAGGTGAGTTTTCTGGTGCCGGCCGAGCACGTGCGCGCGCTGATCGAACGCGGCCGCAGCGCCCAGCCGGTGCTGGCGCCGGCCTGGGGCGAGATCACGCGCCAGCTGCTGGCCCACCAGGACACGCTCACCACGGCCTTCCTGGGACAGCCCTGGCGCCATGCCGGACACGCGCGCTACACGATCCCGCTGCCGCAGGAGACCTGGATGCGCTGCTGGGGCCGCGGTTCGACGCAGTCGCTGCGCGGGCTGCAGTTCGAGCGTTCCGACTGCGAGATGGACAGTCGCGTGTTCGTCAGCGGCAGCCTGCTCACGGGCCACCTGAGCGTGCGCCACGAGGCCTACGACGGCAGCCAGCTGGGTGCGCTGCGTTTTGCCGAGCGCTACAGCGCCAGCTTCGGCAATGAGTTTGTCGGCACGGACGACCGCCAGCGCACCGCCGCCCAGTGCATCGAACACAGCCTGCAGGCCACGCCCGAGGCGCTGCCGCTGAAGGCCGTGGTCTGCCTGCGGGCATACAAGAAGCTCGCCGGCCTGCACGACCTGAGCGTGCTGGTGGCCACGCTGGACAGCGCCAGCAGCGGCGTGCAGGGCCGCCTGGATGCGCATGGCGTCAGCCTGGTCAACGCCCAGCGACTGACGCAACACTACCTGGACGGCTTCGCATGGACCGCCCCGAAGACCGGCTCGCGCTGATCGAGTGCTTCGAGCGCGAAGGCCGGCCCGCCCGCGTGCTGGACGTCTGGCGCTGGCCGCTGACGCTGGGGCGCGCGATGGACAACCACATCGTGCTCGACGATCCCTTCGTCGCGGCCCATCACGCGCGCATCGAAGCGTTGCCCGAGGGCGGGCTGCAGCTCGTGGTGCTGCCAACGACCAACGGCGTGCGCGTGGACGGCCGACCACTGTCCACGGGCGAAAGCCTGGTGCTGCCGGTCGAAGGCGCGGCGCTGCAGATCGGCGCCAGCGCGCTACGCCTGCGCCTGCCCGCTGAGACGCTGCCGCCGGAGCGACCCCTGCCCACGCGGGGCACGGCGCTTGCACCGCTGGCCTGGGGTGCCTTGTTGTACGCCTCGGTGCTGGCACGCCACGGGGTGGGTCTGGACCCGGGCGCGGAGGTCACCGCCTGGTTGCCCGCCGCCCTAGGCCTGCCGGCCATGGTGGCCGCCTGGTGCGCGGTCTGGGCCCTGCTGTCCAAGCTCTTCAGGAACCGCTTCGACTTCGCCGGTCATCTGCGCATCGTCCTGCCCTGGCTGCTGGCGGCCGAGGCCGGCGAGCTGCTGTGCCAACAACTGGGCGCCATGCTGGGCTGGCCGTGGCTGTGGCGTTTGGCAGCCCCGCTGGAAGTCCTGACGGCCGCCGGCATGGTGGGCGCCCAGCTGGTCCACCTGCTGCCCCAGCACGGGCGTTCTTTGACCGCGGCCGTGGCCGCCGCGCTGCTGGTGGGCGGCGGCATCTCGCTGCATCTGGCCCATCGCGCCACCGACCGGCTCAGCCGGCCGCCCTACATGAGTACCCTGCCGCTGCCCGTGCTGCACGGCGCGGCACGCACCGACGCGGCGCGTCTGGTGCAGGAGCTGGATCCCCTGGCCGAGGCACTGGCTCGTCGCGTGCAGAAGGCCCGTGACGAAGCAGCAGAACGTGGCGAAGAGGCCGAGGACGATTGAAGCAGGCTGCGGCCCGCCCGCCGCATCGACCATAGTGGAAATCAGGGGTGCGCGTGTCAGGTCCGCTGGGGGCGCACTGGTGACAATGGGCCGCTGTCCGACGGCAGCCCTTCGATGAAACCTCTTGTTGCATTTCTGCGCTTCCTGACGCTGGGCCTGGGCCTGATCTGCACCGGGCCGCTGGTCGCCGCGCCGGCTCAGGCCGGTGCCAGCTTGCGCGTGGCCTCGGCCTTCGATCCGCAGACCTTGGACCCGCACGCGCTGGCGCTGCTGTACCACACGCGCGTGGTGTTCCAGGTCTATGAGTCACTGGTCGGCCGCGACGAACGCTTCCGGCTGGAGCCCGCGCTGGCCCTGTCCTGGCAGATGAGCAACCCCACCACCTGGCGCTTCAAGCTGCGCCCGGGCGTGAGCTTCCACGACGGCACCGCCTTCAGCGCCGACGACGCGGTGTTCTCGCTGGAACGCGCGCGCGAACCCCCTTCGCAGCGTGCCTTCCAGCTCAAGGGGGTAGCGGCGATCCGCAAGCTCGACGCGTTGACGCTGGAGATCCAGCTCGAGGCGCCCGATGCGGTGCTGCCCGAAAAGCTGCAGTTCGTGGCCATGATGTCCAAGGCCTGGGCCGAGAAACACGGCGTGACCCGCGCGCAGGACTTCAACGGCAAGCAGGAGACCTACGCCGTGCGGCACGCCAACGGCACCGGCCCGATGCGGGTTGAACGCTACGAGCCCGACGTGCGCACGCTGCTGCGGCGCTTCGAGTCGTGGTGGGGCTGGGGCGACGCACGCAGCGGCAACCTGGAGGCGGCGAACTTCATCACCGTGAAGTCCGACGCCACGCGGCTGGCCGCGCTGAGTTCCGGAGAGGTCGACCTGGTGCTGGACCCACCCTTCCAGGACATCGCGCGCTTGCAGGCCGATGCGCGCATCATGCTGCTGCAGACGCCTGAAATCGGCCAGCAATACCTGGCCTTCGACCAGGCACGCGACGAACTGACTGAAAGCGACGTCAGGGGCCGCAACCCCTTCAAGGACCTGCGTGTGCGCAAGGCCGTCTACCACGCGATCAACATGCCGCTGATCATCGACAAGGTGCTGCGCGGCCAGGCCCAGCCCACCGGTGCCTTCCTCAGCCCGCTGGTGGACGGCTCGCCGCCGGACCTGGACCGCCGCCTGCCCTACGACCCGGCGCGCGCTCGCTTGCTGCTGGGCGAAGCCGGCTACCCGAACGGTTTTTCCATCACGCTGGACTGCGTCAACGTGGCCTGGCGCGAGAACGTCTGTCAGGCGGTGGCCGCGATGCTCACCCAGGTGGGCATCCGCACCACCTTGCGCAGCAGCCCCAGCAACCAGTTCTTCCCCAAGCTGAGCCAGGGCACGGCCAGCTTCATCGAATTCGGCTGGACGGCCAGCCCCGACGCCTGGAATTCGCTCAATGGCCTGTTCCGCAGCTTCAACCGCAGCGGCCTGGGAACCTTCAACGCCGGGCGCTACAGCAATGCCAAGCTGGACAGCCTGATCGACAGCATGCGCACCGAGCCCGACCTCACCCGGCGCCGCGCCATGGTCAGCACCGTGCTGCGCATGGTGGCCGACGATCTGCCCCTGGTGCCGCTGTACCGCCGCACGCTGAGCTGGGCGATGGCCCGCCAGGTGCAAGCCCTGCAGTGGCCCAACGACACGCTGGAACTGCGCTGGGTGAAGATCAAGTGAGTGTGGCGGCCGCTACGGCGCCGGGCAACGCCCGTTGCGCTTGCGGAACTGCCACGGCGGCTCGGCGCCGGCGGTGGCGTGCAAGCCGCGCCCCAGCGCCTTGGCCATCCGCTCCTGCCTGATCAGCGGGCCCCGGTCCCAGCGTGAGCGGTTGCTCCACGCGTGGCCTTCTTCCACCATCCGGTGGCTGAGATTCAATTCGTCGACCAGCACCGTGCCCAGCGTCCTGCCGTGGCTGTCGCGCCCGTGGGGGCGCAGCACGGCGGGCTTGTTCAGCGCCAGCTCGGCCAGCGCCCGGCGCGCTTCCTGACCCCAGGCCTGGCACAGTTCGGGCGCGTCGATGTCGCGCAGGCGCACGGCCAGCGGCGGCCCGGCGCCGGGCTTGAACCACAGGCTGTCGCCGTCCTGCACCCGGCTCACCATCCCTTGCACGCTGGTTTCGGCCGCCCTGGCGGCAGGTGTGGTGGCGGCCAGTGGCAAGCCCAGCGCGCCCAGCATCAAGCTCACGAACATGAATCGACGGCGCATCATCCGTTGCCTCCGATTGGCATGACCACTACAGGTTTGCGGCATCACCGGGCTTCGATGCGTGCGTGCAGCCGGCCGGCCACCATCACCATCACCATCACCATCACCATCACCATCACCATCACCATCACCATCACCATCACCATCACCGTCAGCGCGGCGAAGGCGAGCCCCGTCAAGCGTTCCATCTGGGCATGCTAAGCCAGCGCGCAGCCTTTGCGCGCACCCGAAAGGACGCTCGGGAGCCTGCTGGAAATTGACTGATACACTGCCCCGAGCCTCTCCACAAGCGCTTGCCAAACGGAACCCGATGCGCTAGATCAGGATCCGCGGCTTGCTGGTGAACATGAGGCCCGGGGCCAAAGCTGCCCGGGGCACACCCAAACCACACCACCTCCGACTGCGGCGCCACCCGTCGGAGACCAGCAGATGCCGTTGTCGCTCCGCACGGGATGAAGCGCATCTGGAGGCCCCATGGGTTCCATCGACGAGATCAGGCTCATCCAGGGCGGCATGGGAGTCCATGTGTCCAACTGGCGGCTGGCGCGTGCCGTGGCCGTCCAGCAACCGGGGCGAACAGCCGGCACGGTGTCCGGGACGGCGCTGGACATCGTTTACGCGCGGTTGCTGCAACTGGGCGACCCGGGCGGACATGCCCGCCGGGCGCTGCAGGCGCTGGACGCGCAGTTCGGGTCCGGCATCGGCACCTCGGTGCTGGCGCGCTACTTTGTCGAAGGGGGCAAGGCACCCGCGGCGCGCTTCGCGAAGACTCCCATGCACCTGCTGCGCCTGGCCGGCGGCGGCACGACGCTGCCCGCGACGGACGGCTCGCCGTCAACCGTGCGCCTGACGCTGGACGACGAGACGATCGAGCTGCTTGTCGCCACCGCCTTCGCCGAGGTCTGGCTGGCCAAGGAAGGGCATTGCGGCAAGGTCTTCATCAACTTCCTGAACAAGATCGAAGCGCCGATGCTGTTCGCGCTGTACGGCGCGATGCTCGCCGGCGTCGACGGTGTGCTGGTCGGCGCGGGCAACCCCGACGGGCTGCCGGCGATCTGCTCGCAACTGGCGCAACATGCCGAGGTCCACCGCAGCATGTCGGTGCTCTATCGCGATGCGGGCGAGCAGTTCACCGTCGGTTTCGACCCGCGCAAGGTGGCAGGTGGCGCGTTTGCGCAACGGCCGCTGCAGCGGCCCGCGTTCCTGGCCATCGTGTCGCTGGAGGACCTTGTCAAGGCGTTGGCCTGCAGCGACAGCGAGCGGCCCGACGGCTTCGTGATCGAGCACCACAGCGCGGGCGGCCACAACGCCAACCCGATAGGCCCTCTGCGGCGCGACACCACGGGTCAGCCGATCTACGGCGCCAGGGACCAGGCCGATCTGGCGGAGATCGCGCGTCTTGCGCCGCGATTCTGGCTGGCCGGCGGCTACAGCAGCCGCGAGGGCCTGGCCCGGGCGCGGGCCGCGGGTGCCACCGGCATCCAGGTCGGCTCGGTGTTCGCGCTGGCCGAGGAGTCCGGACTCAAGGGCGACTACCGCGCCGCGATCCTGCAGGAGTTCCGCAAGGGGACCGACGACGCCTCGCTGGTCAAGACGACGATGTTTTCGCCCACCGGCTTCGCCTTCAAGGTCGTCCAGCTCTCCGAGACCCTGTCAGAGCAGGACGTCTACGAGTCCCGGCGCCGTGTCTGCGACCTGGGCGTGCTGCAGCAGTGGGGGGTCAACAATCCAACCGACGGCTCGGCGCGCGCGCTGATGCGCCGCTGCCCGTCCGCTCCGGTCGACAGCTACGTGCAACGGCGAGGCCTGGAACGCGGCACCGAGCAGCGGCGCTGCCTGTGCAACGGCCTGCTCGCCTGCGTCGGCCTGGGCCAGGTGCACGAACATGCCGGCAAGGTCACCGAAGAGCCGGCAATCATCACGCTGGGGGATCAGCTCGACGGCGCGCGCCGCCTGTCACGGCGCGGCCAGAGCCCCTATTGGGTCAAGGACGTGGTGGCGGACATCCTGGGTGAGGTCAGCTGATCAGCCTCAGCCCCGGTGGAAGGGCGTCGCCGAACAGGCTGCGCTCGCCGGCTTCATCCAGTGCAACGACTTCGCGCGCGCGCTCGATCCACGCCACCGGCGCGCCGTGGGCGACCAGCCGCGTGATGACGTGCCCAGCCAGTTCGGGTGGCAGGTCGCGCGCGCGGTCGCCGCTGCGGCGGGCCAGGTTGGCGGCGGCCGCCGCAGCGCCTTCTACCTTCTTCCAGTCCAGCGCCAGCAGCGCCTCGAGCCACTGCGACACGGTCGCCACCGCCACCACACCATGGGCGCTGCCGTACAGCGGTACGCGCGCACCCAGTCGGCCCAGTGCCCACAGTGCCCAGGGGTCGGCGCCTGTACCACGGCGCGAGGTCAGCCCCTGCACCAGCCAGTCGCCGATCTCGGCCTTGTGTTCGGCCGCCACCCGTTCCAGCGAGGCTCCCAGCCGCAGCATGTCGTCGCGTGTGGCACGCGCCAGCTGCGGCGGGCGCTCGTGCAGACCGGCCTCCTCACCACGCAGGGTGAACGCGAAGTCCTGCAGCAGCTGCTCCTGCTCCGCTTCGCCCAGACCCCCTGCCACGCGCCGCCAAAGGGTCCACCACTCGCTGTTGACCTGCGCCGCGTGGCCGTGCTGAACGCCCTGGGCGTAAAGGGGCCAAAGCTGCTCGATGCGCCAGCCGTCCAGCGCGTCGCCGAAGCCTGGGCGCAGGCACCAGCCGGCCAGGCTGCACCACTGGCGCTCATGGTCGGCCGAGCGGCGGCGCGCGCGGGCCAGCGGCAGTAGCGCGTCGAACAGCGCGCGCAGCAGCGGTGTTGGCCAGCGCTCACGCGGCCCGAGCAGGGCTTCGAGTTCGCCACGCAGATGCCGCGCCGCCTTCGGCTCGGCGCTGCGGTCGCGTGGGCCGAACACACGCCCGATCGTGGCCAGCGCATCGCTGTAGCGTGGCGGCGGTCGCGCCCGCTCGGCCGCGCCCTCCGCAGCGTCGCCACGCAGCTGGAATTCGAGCTGCCAACGCTGCGCCGGATCTTCGGCGGCGATGCAATGCAGTTCCAGCGTACCGACTTCGGTCAGCCTGGCCACCAGTTCGACCGCCATCTCGCGCCGGCCTTGGGCGCGGATCACGGTGGCCAGCGGAGGCAGCGCCAGTGCATCCAGCGCCGCGCGGTCAACCACGTCGCCGGCGCGCGGCGGCGTTGCGCCCAGCGCGTCAGCCGCAACGACATGAAAGCGCACCGGCTCGCCGACCCGCAGCGCAAAGCGCCGGCCTGGGAGCCGCCACTCCTGGCCTTCTTCAGCGCCTTGCGGCAGCACGCAGACGCAAGGTGCTGCGATGTCGCCACTGGCCTGATCCAGCCCCAGGAAGTAGGCGCGCGCCGAGCCACCGCCGATGCGCGGGCCCAGGCCACGCCGCGCCAGCGCATAGGCCACCGCGCCGCGCGCCACCGCCAGGTCGGCGTCGGCGTTGTCCAGCCGGCGCAGTGGCGCACCGCGCCAGTCGGCGAGGGTCTCGGCCAGCCGCTCGGCGATGACCTCGGCACGGAAGACGCCGCCGTTGAGCAGCAGCGCATCGGGCCGGCCGACTTCGTGGTGGCGGTGCAGGAACTCAGCCACATGCCGCGTCACCGCTGCATCGCTGGCATAGGGCAGGCCGAAGCCGACCAGTCCGCTGGAGCGTGTGCGCTGCGGCAGCGCGTCAGCGGTCACCCGGGGAAAAAAGCCATCGACGACCAGCTGCCTCACCTCGTCGCGGCCGAACTCGATCGAGCGCGCACCGCCGACCAGCCTGGACCCGGCGCCGAGCAGGGTGACCGCCGCGGACGGCGGCGCGTCGGCGGCCAGCAGCGCTTCCTTGACCGCGCGGCAGCGCTCCACCAGCTGCGCCAGCTGCCCGGGCGCCAGGCGTGGCGCGCCAGCTTCGGCCGCGGCGAGCTTGGCCTCGGCCAGATGGGCCAGCGCCAGGTCCATGTTGTCGCCACCCAGCATCAGGTGTCGGCCCACGGCCACGCGCCGCAGTTGCGGCACACCAGCGTCCCCCAGCGCCGCCTGCACCAGCGTCAAGTCGGTGGTGCCGCCGCCGACGTCGCAGACCAGTACCAGGCCGACGCCGGCAAGGTCCTGACCCAGCGTGCGGCGGTGGCGGTGCAGCCAGTCGTACAACGCCGCCTGCGGCTCTTCCAGCAAACGCAGTTCGCGGCCGAGCCCGGCGTCGCGGGCGGCCTGCAGCGTCAGCGCGCGTGCCGCCTCGTCGAAGGAGGCCGGCACGGTCAGCACCAGTTCCTGCGCTTCCAGCGGGTCCTGCGGGTGATGGTGGTTCCAGGCGGCGCGCAGGTGCGCCAGGTAGCTGGCACTGGCGGCCACCGGCGAGACCTTGGCCACCTCGGCCGGTGCGCCCCAGGGCAGGATGGGCGCCAGCCGGTCGACCGCGGCGTGCGACAGCCAGCTCTTGGCGCTGGCCACCAGCCGCCCGGGCACCTGGGCACCGAGCTGACGTGCGAGCTGGCCGACGACCTCGGAGCTCGGGCCACTCCAGGGCAGCGGGGTCGCACCAGCGGCCAGCTCGCCCGGCGCAGCGTGGTAGCGCAACGAAGGCAGCAGCGGCCGGGCCGCGACCTCGCCCGCAGCCACCAGCTGGTCGATGGCGAAGATGCGCACGGCGGCCGATGCACTGCGTGCCGGCGCGTAGGCGACGACGGTGTGCGTGGTGCCGAGGTCTATGCCGACGCTGTAGCGCGGCCCACCGGCCTCCTTCTTGTTCGACCTCACGCGCCGGCCGACCCGACCCCTCCACGGTCGGCTCGCACGTCGAACTGGACCTTCCAGTGTTCGGCGCCGTCCAGCGTGCGCGCCTCGATCTCCAGCGCCCCGGCTTCGGTCACGGCGCTGTGCAGCCGCACCGCCACCACCTCGCCGCTCTGCCGGCCTTCGGTGGGCAGGGTCGCGGTGATGGCATCGAGTTCGGCCAGCTCTTCGTCGCTCCAGGCGTCGAGCAGCGTGCCGACACCGTCGTGCCGCCGCACCGACGAGGCAAAAAAGCGGAAGCGCACCGGATCGCCAACCACCAGGCCCAGCACCGGCTCGTGCACGTCGGCGCCGGTGCCTTCTTCCATGCCGAAAGGCGCGACACACAGCGCCTGCACCGGTGGTTCGACGCCAGGCACTGCCGGCTGCGTCGATTCGACCCCGATGTAGTACGCAAACGCGGTGCCGCCGCGTATGCGAACGCCGCGGCCACGCCGCACATGGCCGTAGTAGGCCGCGCCGCGTGCCACCGCCAGGTCCAGGTCGGCCCCGGCCAGGCGCCGCGCCGGCGGCGCGCCTTCGGCGGCAAGCCAGCCGTTGATGGTGTTCATCGTGCGGTCGGCCAACAGCGACGACTTGAAGACGCCACCGTTGAACAGCACCGCGGTCGGGTGGATGAAGCTCGCGCTCGTCGGCAGACGTTCGGCGATGCCCTGCAGATCAGCGCCGGCACCGCGCTGGCGGCCCAGAAAGGCCGCCAGGTGGCGCGTGACGGCAGCGTCCTGCGCGTAGTGCAGGCCCAGCTGGGCCAGGCCGCTGCGCACCCGCGTGACCGGCCGCGCCGAGGCCTCGACCTGCGGGAAGAAGCCTTCGACCAGGGTCGTGGCAACTTCGTCGCGTGTCAACTCGGTGCGGATCGAACCGCCGATGAGCTTGCTGCCGCGGCTGGGCACGACGATGGGCTCGGCGTCATGGCCGGCAGCGTCGTCGCCGAGCAGCCCTTCCTTGGCGTGGCGGCAGGCGTAGGTCAGCGCGCGCATCTGCCAGGCGTCCAGCGTGGTGCCGCCGGCAGCCAGCTTGCGGGCGACCGTGTGCGCCAGCGCCAGGTCCATGTTGTCGCCACCGAGGAGGATGTGCTCGCCGACGGCGATGCGGTGCAGTTCCAGGCTGCCGCTGGCATCCAGCACCGCGATCAGCGAAAAGTCGCTGGTGCCGCCGCCGACATCAACGACCAGCAGGACGTCCAGTGGCCGCAGCTGCTTGCGCCACAGGCCGGTGCTGGCCTCGATCCAGGCGTACAGCGCCGACTGCGGTTCTTCCAGCAGCGTCGGCGCGCCGATGCCGGCGGCACGCGCGGCCTCGACCGTCAGCTCTCGCGCCGCGGGGTCGAAGGACGCGGGGATGGTCACCGTCACGTCCTGCTCGGCCAACGGCGCGTCGGGGTGCGCGTGGTCCCAGGCCGCACGCAGGTGCGCGAGGTATTGCGTCGACACCGCCAGCGGCGACACACGCTGCACCTCGGGCGGGGCGTCGTGCGGCAGGATCGCCGCGCGCCGGTCGGCACCGGGGTGGCTGAGCCAGCTCTTGGCGCTGGCCACCAGCCGGATCGGCGTCGTCGCGCCGCGCGCACGTGCAAACTGGCCGACGATGCTGGGCTGCTCGGCCGACCAGGGCAGCGCCAGCTCGCCCGGCCCCAGTTCATCGGCATGCGGCAGGTAGACGAAGGACGGCAGCAGCGGCTGCGCCTGCACCGTTCCGGGCGCGGTGAGCTGCGGCACCGGCAGCACGCCGCCGACAAGGGTGTCGCCGTCACTGGCTGTGAGGTCGACCCAGGCGATGGCGCTGTGCGTCGTGCCCAGGTCGATGCCCAACGTATAGCGCGGGGAGCTGGAATTGTCGGGACGGCTGGTCACAGCTCGACCTCCGCCGGCGCGATGACGCGGGCATCGTGACGCTCGGCCAGCTGCGGCAGCCGTACCTCGGTGACGCGCCAGCCGCGGTGGCTCAGGCTGCCGGCATAAGGCGGCTGGCCGACCACCTTGCCGGTCAGGCGCACCGCGGCGGCGTCGAACCCGGCTGGCAACGTGATGCGGCTGCCTTCGGATTCGCTGCGCACCGCTTCCAGGCTGAAGTGCTCGCGCAGCACCTTGGCACAGCCGGCGTGAACGACGCGCGCGGCGACGCCGATCTGCGCATCGTCGTAAGCGGCCAGATCCTCGCCGACGAAATCGATCAAGCGGGCCTCGCGTTGCAGCAGCGCCAGCAGTTGCAGCGCCGAATCGGGCGAGCTGATCTTCAGCGGCGGTGGTGCGGGCGGGGTGGGCGGAGCTGGCGCACGGGGCGGTACGACAGGCCCGTCGCGCCAGGCTTCATAACGAGCTGCAAACCTGGCGTCACCCAGCAGGGTGAAGAAGGCGCCGATGGCCAGTGCCACCCGGCGTGGAAGGGACGGTGGTTTAGCGATGTCTTGCGGATGCATGGAAAGGCTTCCAATCTGCCCGACCGAAGCTCGGGTCTGGGGCGCAAAGGGGGTGGAGAGTGGGCCCGACCCGGGCTGCGCGCTCGATGGGCTCAGGTGGTATGGGTCGAAAGTACCCACAGGTGCTGCGGTGGCAGCGGAATGCGATTTTACGGGCCAGCCTGTCGCAGACGGCGAGCACCCACGCTGTGGCGGGTTTGGTCGCCTGGGGTGCGGCTTGAGACGCCTGGGCACTCCAGACGGCGGAAGGGCCCCGCGGGGCCCTTCCTGGACTGTGAACCGATCAATCGATCAGAAGTGTTCCCAGTCGTCATTCGCACCACCGGCGGTGGCCGGCTCGGCCGCCTTTGGCGCTGCGGCCTTGGGCGTAGCCGCCTTGGCCGCCACGGCTTTGGGCGTCGGCGCCTTCGGTGCCGGGGTTGCCGCTTTGTCGGCCGCCGGGGCGGCTGCGCTGGCAGCTGCAACAGGCTTGCTGCCGGCCTTGTGCAAGGCCGCCGGCCGTGCCGCGATCGGCGGCTTGTGGACCACCGGCCTGGTGGCCGGTTCGCTGGACACGGCGGCCTGGTGCAGGCCTTCGCTGCCCAGCTTGAACACCGCCACCGCGCTGACGAGCTGTTGCGCCTGCTGCTTGAGGCTCTCGGCGGCAGCGGCGCTTTCTTCCACCAGCGCGGCGTTCTGCTGCGTCACCTGGTCCATCTGGCCCACCGCCTCGCCGACCTGGTTGACCCCGGTGCTCTGCTCGCGGCTGGCGCTGTTGATCTCGCCCATGATGTCGGTCACCCGCTTGATCGAGGTGACGATCTCCTGCATCGTGGTGCCGGTCTGGTCAACCAGCGTCGTGCCCTGTTCCACCCTTTCCACGCTGGCCGTGATCAGGCTCTTGATCTCCTTGGCCGCTTCGGCGCTGCGCTGCGCCAGGTTGCGCACTTCGCTGGCCACCACCGCAAAGCCGCGGCCTTGTTCGCCGGCGCGTGCCGCTTCCACCGCCGCGTTGAGCGCCAGGATGTTGGTCTGGAAGGCAATGCCGTCGATCACGGTGATGATGTCGGCAATCTTCTTGCTGCTGTGATTGATGCCCTTCATGGTCTCGACGACCTGGTTGACCATCTCGCCACCGCGCACCGCCACCGTGCTGGCGCCCATCGCCAGCTGGTTGGCTTGCTGCGCGTTGTCGGCGTTCTGCTTGACGGTTGAGCCGAGCTGCTCCATCGACGCGGCCGTTTCTTCCAGCGCGCTGGCCTGCTCTTCGGTGCGTTGGCTCAGGTCGGCATTGCCGCTGGCGATCTGCGCCGAGCCGGTGGCGATGCTGTCGCTGCTGCTGCGCACCGTGCCGACGATCTGCACCAGGCTTTGATTCATGTCTTTCAGGGCGCTCAGCAAACGACCCACTTCGTCGGTGCTGGTGACTTCGATGCGCGAGCCCAGGTCACCGGCGGCCACCTTCTCGGCAATGTCCAGCGCCTGTGCCACCGGGTGCGTGATGGAACGGGTGATCCACCAGCCCATCAGC
>WBZP01001215.1_pt1 | contig 15465 bp, 13 predicted proteins | sample 5204301 | NCBI WGS metagenome assembly WBZP01 (sample SAMN12412401, study PRJNA552823) | activated sludge metagenome | isolation source: activated sludge from nitrification reactor of wastewater treatment plant... | place: USA: Pennsylvania | collected 2017
CATGACGGCGCAATTGCTCCCAATCCAGCTTGCGAGGACCGCGCGGGCCTGGGCGCTTGTAGGCGATACCGCCAGGCTTGAGCCAGCGGTAGACGCTCGCCGCACCCACCTGAAACCGCCGCGCCGCGTCGGTCTTGCTGCCTCCACCGCGAACAAACGCCACGACCCGTTGGCGTAAATCTGTTGAGCATCTCATCCCATAGGATCGCACACGTCTCCCGTCAATAGCGATCAGTAATTGAGGGCTTAGCTATAATTCTATTGGGACAAGACAATGAGCCTAAATAAGGAACTCTTTTGAAAAACGTGACGTCAAACCGCTGCGGGAGAAACGGATCACCAGATCAAGACGACACCCAGGAAGATAACGCCCCATAGGATAGCCGATAACTTCAGCCCATTGATCACTCCCATGGCAGGTGCCAAGGGATGATCATCAAACGCCGCCAGCCTCTCCACACCTTCTCGGCGAACCAGCGTTCCGTCTCTCTTCCCATGTGAAGCACAGAGTGCTTCCAAGATCACCTGAGCACGAATGAGATCGTCGACTGATTGCGGATACGGATGCCTGACTGGTCCTTGGACAGGTGTCATGATTACCTCCTCGATAGCGGTAACATCTCCCTGTTGCTACACTTACAGAATACCCGAGCCTACCCTCCTCCCATACGAAAACCTACTTTCTTTCCGGCTGAGGCTGAACGGACATCACCTCATTTGCGTGCAGTAGCAATCGCCCACGCCCAGCCTGCGCTGCATGATCCAAACACACTCCTGCTTGTACCCAACGATGCGTGACGGAGAGGAGTCTGGCCTGCCACACAAACAAACCTACGCCATCATTATGGGTATCGAGGGATCTCCTCTGTGCCGTTAGTCGGATTCTTCATGAGCATATGCGGATGAACCGAGTCACGTTCCCATTATGGTTCCTGAGCATTTTCATCATAACAGTCACATCCTGTTCTGTACTTAGGGCAACCGTCTCAACGATCAACACGGGCTATCGAGTCACTACGAGCACCGTCAAAGGAACCGTGTGGGTCGTACGCGAAACATATCAATTCACGAAAGAGGCGACTAACCTTGTCTACCACATCGGGAAATTCACCTTTGAAGTTGTACTGGCTCCATTGGACGTTCCCTTGGTCAGGGATGAGCTCCAGACCATCGATGGCCTCCCTGTCACAGAAGCGATTCGGCTCGGACGTGTGAAAACCGCTCCCTATACCGTCAACGGCTCCCGCTATATCCCGATGACGGTGACCAGCGCGCAGATCTACGAGGAAACGGGCTTGGCCTCGTGGTATGGAGAAGAAACCAGACGGTTGCCAGGCGGCTCCATGAGGACCAACGGCGAACTGTTCAACCCAGACAGATTGACGGCAGCCCATAAGTATTTGCCGCTCCCGACTCACGTGCAAGTGACGAACCTCGAAAACGGACGGTCAATCATGGTGAGAGTCAATGACCATGGCCCCTTTCCCAGTCGGCATAACCCTGCATCCGGGAAGAGAGTCATTGATGTAAGCCGAGAGGCAGCCGAACAACTCGGGTTCGTCGAACAAGATACCGCCCGAGTCCACGTCGAAACGATTCAGCTGCAAGAAGGATAAACAGTGCCTAGATAGCCGCTCATTCAGCAGCTGGCCCAGCAGGCCGCCGCGCCAATAATTCCCGAAAGAGAGCAAAGAGCATTGCGCCTCTGTTACGGCGCCTACCGTTTAAGCCGGCTGGAGATCGCCGAGCCTGACGGATACAAGCTTCGACACACCGGGTTCTTCCATCGTCACGCCAAAGAGCGAATCAGCAATGCTCATCGTACGTTTATTGTGCGTAATGACGAGAAATTGAGCATTCTGTGCCAGGTCTTTCAAGACCGCCGTAAAACGCCCGATGTTTTCCTCGTCCAGCGGCGCATCGATTTCATCCAACAGGCAGAACGGAGTCGGCCTGATGAGAAAACTCGCAAACAAGAGCGCCATCGCCGTCAGCGTTTTTTCTCCACCCGACAGCATGGTAATGCTCTTCAGCCGTTTGCCGGGAGGTTGAGCCACAATCTCGATGCCAGGCTCTTGATTACCGGATGGCTCACCGTTTTCCAAAGGCGGTTCCTCGACCAACTGGAGCTCGGCCCGTCCACCGGGAAAAAATTGTCCAAACACCTCGGTGAACTTCTGCTGCAATTCGTCGTAGGTGGCGGCAAACATCTCCTTCGTCGTCCGGTTAATCCGCTGGATGATCTCCTTCAGCGAGGCAATCGAGTTCGAAAGGTCTTGCTCTTGCGCCGACAAAAAGTTGTGCCGCTCCTCCAATTCTTGGTGCTCGCTGATCGCAGCCAGATTGATGGGCCCCATGCGATCCAGGCGATCGCGGAGTTTCTGCAACTGTTCTTTCAGCTCCGCATCTGAACGCTCGTCTGTCTCTTGCTGCACGGCAGCCTCCGCCTCGCCCGCCGACTCATCTGATTGCGGCGGAGCATCGACCAGGGTCAGTGGATCAAGTTGATAGGTGCCGGTCAGCGTACCCTCCACCGTCCCCAAGTGCAGACGCACCTCGGCACGACGAACCTCCACGGTCATTCGAGCCTCTCGAACGACCGACATCCCTCGCCGCACCTCCTCCAAACCGGCTTCAAGTGTTTGACTCGCTGTCATGTGCTGCGCCTGTCGCTCCTGAGCCGCAACCAATTCACCCTTGACCCGCCCGGCAGTCACACCGAGATCTTGGCACAGCGTCTCTTGCCGGACCTGTTCCTCCCGGCTCTGTTCGATCAAACCCTTCAAGCTGTCGAGGTGTTCACCCAAGGTTCGCCGCCGTTCTTCAGCCTCCCGTATCTGCTGCGTGACACGAGCACGATTCAGCTGTTCATGTTCCCGTTTGGCCCGCAAGCCCTGTACGGTCAGCTTGGCTTGAGTGACATGCTCCTGGTGCTGGTTCATCGTCTGGTCAAGCAACCCCAGGCGCTCTCGTACTCGCGCCACCAAGGCATCCTGCCCGTTTTTCTCCGCAATCCATTGTCCCAATTGAGCCTGCACGGACTGTGACTCTTCCTCTACTCGCCCGCGCTCAGTGAGGCCTTCCTGAATCTCTGCGTCCACAGCTTGCACGCGATGGTCAAGATCAGTCAGCTTGTGTTGGAGCTGTTCTTCATCTTTACGCAACGACAGATTCTGCATTTCCGCTTCGCGCAGAGCATCGCTGAGCTGGCGATCGCGCTGGGTGAGCATCTGAATCTGTGCAAAGACCATCTCCCGCTGTTGCTTACTCTGATCAAGCTCCGTCACAAACGACTGTCGTTTGGCCTCGAGATCGATCACCTCTCGACGACGTTCCAGCAGACCGGGGGTGCTTTGCACCTGGCCACCCGTCACGATACCCGAGGCATCCACCACTTCCCCATCCAACGTGACGAGAGTCGGTCCGTGAGGAGCGCCCCATTCGGATCGCTCCCATAGCTGCAACGCCTGATCCAAAGAACGAATGATCACCACGCGATCGAACAAGACGTCGCGAGCCGCCATTCGTGTGGCGTCCGTTTGGACCAGATCGACCGCTCGCCCCACCACACCGGGTTCCGCAGCGATCGTCGACCACCACGAGGGGGGCGAGGCCCCGTCCCATCGAGGACACTGCGGGATAAAGCTGCCTCGCCCGAGAGTCTCTTGCTGGAGAAATCGAATCAGCCGTTTGCCGACCGACGGCTCATCTACAAACCATCCGCGCACACGCTCCCCCAGTACTGCCTCAACCGCACGCTCCATCCCCGACGGAACGACCAGCCACTCGGCGACCGCGTCCCGCACGCCCTCGCAAGACTTCAGGGCAGGACCTTGCTGGACACCCTGCCGGCCATAGCCCATTTCTTCACGCACCACGCTTTGGAGCGCCTCAAGACGTGAATCGACTCCTGCCAATTCCTCCGAACGGCGCAGAATCACCTGATCCAACGATTGCAGGCTCCCCGCAGCTTGAGCGGCCTCTTCCTGCACCGCCCGCAGCTCCGCACGCAGTTCCAACACCCGCCGATCGGCCTCTCCATACTCGTTCCGCAACGACTCATGCCGTTCGATCGCCGTAGCACGCTGGCCGCCGAGTTCCTCTCGCTCTCCCGTCAACCGTGCCCCACGCCCTATGAGATCTTCCATCCGTCTCGCCAGTTGTGAGATGGCCTGTTCGGTATTCGCCACAAGCACGGCCAGCTGGAGCACATCCTTACGGCCTCGCTCCTCCTCCGCGACGGCTGCCGCCCGCTGACCGACCAATCGCATCAGCTCCTGATCTAATTCCTCGAGCGCCTGAACCCGAAGCGTCATCTCCTCGTCCACTGACCGTAGGGACGTCTCGATCGTCTGCAGCGTCTCGGAAACCTGCCCCTGCACACGGCCCAGCTCCTCGAGCTCAACCGACTCCTGCACCTGTTGTTGTCCAAACAACTGCCCTCGACTCCGTTCGACTTCCGCCGCAGTCAACGCCTGGGCCTGTTGCTGCTCAACACCTGCCAATTCTTCACGAATCTTGGCGATAGTGTCGGACATGGTAATCGCATCGAGCCGGGCTTGTTCTAGATCGGTCGTGAGCCGAGCCTGCTCAGCCGCCCTCTCCGATTCTTGCTGGTCGAGATTCAGCACATCACTCTCGACCTCCTGCAACGCCTGCCGCAAGGTCCGGAACTCCTTGGTCAGCAGCGTCACTTCGATCTCACGTACCTCTCCTTGCAAGGTCTGATAGGTTCGGGCTTGGCGCGCTTGGCGCTCGAGGGAATTCAACTGCTTTTTGACCTCAGCGACAATGTCTCGGACACGGAGGAGATTCTGTTGGGTCGATTCCAACTTACGCAGCGCTTCGGCCTTTTGTTTTTTATAGCGAACGATCCCGGCCGTCTCCTCAATCAATTCACGGCGATCCTGAGGGGACGCGTTTAAGATCTGGTCGATCTGCCCCTGGGCGATCACCGTATGCCCTTTGCTTCCCGCACGCGTGTCGAGCAGCAAACTGCGAATATCCTTGAGCCGGCAGTGGACTTTGTTGAGGAGATACTCGCTTTCGCCGTTACGATACAATCGGCGAGTAATCATCATCTCTTGCATTTCGGTCAATTCGTTGGGAAGGCTCGAGCTCCCATCGAGCTTCATCATCGTGGGATCAAGCCCACCAATGACCAGAGAGACTTCGGCCATGCCCAGGGGCTTTCGGAGTTCGGTCCCATTGAATATGACATCTTCCATCTTTTCACTTCTGAGTGTCTTTGTGCTCTGCTCACCCAACACCCAGAGGATTGAGTCCACGACGTTGCTTTTCCCGCTTCCATTCGGACCGACGATCGCCGTCACACCCTCGGGAAATTCGATCTTCGCCTCGGCAAACGACTTGAAGCCCGTCATGCTCATAGTCTTTAAATGCATCAGCCCCCCTTCATCGTGACGTAAGACGCACACTCCACGGACACACCCCTAGGAACGGAAAACTCCGCGACCTTGTACCATAGCAATCTGAGGAAATCAAAATCAAAACACAGTATGTAGGGGGCACCAAACGCGCCCCCTACAATTCATGGACTTAGATAGGATTAGGAACTAAATGGCAGCGGTCACCAATCAACTGCCCTCAATACGGAGGAGCAGATCAGCGATCTGCATTCTCACATTCCACACTATCGTGGAACGCCAGCCATCGGCTTCTTCGAAGACTCGATTTGAACCAGTTCCTTCGGCAACAGGAACTCGACATCTTCCTCAATGACGGTTAACTCTTCGACTTCGAACGGCTCCGATGCTCTCAAGAACGCGACCACTTCCGTGACTAGAATTTCCGGTGCTGACGCACCCGCGGCAATGCCAACGGCTTTCGCCCCTTCGAGCCAGACAGGATCGATATCGGCAGCCGAGTCGATAAGGTAGGAGGGGATGCCGCACTGCTCTCCCAATTCCCGCAACCGGTTCGAATTGGAACTGTTCGGAGACCCGATGACCAGAATGACATCCACGAGACGCGACAACTCTTTGACGGCATTCTGCCGGTTCTGCGTGGCGTAACAGATATCCTCTTGATGGGGCCCTTTGATGTTGGGAAACCGCTGATGCAACGCCCCCACGATGTCCCGACATTCATCGACGCTCAACGTGGTTTGCGTGACATATGAGAGGTTGACCGTATTGTCCACCTTCAGCTTTTCCACGTCTTCGACCGACGACACCAAGTGAAACTTGTCGGGAACCTGCCCCAACGTCCCGATCACTTCCGGGTGACCGGCATGACCGATGAGGATCAGTTCATAGCCCTGGGTATAGTCGCGGTTCACTTCATTATGAACCTTGATCACAAGTGGGCAGGTCGCATCAATGACATGGAGACGCCGTTGATTCGCTTCTTCCCAGACCGACTTCGCGACACCATGCGCGCTGAAAATCACCACCGACCCTTCAGGGACTTCGTTCAGCTCTTCCACGAAGACGGCGCCCTTCCGGCGAAGGGTATTCACGACATGGCGGCTATGAACGATCTCGTGCCGAACATAAATCGGCGCGCCGTATTTCTTGAGCGACAGATCCACGATATCGATTGCCCGATCGACACCGGCGCAAAACCCACGGGGATTGGCGAGATATATCTTCATGGTCGTCGTAGCTCCTTCGTTCAGGCTCTACAAGACAGCCTTGTACCCGGACAGTATGGATCGCTCACGATACGTCAGATCCATGGGGTCCGTCAACCGAATTACTGTCACCCCATCCATGCCGCTTTGTCCATAGACTTGGAATCATGGTGTAAGCCAAACGAGTACTCCCGTATTTATGCTCTTGTCGATACTCAGCTCATCAAATTCTCCGGTAATTATCCAGATATGGCAGGCATTCCCCTACCCAAAGCATACCGCACATACACACTCGTTCGCTTCATACGATCGAGCCATTCAGACTCTCCTACGTGGATATGCATTTCGTTTTTCTTAATTAATGAACGATGAGATAGTGATACCTATCCTATCTGTCAGTCGACCAATTCACGAAAGGGAGGGACGTTGTATGGGGCACTTTACGACGAAGGGGAAATTATTTCCCGAAGCGACCGATCTCAGTTCGTTCGGGTCACTTGATGTCACAGTCACCGCTGCTGGCACCACAGTTGAACAAACTGCACCCCCCTCCTTGCCGGATGCCGATGGGGTCTCCCGGTCATTCCTTTACTGGGATACCGGCCGTCGTATTACTGGCAAACGCAAAGTCCGCTGGACCTTTAACCATCCTACCAACTGGTCCGAGTGGCCTGCCGCTGCCTATTACGGCACTCCTACGGATGGTCCTCCAGGAACACCTCATGTAACAACAGCTACCCATTGGGTCGGGACCGGACCGATTAATCCGACTCCGATCGACGGACCAGGCAGCACATTTATCAATGCACCAGGCGGCACGCCGGTCGCATGGCCCGGCGGCGGCAATGATCATGTTGTCCTCACGCAGTGGGGAGCGGCAACGATCCATGCCAAAGACCATGTCCAACGTAATCTCGGTGATCCACTGTTAAACTTTTCCTCATGGCAGCAACTCATCTATGGCGGAGATGGCAGCGGCTATTTTGAAGAAAACGACGACGACATCACCTCAGGCAGCGGGGTGACAGGTATCGCGAATTCGACATCGCCGTTTTTCACGGTCCCCCAGAACAACAGCAGCTTTCTTATGGCAGGCTATGTGCTGCCGACAAAACCTGACGTCGACATCTTCAAGAAACTGATCGAGCTCATCCGGGCTTTCGATCCCGGGAAATTCATTGATAAAGGCGATCCATCCCCTGAAGATATCATCCGTTTAAAACTGATCAGTGAATCGCTTGACGTCGTGCGAGGGGGAACCGTCACGAATTACGACGCGTTTGAAAGCCTGCTTGGTGCGGCCAAGAAGATGAAACCTGCCGACCTCAAGCGCACGATTGCGGGAACGAAGGCAACCTTGCTCAGAGGCCAAGCGGCGCTGCGAACGTTGGAATCCATAATGAAGAATTCGAAGCCCAGAAAATGAACGTGCGGAGTCGACGCGTTCTCCTGGTTGGATACGAGGACCAGGACAATCTTGGGATTCGGTATCTCTCCAGTCGGTTGCTGCAACAGGGGCACCATACCCGGATCGTTGCCTTCGGCGACGATCCGGGGCCTTTGCTGCGACTCATTCAAACTGAGCATCCCGATGTCATAGGGTTTTCGCTGATCTTCCAATACATGGTCCCGCAATTCGCACGGATGATCCGTGCGCTACGGGACGCCGGCGTGCATGCGCACTTCACCATCGGCGGACATTATGCCTCCTTTGAGCCGGAGGAATTGCTCCGACATATTCCCGAGCTCGATTCGATCGTTCGCTTCGAGGGCGAAGATACCTTGATTGAGATCGTTGAACATCTTGATCACCCGTCACTCTGGAAGCAGGTTCCCGGCATTGCCTGGCTGGATCAGGGCCAGACGGTGCTCAATCCGCCTCGCCAAGGTCGTACCCACATCGATGATTTCCCAGAGCCCGATCGCCGTGACATAGACTATCGACGGCAAGACTTGCCCACGGCATCGGTGCTTGCATCACGCGGTTGCCCATGGAAATGTTCGTTTTGTTCCATCATTACCTTCTATGAGGCGAACGGAACGACCGGACGTCGTCGCCGAACTCCGGTCAACGTTGTGGATGAAGTAGAATACTTAGTACGAGAACGTGGCGTTAAGCTGATTCTCTTCCAGGACGATGACTTTCTTGCAGGTGGAACAGAGGCCAAAGCGTGGGCTAAAGCAGTGGCCGGCGAAATCGTTCATCGTAAGCTAGAAGAAGAAATGCGCTGGAAAATCGCCTGTAGATCAGATGAAATCCGCGCCGATCTGCTGGCTCCCCTCGTCGCTGCAGGATTATGCCATGTCTACATGGGTGTGGAAGGAGGCGACGACGCAAGTCTTACCGCTCTTAACAAACATTTGAAACCGGCCGTCCATCTTCATGCAGGAAAGATTCTGCGCGAGCTGAATGTGAGTTTCGATTTTGGATTCATGTTACTGGAACCCTGGTCCACCCTGCAGACCGCGCGCAACAACATGGAATTCCTCCGCCTCTTTACCGAAGACGGTTGGGCAGTGGCAGGATTTTGCCGAACCTTGCCATATGTGGGAACACCGATCGAGCGACGGCTGCGCGAAGAAAGACGTCTCAACGGATCATCACTCGAGGCTGAGTATCGATTCCTGGATACACGTGTCGACTTGCTGTGGGACTTCTGTTTAATGGCTTTCGAAGGACGGAATTTCGGCACACATGCGACATGGAACGTACTGAGAGGGCTATTGTTCGATACCCATCTCGATATGCCCGGTCGACGCCGAGACCCAGACCGCGATGCAGCCGCACGCGCATTGGTCCAGGCCTCTAACGGAGTCATGCTTGATGTATTAGAAAGTGCGATCGAGCTGATCGAATCCGGAGAAGCTCAGACGCTGGAACACCACGAACTCGTCAATTTAGCACGATTTGCCAGGACAGAGGATCAGAGCATTCGGCGGCAACTCATGGCCATGGAGCGTACCGGCGAATCTGCATACGAGTTATTGTTCCGCTAGTGTAGTGTCTCAGTCATATCTTTACAATGCTGATCGGGTCTGGCAACATCCGCGGCATGTGGAATCCCGCCGACTCGTTGCACCTGACTGTTGAACAGAAACAGACGTTGGGGGCGTGGATTCGGACGAAGACCACCCCCCAGCGGATCGTCCTGCGGTCGCGGATTTGCCTGCTGGCGGCCGAGGGACTCTCCAATAATGCGATTGCGCATCGCTTGAAGACCTCGCGTCCGACCGTGCCGCTGTGGCGGAAACGGTTCAACGACGCGGGGCCGTCGGGTCTGTCTGCGGATGCCCCGCACGGGCCGAGTGCCCACCGCCTGTCGCCCCGGAAAGTCCGAGCCATCGTGGAGGCCACCCTGCACACGCCGCCGCCAGACGCGACCCACTGGAGCACACGGGCGATGGCGAATGCGCAGGGGGTCAGCCATGCCAGCGTGGCCCGAATCTGGGACGCGCACGGCTTGCAACCGCACCGGATCGAAACGTTCAAGCTGTCGAAGGACACGCGGTTTGTGGAGAAGTTGACGGATGTGGTGGGCGTCTACCTCAACCCCCCAGACAAGGCGGTGGTGTTGTGCGTGGATGAAAAATCGCAGGTCCAAGCGTTGGATCGGACACAACCGGGCTTGCCGATGAAGAAGGGGCGCTGCGGCACCGTGATCGGAACCTGTTACCCGCGGCATCGCCACGAGGAGTTTCTGAAGTTCCTGCGCACCATTGACCAAGTCACGCCGCACGAGATGGCCTTCCACTTGATTCCGGACAATTACGGAACGCACAACCACCCCAATGTCAAGAAGTGGCTCGTGAAACATCCACGATTTCACCTGCACTTTACCCCGACGAGTGCCTCGTGGCTGAACCGGGTTAAGCGGTGGTTCGGTGAGATTACGCGCAAGCGGATTCGGCGCGGCGTCTTCACGAGCGTGCCGGAGTTGGTCGCAGCGATCGACGAGTTCATTCGGCTCAACAACAAGACCCCAAAGCCGTTCGTGTGAACCAAAACGGTCGCAGACATTCTGAAGAAGATCAAGCATTGTAAAGCCGTTATTGAGACAGCACACTACATTGAGCAACCACATGACTCGGGTTCTAACCCGCCCTACTCCTTATCCCGGATTCCGCAGTTGATTTGGAATTGAGGTAGAATCAGCGGTCAGATTCTCTTGGGAACCCAGGAGGGTGGCATGCGCATTCGTCCTGCTCCGGCCTCACCGCTTTACCCGAAGCTCCGCTTTGCCTTTACCGACCATCCGATCACCGTCTGGGCCGGAGCCATCCTGCTGCGACTGTACTTTGAACTGATCGGGCTGCGCGCGGCAGTGGCTCCGCTGCTGGTTCTCTTTGCGAAGACCTCCAACAATCAGATTCCGACCGTGGATGTCCTGCTGGCCTGGTGGTATGGGCTAGCCCTGGGGGCAGAGCGATTCGAGCACTTCACCCGCTATCGCCGAGATCCGCTGTTGCCGCGACTGCTGGGGGTGCCCCGATTTGCGTCACCGGATACGCTGCGACGGTTCGTTCAGGGCGTCACGTACCGATGGACCACGGAGGTGACGGAAGCGCTGATGCGGATGTCGCTCGCCACCGTGCGCCCGATTCTGTTGGGCCATACGCTCGATCTCGACTCGACCGTCTTCTGTCGGTATGGCGAGCAAGCCGGGAGCCTGAAGGGACACAATCCGATCAAACACGGCCGGCCGTCCCATCATCCGTTGATCGCGTGGCTCAGCGAACGCCGGCGACTCTTATGGGCCACCTTGCGGGCCGGCCATGCGGGGACGGCGAATGGTGTCCGAGAGTTTCTGGCCCAAGCGCTGACGATGCTCCCGCCCGGGCATCGGATCGGGCTCGTCCGTGCGGATGCGGGCTTCTGTGTGACGGCGTTTCTCACGGCCTTGGAAGCGCGCGAGCTCCCGTACATCATTATGGCCCGGCTCACTCCGCTGGTCCGGAAGCTGGTGATCCATCGCATTCCTGAAGCGGACTGGCAGCCCGTCACGCGAGGCATTGCCGTCGCGGACGTGATGGCGACGCTCCCAGCCTGGCGGGGCCAGGCTCGCCGGTTTGTCTGTCTGCGTCAGACCCTGACGGAACGGCCCACGGCTAGTGGGCGACGGTTGCTTGAGTGTCCCGGCTACACCTACCGGGTGTTCATCACCACCGTCCCCTTTGCCGCGGAATTGGTCACCCGGATGTATGCCGGCCGGGCTGACTGTGAGAACCGCATCAAGGAACTCAAGGAGGACTTGAGTCTCGATACGTTCTGCCTCCAGTCCTTCGACGCGACTGATGCGGCCTTCCGGACCGGCTGCGTGCTCTACAATCTGTTGATGGGCTTTCGGGAGACCGTGCTCCCCTCGTGCTGGTTTGAACGGCGACTGCGCGCGGTGCGGGATCGGGTCTTTCTGGTCGGGGCCGATCTGATCCCGGACGCCCGACGGCTGCGCATCCGATTCGCGGTGCCTCCAGACGAACGGCCTGAGTTCCTCCACCGCCTGCGGACGCTCTCCGAGGGGCTCCCGATTGCGGCGCAGTTGGATTGGGACCTCTGTGAGATCAATGACGTGGCGCACACCTCCACTCGTGCCCCGAATGCCACTGTGCCCACCGTCAGGCCAGTGCCCCAGAAGACCGGGAAGTCGCCCTAACTTATTTCTACTGCGGAATCCGGGCTTAGTAAAGCTTGTAGCCGGTAGGATCTGCACCAGGTGGCGTCTACTTGACTCTTATTTCGCGCCTCCTTACGCTCACCACGTACTACGAGTTTGCATCTTGCAACAACTGAAACACTTCCTTCTCTTTCCGACTAACATGAGGTCCCCCACACGGTTCAACAACCATTTCAAACTGGAATAGCCATCAATCTGGATGCTGGAGAAAGCGTGAGGGACGTTGTCGTCTATACCGTTCCTGCCAGGAAACGATTCGAGATCAAATTTCTCGGCATCAATGGGTTTGGACATCCGAACCAGCCACTCTTTTACGCCGTGCAGGTCACGACGAAATCCCTCCGCGGCATCTACCCCATTGCACCAGCCGGCATGGCTGAAATAGCCGATCCTGAATTTCCGATGAGGTATTTTAGGAGTCAGGAAACGATGCTCCATGCAGACCAGAAGTCCGACCTGATCTTTACCGTCGCACGGAAAGACACCACCGGAAACGTTCGGGTATTCATCAATCTCTGTGGACTGCTCGTCGATGTTTCAGGCGGAGATACCAGCATATCGTTGAACAGAATTTTCAACAAAGAACTCTTCGCCGCAACGAAGAGATCCTGTTCGTATGAGTCATTCTCCCGGCCTCTCATTCACTTTGCAGCCCGCCTTTGGCTTTGGGGGGCGGGGGGGAGGCCAAGGTCTTGCTCACAGCGGTCGAATTCGGCGATGGTGTCGCGAAGTCGGCTTCACACGAGTTGAGATCATGCGCCTAGCTGAGCCTTTCAGTGCGGCCGTTGCCTACAAATAGCCTCTCCATGGCCACGGACCCCCCTTTCTCCTTATACGTAGAAGGAGGACCGAGCCATGCCTCGTCAGCGGGACGGCATGGCCAGTGCGTCATGTACCACGGTGCTCAAGCATTGAGCCACCCGCGCATTGCTTTCCCGTGAATAATGGGCATACTTGCCAAACCGTTCAGCAGGGTTCAATGGCATCAAGCATGGAGTAAGGTCGGTGTATGCCATGCCGGCCTCCCGCAGCACTTTCTTGCCGAGCGGAAGCGGACCACTCAATTGGTCAATCTCTACATTACTTTCTGGAAAGTATCCCAGAAGAGGGATACTCCCTTCTGACGTTGCCGACTGAGCGAATGCTTTCAAAATCGCGGCATTCACTGACACCAGTGCCGCATCAGAGACATCGGGAGTGACGACTTCCCAGTGAGGGAACAAGGTCATAAAGACCCGAACGAGATAGGAATGATGAACCCAGCTCGACTGCCAGTCGCTCGGCCTGTAGCCTCGATCATACTCCAGATAGGGAAGCTCTGAAATCGATCCTCGTGCGAAGAGCTCTTGCGGCGTGATCGGAGGCACATTAAGTTTCTTGAGATCCTTATCACCTGAAACGAAGCGCGGTTTGGAGTACGGCATAAACCACTCCGGCCTGGAGAGCGAATGATAGAGGACCATGCTACGTTCCGCATCATCTGAGATGAAGCCGAAAATCACGACTTTCGGTTTCCACGGTCGGACGTCTTTCTCATACCGCAGATACGCCTGGTCTACACCATATCCGCCAACCCCAAAGTTCAAGACTTCAAACTCTGAACCTAACGCCTTCTCGAGGAGATACCCCCAGCTATGTTCATAGGCCACATTTTCAGCAAAGGTAAAAGAATCTCCCACTAAGGCGATCCGTGTCTTGTCGGTATGCTTGACGTAAGAAACGCCCTTCTGTGGAGCACGTATTCCCTCCGAACTGGAATAATAGAGGCTATTAGAGCTCTCTCTGTTTGGTCCAACCGTCCATCCCATGAGGTCATCGTACACCCAGAGAGAAAGCGCGAGCTGGCCAGATCCTTGGTCGAGAAGCTGCCTATGGAACAGCGCAACCTTCTCCCAACTTTTCGGCATCAGTACCCTCCATCTCCACTTTTCGACTCCTTCTGTGGAACCGCTCGTGCCGAGCCGAACAGCCATCTCACCCGTCAGAAGTATGGCCAGGACCATCATGAGGTTCATGGCCACGACGAGCCGGAAGTGGTGGGATCCCACTCGTCGGCTGACAACATACTGACGAACGATCACGGCCGTAGTTAGACCGGCTGTTCCCAACGCCGTCAGAAAGATCCACGCGGCTCGACTAGCGAGGAAAAGCGTCAAGGCGCGATCCCCGTTCACGGACATCACCATGGCCATCACGCCTATCGATACTTCCCACAGGAAAAGGCAGGTCAGTAGCAACCCGGTCTGTTCTTTATAATCGCGATTGGGAGCCATGGGTCTCCGAAATTATGATTCCACACATCAGAATGGTTTTGGATTCCGAATACCCAAGACACCCTGAGCGTGAGGCAAGTGAACGATTCAGTTGATATCCGACCCAGGGCACTAGAACAAGGTGTAGATAAAGGGGGCTACAGCCGACCCTTGCGTCAGCACCATCAATGAACCAAACAAGAGCAGAACAACCAGGATCGGTAACAACCAAAATGCCTTTCGCTCCTTCATGAAGGCCCAGAGCTCCGCAACAAATCCACCCATACCTACTCCTTTGATGAAGCTGATTAAAAACTCGTTGAGAAGTCCTAGGATCACGTCGTCATCGCGACGAAGATGATCACAGATCCTATTTCAATCCCCTCAGGGGTATGTCAACCTGTTTTCCGGCAAGGCATCATCAGCTGAGGGGGCGCCACATCCTCGTGACCACCCTATCACACCTCCGAACAAGGCGAGAACAATGCAGGAGGGCTTGTTCAACATCCCGTTAAAATTGGTTGCGCATATGCTGCCGAGGCCGGGGAGCCCGCACGACCCGATAGGTCCTGACGTCGCGGTCAAAGGCGCGATGCATCGAGTCTTTGCCCAGCGATCGCATCACAATCCCCATTGGAGCGATCAGCAGATAATAAATGAGCCCGAGTATGATCTTTGTATTGATTGCTCCGAGAACATGACCAATCTTCATCCACCCCGCATGAACCTGTCTCAGGCTTTGAGGAGCGATCCCCCCGAGAATCATGAGCAACCCACCGAGAACCAGGGCCCATAGTCTGGGAGATTCACTTCGAAACACAAACGGCCAAAACCCGATCACCGAAAACACCCCGCCGACAAGCAAACCAAACTGCCTCAAATCCTTCACGGTAGGCTGTTGCTCGGTCCGATCCATTTCGCAGTCTCCTTTAATCAAGCTCAAATT
>WBZP01004074.1_pt1 | contig 15462 bp, 13 predicted proteins | sample 5204301 | NCBI WGS metagenome assembly WBZP01 (sample SAMN12412401, study PRJNA552823) | activated sludge metagenome | isolation source: activated sludge from nitrification reactor of wastewater treatment plant... | place: USA: Pennsylvania | collected 2017
GGTATAGCGGTACAGTACTGTAACCCACGACAGTATGAATATCTTTCTTAAATACAGCTTCTGCCTTTTCAATGAGCGATTGCATTTCTTTGTCTCCCTTATTTTCAGTTGCCCCAACTTCCACCAACTCATACGCATCTTCGATGATTTTGCCATCTTGCACTGTGAGTTCGAGTTTACCAATAAAAGATCCAAAAGCGCCGGGCTCAACCACCTTTGAGTATCTGGCAACAATGGGCTTGCGAACACGCTCGTGGGTATCACCTCCCAATATATAGTCTACGCCGGCACAAGCCTCATTATTGGCCAGGGCTATTTGTTGAGAGAGTCCCAGGTGTGCCAGTATGATCACAAAGTCGCATTGTTCCTGAGACTTTAGTATATCCACATAATGTCTTAGGTTCTCTTCCGGTTTGGTATAAATGATGCCTTTACTGTAATTGGGACTCTGGCGAATGGGAACCAGGGGATCTGTATACCCCAAAAATCCAATCTTCACGCCTTCCACATACCATATATAATAAGGCGGAAAGATCAATTCTCCCTTTACAGCATTTCCGGTATCGTGATACATATTGGCACAAACCTTGGGTGCATTGAGGCCACCCAGCAGGGTCTGCATTTTTTTCTTACCATAAATTACTTCCCAGTTGCCGGGCAGGTAAAGGTCGTAATCCATCGTATTAAGGATGGGCACAAATGCCTCTCCAGTTGTTTTTACGCTGAGTTCACTGCCCTGGAACATATCTCCTGTATCGACAGCAAAACTATGTTTGTATTGAGAACGCAACTTTTGCATTTTGGCTTTTAAAGCTACATATCCTCCCGTTTTGCGAAACACCATTTCATCGTTCTCCCAAAACATTTCATCGTGTGGGTGGATCTGGCAATGGACATCTGTGGTCTGGAAGATGCCAATCTTTACCGGCTTTTTATCTTTTATTTCCTCTCCAAATTTATCTTCCTGTGTAACTGCCCATTTAACGGGCGCAACCGTTCCGATGGCTGCACCCATCACCGACAATTGACGGAGAAAATTTCTTCTGTTGTTGCTCATAGCTAGAATCCTCCTTTTATGTATGACCAACCTTGTTCCTGCTTTTCCACAATCTCTGCAATACCGGCCGGCACTATCTCGGCTTCGGGAATGAGTTCTTCGGCCTTGATGTTTCGCTGGTTCATGGTGTTTTGGCAAACCACAAACCTTACGCCCTTGCTTTTCATATCTGCAATGATGTCGTGGTGACGGGTCTTTTTGGTCATCAGAAAATCAATGCCCTGGTTATAGGCTACTACTTCAATCTGTGCATCCGGCCAATGCTTGCGCAAATTTTTGAGTTGATTGCTGAAGGCCTTTTGCTGTAGGGAGTCGGCCAAAGTGAATTGAAAAACAACTTTGTGTTCTTTGCCCTGTGCAAAACCTGATGACAGGCTAAGGGTAAAAAATAAAATCAATGTAAAGGCAATGAATTTCATGAAAAGTAATTTGAAGGTAATCGAATTTATTTTTTGTTCTTTTTGTAAAATGCTTTAATGGGACCATAAGGACCATATTTGTGCTGCGACTCCGAAAAAGGGTCGGCATAGGGACCGAATGGATGATCAAATGGTTTCTCTTCTATCTTTGGCCAATCAGCCGATAAATCTAAACCTGGTCTGGGTTGAGAGTTGACAAAGCCGGCCAAGTTCCATGCTTCTTCATCTGTAAGCTGGGGATACAAAAAACTGGCTCCCTGCGGCATGTTGTACCTCACATACCCTGCGAATCGACTCATACGGTACAAGCCGGCTCCCTGATTGTAAGAGTGTTCGCCCCAAAGTGGTGGATAGGTATATACAACTCCATCTTCGGCTTTTAAACCCTGCCCATCGGCCTGGTGGCAACTTGCACATTTAGCCTGGTAAACAGTTTCGCCGGCCGCTGTATCCAAGGCAGTAGCAGGCAATTCCAGTTCATAGATACCGCTGCCCTCCGGTTTTTTTCCTTTTTCTACATCCCTGCCAAGATGCTCGATGTACGCAATAAAGGCCCTCATCTCTTTTGAATCTTTGTCAAGTGCCTTCCCATTGAGGCTTCTTTCCATACAATCGTTGACCCGTTTGGACAGGTCTTCTACGCCTCCGCTTCTGGCGCGATATTTAGGATACGTTGAAGCCACGGCACCATAGTTGTTGCCCCATGGACGCGTACCGGCTTCGAGGTGGCAATTCTGACAATTCATGCCATTGGTGATGGGCATAACCTTGCCTCTGGGTCCCAGGTAATAAGCCGTATTGGACACCAACTCCCTGCCATATTGGATGAGAGCCCAGTCTTGCGAAGAGATCAAGGTACTGTCTCCCAGGCTGCCTTTCCAGAGTGCATCAAAGGCCTTTTGCTGGGCTTTCTCCTCCTGCTGTCTTTGAGCGATGGCTTCCCTTTCCGTCTGTCGCTGGCGGTATGCTTTCCACTGGGGCATGCAGTACATGTACAATTGAAAAATGATAACCGCTGCTATCAAAAGCTGAATCATCACCATCGCCCTTTTTATAGCCCGAAACTTGATTTCTATTTCGTCTTTGGACGGAGTAGGCTTATGGGTGTCCATCATGTTTTAATGGGGTAATTTTTCTCTAAAATATCCATACAGCCAGGTGCCAGCTAGGGCACTCACCAATGTGACAATGATGACCGTTGCCCCCGTTCCGATTTGTGCAAACAATGGTCCGGGACACGCTCCTGTGATGGCCCAGCCCAAACCAAAGAGAAGGCCGCCAATGACTTGCCCTTTGTTGAATTGTTTGTCGTGAAACTCGATGGTCTCCCCGTGTATGGTTTTAATATTGAATCGCTTGATTAAAAAAACAGATGTCATACCTACAGCGATGGCTGAGCCAATGACACCGTACATATGAAAAGACTGAAAACGGAACATCTCCTGAATTCTAAACCAGCTTATTATCTCTGCTTTAACGAAAATAACGCCAAATATCAGTCCTACCGCCATGTATTTGAAGTTGTAATACCATTTGTGGTGCAAGTGACTTTCGTTGACACACACTGCGTCGGTGGAACGAAGCAAATAATCTTGTTCTTCTGCAGCCGGTGTGTCAGTTGTTATCCCGGGATTTACTATTTCCTTACTCATTTCATGCGGATTTTAAAGTGACAAAATAAAAGGTAAGATCCAATTGGCCATGAGAAAGCCACCAGCCATAAAACAGCAAGTCGCTACCAAAGACGGCCATTGCAAATTGGAGATACCCATGATGGCATGACCGCTGGTACATCCTCCGGCGTATCGGGTACCAAAGCCTACGAGAAAACCGCCTACTACGATCATGATCATACCTTTCAAAGACATGAGTTCACCCCAATTGAAAAGTTGAGAAGGAACCAAACCATGAAAATCATTGATGCCATACGATGCCAACTCGATGGCAAGATTGGGGTGAATAAGAATGGGATTGGGATTTTTCAGAAAGGTGATGGCCACTATGCCCCCAAGTGCAATGCCACCTACAAAAAATAAATTCCAGATTTCCTTTTTCCAATCATACTTAAAAAAAGGAATATTGGCGGGCAAACAAATGGCACACATGTGTCTTAATGAAGAACTGATACCAAAAGATTTGTTGCCCAAAATCAGCAGCGCCGGTACGGTTAGCCCGATCAGCGGGCCCGCAACGTACCATGGCCACGGTTGTTTTATCATTTCAAGAATACCCATATCATTGTTGTTTAGTTGCAAAATCAAAGTACCCAATCCCCGGCAGAACCTGGGATCTGCTGTGTAAAAAACTTCAGACATTCTTTTAATCGGCTATCTGAAATCTGCATACAAAGCCAAAATTAAAACAGTACAGGAAAACATTCTTACAACTGTGTTTGGTTGCTTTAGACGTACCTGACTAAAAATTCCCATCACCCCGGCTATCTTACAACCGGGATGACAGGACCTTCAAAACCTTTTAACAATCTTTTTTATCTACTTCATTGACATTATCCCATTACCTTACTCTGGCACACAAAATCGGTTTTGGGAACCGCGGTTTTGCTGATGGCCGCAAAGCCACCTTCTACTTCCGTAAAGTTTCTGAATCCTCTGGCTTGCAGGATGGAGGCCGCAATCATACTTCTGTAACCTCCTGCGCAGTGCATGTAAAAATGCTCACCCGGTTGGATGTCTTTTACCCAATCATTGATGTAAGCCAAAGGACGATTGTACGCCTCTTCTACGTGTTCTGCTGCGTACTCACTTTCTTTTCTGATGTCGACAACTTTGTCTGTGTTTATGTTTATTGCTTCAGCAAACTGATCGGCTGTAATTCTTTTGATCGTGTCCACTTCTCTGCCGCTTTCTTTCCAGGCTTCAAAACCACCTTGAAGGTGTCCTAACACATTATCGAAACCTACCCTGCTCAATCGGGTTACGGCTTCTTCTTCGCTGCCTGCTTCTGTGACCAATAAAATGGGCTGGGATACATCGGCTATCAACGCACCCACCCAAGGAGCAAAATCTCCTTTAAGTCCGATGTTGATGCTTTGGGGAATAAATCCATGCCAGAAAATGCCATTGGCACGGGTATCCAGGATAAGGGCTCCGGTCTCTTCTGCTGCTACTTCAAATTCTGCAGGCGAAAGAGGACGCATGCCTTGATTCAAGACATTTTCGAAGCTTTCATAACCGGTTTTATTCATGGCAACATTGGCACCAAAATATGCAGGAGGAGGCAGTAAGCCGTCGGTTACTTCCTTTATAAACTCTGCTTCCGTCATGTTGGCCCTTAGGGCATAATTTGATTTTTTCTGTTCACCGATGGTAGAAACGGTTTCTTTGCTCATGTTTTTTCCGCATGCACTGCCGGCACCATGAGCAGGATACACAATCACATCATCGGCCAGGTTCATTACCTTGTTGCGCAATGAATGGTAAAGTGTGGCGGCCAATTGTTCCTGCGTCATGGAAGCTGCTTTCTGCGCCAGGTCAGGACGACCTACGTCTCCGATAAACAAGGTATCGCCGGAAAACAGCGCATGATCTTTTCCGTCTTTGTCCCGCAACAAGTAACACGTACTTTCCATGGTGTGACCCGGTGTGTGTAAAGCAACAATGGTGATGTCACCCACTCTAAAAGTTTGGCCGTCTTCGGCCGACACGAAATCAAAACTGGGTTTTGCCGTAGGACCATATACGATGGGCGCTCCTGTGTTTCTGCTCAAGTCGAGATGCCCACTCACAAAGTCCGCATGAAAATGGGTTTCAAAAATATACTTCAGCTGAACCCCGTCCTTATTCAATCTGGTTATATAAGGTTGAATTTCTCTGAGGGGATCTATGATGGCTGCCTCTCCGTTGGAGGTTATGTAATATGCTCCTTGCGCCAGACAACCTGTATAGATTTGTTCTATTTGCATAATGATGATTTTATAGTTGTTTAAGTATTACCCAAAATGGTTTTGCAAATATAATTCAGAGCAAAGGGGTAAGGAGTAACCTTTGTTACACATCAATTTTGCCCTGTAATATTAACCAAAAACAGGATGCAAACCAATTTTTCGTTTTCTGTTTTGGCCTTTAACTGTCAGACTAAGCAGTTCCTTTTAATATTTTGTTCCAATACAACCAAGGCAGGCCATATTTTTTCAATACCCACATGGACTTTTTGGGCTTGGTCTGGTCGAAAGGAAAGCTCATCTTGGGCGTGTTGGTGTAATCAAATTCAGCCAACATCAATTTGCCGTACTGGGTTGGGATCGGACAAGCACTATAACCATCATACCTGGCAGCCAGTGGGTTGTTTTCCATGAATGACAATACATTGGAAACCACAACAGGAGCCTGTTTACGGATGGCGGCACCCGTTTTACTGCAAGGCGCATTGGTGCAGTCGCCCAGTGAAAATACGTTGGGAAAACGAATGTGCTGAAGTGTATGCTTATCGATTTCTACATATCCGTAAGGATTGTTGCTGTCTCTCAGATCGCTGTGTTTTACAAAATCAGGCGCACTCATGGGAGGCACTGCATGGCAGAGGTCGAAATCCATCGTTTTGATTTCCAGCTCACCTTGTTGATTTTTTTCTTCGTAAAACACTTTTTTGGCTTCCCCATCAACTCGAACCACATTGACGCCAAAATGTGTGTGAATGTTTCTTTTTTTCACTACCTTATTCAAGGTTTCTGCATATTCTTTTACGGCAAAAATGGCACCCGCTCCGGATAGATAGTGCACTTCATAAGGGATGCCCATCTTTGTCCAGTAATGGGTTGCGAGATACATGATTTTGTGTGGAGCCCCGCCGCATTTGATGGGTGACACCGGATTGGTAAAAACAGCTTTACCCCCTTTAAAATTTTTGATCATCTCCCAAGTGTACGGTGCATGCTGGAATGAATAATTACAGCTTACGTTGTTTTTACCCAAGGTATCTTTTAACCCTTCTATTTTATCCCAATCAATCTGAATGCCTGGACAAACAATCATCACATCATAAGAAATGACATTGCCTTTGGCTGTAGTTATCTGGTTTTCGTCAGGCTGAAAAGTGCTTACTCCATCTTTGATCCAGGTAGTTCCCGTGGGCATACATGCCCCTTGTTCTCTTACCGTTTTGTTGATGTCAAATTCCCCTGCCCCCACCAGAGTCCAGGCTGGTTGATAATAATGTTTATCAGAAGGATCTAGGATGGCTATATCTAGATTGTCCTTTTTGCGTAATAATTGGGCAGCAACCGAAATTCCTGCATTGCCTCCGCCCACGATTAAAATTTGGTGATGTTGCGACATTTTATTGAATTTAATCGCAATAATGGCAAATTATAAAATAATGTTAGGTAACAAAAGTAACACAGTGAAACAAAATTCTGTTTATCAATCACTTATGAAAAATATAGGCAAAGAAAGCAAAATATAATTTGCCAACCAGATAAAAAAGAAGGTCTTTACAATATTAAATACCGTTTCTATCAAAAATACAATGCCCGGATAAGTTGTTCTTTCCGAAATACATTGGAAATGGATAAATATTTTGAAATACTTAACCGAAACTGAAAAATGAATGGGCTTTTCCGGTTATGCCCCCATCAATTCTTTCACCAAAATATAGAGGCCCATGGCCAATACAAACCAGCCAAAAGCGGGTTTCAGCTTATTGCCATCTATGTTTTTGGCCAATGCACTGCCAATAAAAATACCCACAATGGCAAACGCGGATACCGTTGCTAAAAACGACCATTGGATTTTAGTATCGCCGCCTTCTCCAAAAAATCCGATCAGAGATTTGGCCGCAATGATGACCAGCGAAGTACCTACTGCCATTTTCATGGGAAGCTTGCTGAGTACAACCAATGCAGGAATAATCAGAAAACCCCCTCCTGCCCCTACCAGTCCGGTCAACACGCCTACAATAGCACCTTCCAGTAAAATTACGGGGTAATTGAACTTGCGGGGACCATCGCCTTCGGCACTGTCAGCACTCTTTTTGATCATGCTGTACGAAGCGGCTATCATGAGCACAGCAAACAAGCCCATCAACAACAACCTTTTGGTTACCACCAAAGTGCCCAGAGTAATGACTTCAGCGGGAATAGCCGGAACGATATAAGCCCGGGTCATGAATACGGCAATGATAGAAGGTATACCAAAAATTACCGCCGTTTTTACATCGACCAGTTGCTTTAAAAAATAGTTGACAGAACCTACGGCACTGGTAAGACCCACGATAAATAATGAATACGCAGTAGCCGTTACCGGTTCGACACCAAATAAATAAACCAGAACCGGCACCGTTAGAATACTGCCTCCACCACCTATCAAACCCAACGATATGCCTATTAAAACTGAAGCAAAGTATCCTACGTATTCCATATTTTATTTTTTGCAAAAGTCAGCAGCGGCGGGCAAATCAAAGGTAACCAAAGTTAATTAAAGACCTACCGAAAATACAATATCGGCTTTACTCCTATCGCTATACCTTGAATATCAGACAGGTAAACCGCATAATACCGCTATAATATTTTTTTTGAACAAAAATGTCCTGGGTCACCTTTTCAAATGATTCGCATCATTGACCTATGTGACCAAGGTAGCACACTAAAATTTTACGAATAGTCAAATTTGCCATCGAATTGATTACCTCATTATATAAAACAAAAACAAACATGAAGTTAGAGCAAATTTATACGGGTTGTATTGCGCACGCTGCGTATTATTTGGAGTCCAATGGCGAAGCAGCCATTTTTGACCCTCTCAGAGAAGTAAATCCTTACATTGAAAGAGCGTTGACTGACAAAGCAAAAATCAAATACGTATTTGAAACGCACTTTCATGCCGATTTTGTGAGTGGTCACCTCGATCTTAAAAAGAAAGCAGGTGCTGAAATCGTTTTCGGACCCACGGCAAAACCCGGATATGACGCCATCGTTGCTGCTGACAATCAGATATTCGAAGTGGGTGGCTGCAAAGTAAAGGTCATCCATACGCCCGGACATACCATGGAATCTACTACTTATCTGATCATTGATGAAACCGGAAAAGAGCATGGGCTCATCACCGGCGACACGCTATTCATTGGCGATGTGGGCAGACCTGACCTTGCCCAACACGTCATCGCTGATCTGACACAGGAAAAATTGGCCGGCCACCTCTATGATTCATTGAGGAACAAAATCATGCCGCTGAGTGATGACCTTATCGTCTATCCCAACCATGGAGCCGGTAGCGCCTGCGGTAAAAAAATGAGTAAGGAAACAACGGATACTTTGGGCAACCAGAAAAAAGTAAACTATGCGCTCGACCCTGCTTTGACAAAGGAACAATTTATTGCCGTGCTGCTTGATGGCCTTACTACGCCTCCAGGCTACTTCCCACAAAATGTATTGATGAACATAAAGGGTTATGAAAGTCTCGACACCGTATTGGAAAGAGCCAAAACCCCTCTGAATGCCGTTGAATTTGAAGTGGCAGCCAATGAAACCCGAGCCCTTATTCTCGATACGAGGGATGGTGTATCCTTTGCCAGGGCTTTCATTCCCAATTCAATCAACATCGGCATCGACGGCAATTTTGCGCAGTGGGTGGGTGAGATGATTCCGGATGTATCACAGGAAATCCTGCTGGTTGCCGAGCCCGAAAAACTGGAAGAATCTTTAATCCGTCTCTCAAGAGTAGGTTATGACAATGTAATCGGCTATTTGAAAGGAGGATTCCAGACATGGCTGGATGCCGGAAAAGAAACCGACTCCTTCCAGCGTATCTCAGCCACAGAGTTTGAACAGATGTACAAGACAGACAAAAAAGTGATCTTTGATGTGCGTAAGAAAAGTGAATTTGATGCTGAGCATGTTGTAGGTGCCATCAACGTGCCATTGAATCAAATCAATCAGCACCTGGCACAATTTCCAAAAGACAAGCCATTTGTCGTTTATTGTGCCGGCGGCTATAGAAGCATGGTTGCCGCTTCTATTCTTAAACAAAGGGGCTGGACTGATTTTGTGGATGTCATCGGTGGCTTTGGAGCCATCTCCAAACAAGATGTACCCAAAACAGAATATGTTTGTCCAACTACCTTGCTCTAAGCAGTAAAGAATACCATTAACATCATTGAGGCCTCAGTCATTTATGACTGGGGCTTTTCTTTTTACAGTCCAGGTAAAGTGGGCTATCCAACAAATAGTAAAAATTATAAATTCACACTTCCCAACGCACATTTGCGTTATCAATTAGTTGGATGTATATTTGACAACTTATATAAAGAGCAAAGCTCACATGAAATTACTTTGGTGTTTGTTTCTTTCCTTGTTATTATCCAATGCACAAGCACAGGACTACACCGCTTACAACCAACTTTTGAAAGACCATGTTGATACCAAAGGTCGCGTAAACTATAAAAAGTTGGTGGGCGCCAAAAAACAAATCAACCTAATACTCACTCAATGGCAGGCCGTCAATTTTCAACAACTCAGCACCCAAAATCAATTGGCATTTTTGGTCAATCTATACAATCTTGCTACCCTTAAAATTGTAACAGATCATTACCCCATCAGCACCATCAAAGACATTGCCGGAGGTAAAGTGTGGGATGAAAAGAGAATCTCCCTCATGGGTAAAAAGTACTCACTCAACGAAATTGAGAATCAGTTGATTCGTTCCGTCCACAAAGATGCGCGCATCCATTTTGTGCTCAATTGCGCTGCAAGATCGTGCCCTCCTTTAACTGGAGAAGCCCTTACGGGTGCCAACTTGCAAAGTATGTTGGAAAGTAGGACAAAGAGTTTTATCAACCATGCCGATTTTAACACCTTCAAAAAAGACAAAATAATTTTGTCCTCAATATTCGACTGGTACCGCCAGGATTTTGGAAATATAATCGGGTTTATCAATCGATACCGATCTCCTGCCCTGCCATCGCAAATACCTGTTTCGTTTGCTCCTTATGACTGGAAATTAAATTCACAATGAGCAGGACCTACCAGGTAGTAATCATAGGCAATGGCATTGCAGGATCCTCAGCCGCCAGTGCCCTCAGGCAAAGATCCGATTGCTCCATTGCCATGATTTCTGACGAGGAAAAGCTGCCCTTTGCCCGCACAGCCCTGATGTACATCTTCATGGGACAGGTTACAAAAAATGATACAGAGCTCTATCCGGAAACTTATTGGAAAAACAACAACATTGATTTGATCTATGAAAAAGTGGTATCCCTGGATAGGGGCAACAAAGCAGTGCAACTTTCATCTGGCGAAACAGTGCAGTATGACACCCTTGTTTTGGCTACCGGATCCAAACCTGTGCTTCCTCATTTGGATGGCATAGAAAGTCAGCAAGTACACAAACTTTACCACAGCTCAGACCTGGAAAAAATGACACGTCATTTTCAAGGTGATATACGAAAAGGCATGATCGTTGGGGGCGGCCTGATCGGCATTGAACTCGCCGAGATGTGGCTCAGTCGGGGCATTGATGTGACCCTGCTGATCAGGGAAAAATGCTTTTGGACTTCGGGACTGCCACCTGCAGAATCTCAGATGGTGCAACAATACTTAAGTAAAAAAGGTATAAAATTCATTACAGAATCCACGCTGTCATCACTTCATTTCGAACAACAAAAGCTCAGTGCAATCGGTACTTCACAAGGATCTATAGTACCCTGTGATGCACTGGGCATTGCCATTGGTGTAGAACCCAATGTCGGAGATTTGCGCTCGAGTGGCCTTGTCATAAACAGAGGTATCGTAGTAAATGAATATCTCAAAACCAGTGATGAATCCATTTATGCCGCCGGAGACTGTGTTGAATTCCAAGGAAGTGATAACGGCATAAAAAAATCAGAAGCGGTATGGTATGTGGCCAAAAAAATGGGAGAAGCGGTCGCTAAAAACATTGCCGGAGAAACAAAGCCTTTTGAAAGGGGACTTTGGTACAATTCTGCCAGATTCCTGGATTTGGATTACCAAATTTATGGCGTGATGGAAATAAACAACGCCGGTCTGTCAAATGCATTGTATTGGCAACACCCGGCTGGCGACAAATCCTTGAGACTGGCCATAGACGATGACAATCGGCTCGTAGGCATACTCGCCATTGGATTGCGATTGCGACAAGCACAATGTGAAAAGTGGCTACTGGAAAAGAATACTTTAAAAGAGGTTATCGACCAACTACCCGCAGCACACTTTGAATCAGAGTTTAGCAAAAACTTCATGAAAGAGATAGGCCTTCACTTTAAAAACAAGTTGAACAATGGCATTCAAGTATAGTAATTTATCTGAGTTACCGGTAGCATTTATTTTGCCTTCAACTTTAATTGTATACTCATAACCGCCGATATGCAATACAAGAGTCTCAGCCTTACCTCACACGTAGATATACCCAACCATATATCGGTGTACCATATACTGTTTTGGGCAGGACTGGCTTATCAGCTACTGGCCTTGTTCAACTTAGATCTGCTTACACCCGAATGGGGGGGGCCTGTATCGCTAATGGCTCTTTTTGGCGGATTGACAGCAGCAGCACTGAAAACGGAAAAGTCAAGAGAGCGTTATCACCAACCCATTTACCTGGCTGCAAAACCGCGCAGAGGCAGATGGCAGCTGGCAGCGGCTTTATTGTTAACCTTGTTTTACATAGCCCTATATCTACAACCCGAGTGGCTTGGCTTGGGTACCGCTGATGGAGTTAATGCAGGAATGATCGGTTTGTATGACAGCATAAGCTTTGCGATCAATGGAAAAAAAGCAAGCCAATGGTTTGTCTACGGCGTGCTGTACACCCTGATCATCCTGAGTTTAGGCATCAAATTTATTTACAAATTCAGGCACAATCGATACCAGGTCTTCAGAACCATCAGTATTATGTTTTTTCAACTTTGTTTTGCGTTTATACTTCCCCAAATAATGGAGAGCTTAAACAAACCTGCCGTCGATTTCAAAAATTTCTGGCCCCTCCAGTATTACTTTTATTTTGATTGGAATGTGTCGAGCCTCATAGAATCAGGGCGTTTCGGCATCATTGTTTTGATTTGGGGGACCTTGGGTTTTTTAATAATTACGCCGATTCTCACTTATTTTTATGGCAAGCGGTGGTACTGCTCGTGGGTCTGCGGTTGCGGCGGCCTGGCTGAAACCGCCGGCGATCCTTTGCGATCTCTGTCCGACAAGTCGAAGCAAGCCTGGAAATGGGAAAGAGCGGTCATCTATAGCGTTCTGGCTTTGATCGTGATCACAACCCTGCTCATCTTGCTTTCCCGATACATCGGGGTCTTATCGGGTATAAGTCAGACCCTGGCGCACTATTACGGGCTATTTATTGGTGCCATCTTTTCCGGCATCATTGGCGTGGGTTTTTACCCCCTTTTCGGTGCCAGAATATGGTGCCGCTTTGGATGCCCGATGGCGGCCTATCTGGGCTTGTGGCAAAAATATTTTTCTAAATTCAGGATCACCACCAACCACGGGCAATGCATTAGTTGTGGCAATTGCAGCACCCATTGTGAAATGGGTATTGATGTAAAATCTTACGCACAAAAGGGAGAAGACATCAAACGCGCATCCTGCGTGGGTTGCGGTATCTGCAGTGCTGTTTGTCCCAGAGGGGTGCTCAGACTTGAGAATAAATAATGCGCAACAAACAGTATTGAAATCATATACGGGTTTCCTTACAGATGACTCTATCACCCGACTTCATGAGGAAACAATCAGGTCTACTTATTTCTTAAAAATAAAAAAAACGGCCAGCACCAAAAAACCGAAACCGATGGCATGATTCCATCTAAACTGCTCGTTTTTAAAAACCCAGGTAGTAAACACGGTAAAGACCACCAGGGTAATGACCTCTTGTATAACTTTGAGTTGCCACAAATTGAAAGGGCCTCCATTGCCGGCATAGCCGATGCGGTTAGCCGGTACTTGCAGACAATATTCAAAAAAAGCAATGCCCCAGCTGATCACTATGATGCCTAAAATGCCCAGCTTGGCAAACCATTTGTACTCATGAAATTTCAGATGACCATACCAGGCCAAAGTCATAAACACATTGGCCAGGGTGAGTAAAAATAAAGCTAAGAATGACTTGGGCATGCCACGTTATTGTATTCCCGTAAGGCCTTCAAACAGCCAATTGGCCAGGGCTTGTCGGTTGGCGTACTCCATGAGTCTGATGTGGTCGCTTTTGTTTCTGATGTTGGCCAATTCAACGTAAACCGCTGTTGGATCTACTTTTCTGAGCATGTAAAGTCCCCGGTTATCTACATATCCTTTGTATCCTCTACCCTTTTGAAACTGATCATACTTGCTTTCGAAGGTTGCCTGCATATTGTACGCCAGGTCTTTCGAATCCTTATCTGTGCCATAGTGGTAGAAGAAGACATCCTGCCTTTGTTCTTCATTTCTCGAATCCACGTGAATCATGATGGCGGTCTGCTTTTTGACACCCTGCTTTTTGTATTTTTTATACAAACGATTGATGTGATCTGCTCTCTGCTTCAGTCTGTCGAGTTGTCTCAACGGTAAACTTTTTCCATTGCAATTTTCGTCGTTATCACAATCCAAAAATGCATCGTCTCTGATACCATCGTTTTCATCCTGAATGATCATATGTACGGTAGCACCATGCTGGATAAGGTCTCTGGCCAAGCGCAAAGACACATCGTAAGCATATTCATCTTCGCATAATGTATGCGCCAGATCTGTGCATTGAGCGCCGGGATCAGGCCCGCCGTGACCGCTGGAGATGTAAAAAACCTGTCCGGCCAGCTGATCGTCAAACATATTGACAGCTCTGTACTTTTCACCAAAGATCTCGTGATCTTCAAATTTTCCATTGGGTTTCGAAGCACCTTTGCCGGATGTGGATTTTACTTTCACGGCAACTTCCGCCTTCTCTTCTTTTACTTTTTCAGGTACTGCTTTGATTTTATCATTTTTCTTAGAGGAATTCTTTACTTCCATGGCAACAGGTGCTTCCTCCTCTTTGGAGTCGCAACCCAACTTGTGGAAGGGAACCCAAAGCTTGCGGCTTTCTTTAAAAGACGAATTGCGCAGCCCTTTTTTATGCAGTCTTTCATTGTACTTTTGAATTTCCAGCGCACTTTCTACATCATCCATTTTCAACGTAGAACGAATGCTCTTTCCGTTGTAGTAAAATACTTTAATGGGCAACTTGTATTCTTTGTGCGCCAGGAGTTTGGCTCCTCTCTTCATCTCGTTGAGTTCATAAAACTTATCCACATTACAGGTATTGGCAGAAAGTTCGTACCTGGCCAGCAGGGTTGAAATGGCATCGCCACTTTTGATTTTTACCGAATGAAAATAAGGCTGAAAACTTTTGGCAGATAAGCCCAATGAGGTAGCAAAAAGTAGCACCCACAACATCAGTCGCTGCATGATTAATCGATTTTGGTATTGATAGTGCAAAGATAACATATTAAAAATATTTTTAATATGTTATTTTGATTTTTTTTTAGACATTTGACCAATAATCTTGATTTTTTGGGCGTTTTAGCTTGAAAAATGGTCAAATCGAGGCTTTTTTACTTTCAACGTGCAGCCATGGCTGTAGATTGTATACCTTCAGACAGTTTCAAATGACTTTATTTTGACCAAAACAAACAATTGCATAGCTTTGTCGCATGAATTTTACACCCTATAAGATGGCTTTTCGATCGCTGGTATTTGTCTTTATAGCCATATCCAGCCTGCAAGCCCAGGATGCCCATTTTACGCAATACTACCAGGTACCGGCCTATGTAAATCCCGCTCTTGTAGGAAACTTTAACGGACTTTTTAAAGTAGGAATGAATTACCGCGATCAATGGAGACCCGCCATTGACAGACCTTATGCTACCTTTACTGCCACCGGCGAAAGCAAATTCATGGTAGGTAAGCGCGACCCCGATATTGCCGCTCTGGGCATTATGTTTTTTTCGGATCAGATCAGTAAGTACGATCTCAACACAACACAGATTGCCCTTACCGGATCT
>WBZP01004075.1_pt1 | contig 15462 bp, 13 predicted proteins | sample 5204301 | NCBI WGS metagenome assembly WBZP01 (sample SAMN12412401, study PRJNA552823) | activated sludge metagenome | isolation source: activated sludge from nitrification reactor of wastewater treatment plant... | place: USA: Pennsylvania | collected 2017
AAGCGAGATCGCTTCATCAAGCAGATCCTTGTAGGGCACGGCCTTCCCGCCGCGCATGCCGGCGTCCGACGAGACGACGAGTTTCGGGGTGGCATCGTCGATGCGTGTGGCGAGCGATCCGGAAGCGAAGCCGCCGAAGACGACGGAATGGATGGCGCCGATCCGCGTGCATGCGAGCATGGCGAACAGGGCTTCGGCAATCATCGGCATGTAGATGAGGACGCGGTCGCCCTTGCCGACGCCGAGGCTTTGCATGATGGCCGCCATGCGCATGACTTCGGTCTTCAGTTCGGCGAACGAATAGACGAGTTCCTGGTCGGTTTCCGTCGAGATGAAAACCAGCGCACGGTCATTCGGCCGTTTTGCCGCATGGCGGTCGATGGCGTTGTAGCAGATATTCGTCTCACCGCCGACAAACCACTTGGCGAATGGCGGACGAGAAAAATCGAGTACCTGAGTGAATGGCTTGTGCCAGTCGATACGCTTGGCTTCTTCACCCCAGAAGGCGTCCGGATTTTCGATTGACTTCTTATGAAACTCTTTGACTGTCGTCATGAGACTCCCTCTCGCAAAATATGACCCACCTGCACCCGTGGAAACTACGCCTGCCGCGTGTCTTGGACTTCCTGCGCGTGGTCAAGCATCCGTTTGTGAAGATCTGCCAGAGGCAGACCCAGCTTCAGTTCCCTTGCCAGAAGTTCGAGCAGAGGGAACGCTTCCAGGCCAAGCGGCACGAGGTGCGGGATGACCTCACGTTCGTGCCCGGCCCTGATCAGATCGATCGCATGGTCGATCGCCGGCATGGCCGTCTCCTGCACCTGCTCGAAGCAGGCGACAACCCGCTTGCCGCCCGCCATGCGGGCAGACTTCAACCGCTGCGCGGCGAGTGCCAGGAGTGCAGCGGCCGTGTTCTGCCGGTCGACCGGTGCGTTGGCGACGCCGATGCTGATTGTCAAGTCGACGCGCTGCCCGTGGACGGTAATGTTCGCCACGGTGAAGGCTGCGCAGATGCGCTTGGCAAAAGTCTCGCTCGCCGGATACGGCGTTCCCGGTGAGACAACAACCAGATCGTCGTCCGAGTAGTGGCCGAGGCTGTCCTCGCGGCGCACCTTCTTGGCCAGCATGCTTGCCAGGCGGCGCTGAAATTCTCGCGCCAGTTCTTCGCCGTGCTCTTCGCGCAGCCTGTCGCAATGATCGAAACCGAGAATCATGATGCTCACCGGAGTGTCCTCGCGCACCGCTTGCGCTACGGCGCGTCCCGTTTCCAGCTCGATCTGCCGGCGTCCGGGAAGTCCGGTGTTCGGGTGTTTGGCGGTCAGCGCCGCTTCACCGCCCGGTTCGTCTTTCTCTGCGGCCAGGCGAAGCAGTGCGTCGATGCGTGCCACCAGTTCACCGCTGCCGATACCTCGCCGGATGAAGTCGGATGCCCCAAGCGCGCGCGCGCGCTCCATTGCCTCGGCATTGTCGCCGGCAATGACGAGCACCGGCATCCGGCGCAGGCGCGCGAGCTTCGACGAGCGAACCCTGGCCAGCAAGCCCTCCCCGTCGAGAATGGGCAAAGACAGCGAGCAGATCACCAGGTGGATGGAGTGGTCGAGTACGAGAGCCTGCCAGCCGGCTTCGCCGTCGCCTTCCTCGCGAAAACCGTAGTGCTTGCGTATGAGCTTGATGAGCGTCGCACGGACCATGCGCGACTGATCGACGATCAGGACGCGCAGCGCCAGGTTGGGATTCTCCATCGTATGTTGTTGTTTGTCCCTGGCCTCGCGCAGTTCACACGCCGGCAATCTCGACGACGACGCGGCCGTGCGCTCGGCCCGCCAGGTAGTCGTCGAAACAGCCAGGCAAGTCGTCGAACGCCAATCGGCGCGTCATCGCTGCCAGGTGCTGTGGTCGAAGATCGCTCGCCAGGCGCTGCCAGATACCGCTGCGATAGGGCTCGCCGATGTAGCCCGAATCGATGCCGAGCAGGGAAGCTCCACGCAGGATGAAGGGCATGACCGTGGTCTTCAGCGTTGGGCTGGCGGCCAGGCCGATACTGGCAATCGTGCCTCCCTGGCGCATCGTGCTGATCATCCAGGCCAGTACGTCACCGCCCAGATTGTCAACGGCGCCTGCCCACAGCGCGCGGTCAAGCGGCCGGACACGAGACAGATCGAGTGCCGAGCGCAGCATCACCTCACTGGCGCCAAGCTCCTTCAGATAGTCCGCCTGGTTCTCCTTGCCGGTGAGCGCCGTCACCCGGTAGCCGAGCTTGGCTAGCATGTCTACCGCCAGACTGCCGACGCCGCCGGTGGCGCCGCTGACCACCACCGGGCCATTGCGCGGGTGAAGGCCGTTTTCTTCCATGCGTACGATGCCGAGCGCCGCGGTGAAGCCGGCCGTGCCGAAGGCCATCGCTTCGAAGAGCGACAGGCCGGCGGGCAAGGGAACAACCCAGGCGGCAGGCAGGCGGGCATATTCGGCGTAGCCACCATGGTGCGCTACGCCGATGTCGAAGCTGGTGGCGATGACCGGGTCGCCGGGCTGAAAACGTGCGTCGCTGCTCTGGATGACCGTTCCCGACAGATCGATGCCTCCGACACAGGGGAAGCGGCGGATGATCCGGCCAGCGCCGGTAGCCGCCAATGCGTCCTTGTAGTTGACGCTGGAGTAGGCCACTTTGACCGTCACCTCACCTGCATCGAGATCGGTTTCGTTCAGTTCGGCGAAAGCGCCGCGTGTCTGACCTTCTTTTTCATCAATCAGATAAGCCTTGAATGGGCTCATGTGTACTCCCTGCGTGAAGAGGAATTGATCGCTGCTGCGACGAACGAAGGATTTCCCTCATCGCCGCCGGTGGCGGATTATAAACACAAATATCGTCGTGTTGAGCGCGGCCGGCGGCGGTCCGGGTTGCCGCCGAGCAGGCAGGCCATCGCTGCAGCGCAGCACTAGGGTAATGTTTTGCTTGATTTATGGGTTGGTTTGAGCGGTCCATTTGATCGGCGCATATGGGCTTCGTTTGCGAAAAGGGGTTTACAGCGTGAAATTTTTCACATAAATTCCGTCCTTATGTCCAAGCTACCTCTCCTCCCCTCCCTTATCGGCGCCGCCCTGATCGTTCTTTCAGGCGCGGGACTTGTCCACGCCAGCGAGCCGGCAAAACCGGTCGATGAACTGTCGCTGTTTGAACGCTACACCAACAGCGCACAGGATCTGATCCTCAAAGGCTTTGAACTGATCGGCATCAATTACCGTTTCGGCGGGACCAATCCTGATACCGGTCTTGATTGCAGCGGTTTCGTTCAGCTGGTCTTCAAGGAGGCCATCGGCATCCTGCTGCCGCGCACGGCGCGCGAGCAGAGCGAGGTGGGTACGGTCATCGACCGGCATGAGCTGAAGGCTGGCGACCTCGTTTTCTTCAACACGATGCGGCACGCTTTTTCGCATGTCGGCATCTACCTCGGCGACAACAGGTTCATGCATGCACCGCGCACGGGTGCCGAAGTGCGCATCGAGGACATGCGGCAGAATTACTGGCTGCAGCGCTATAACGGCGCGCGCCGATTGCTTTCGCGCTGAAGGCGGTAGTGCCCTGAAACGACGCTGTGCGTCGTTTCTTTTTGCCCGCAATTGATAATGCGTCGCATTTACAACCACGTCCATGCCTGCTATGATGGGCCGTCTGCGGTCAACCCGCCGCCCACCCCTTCTGGAGGTCTGTTGTATGAAGACGCTTTCTTTCCGTCTGCTGCTTGTCGCGGCTTCTGTGGTGACGATGCTGGCTGGTGCTCACGCGGCAGAGCAGGTGTTGCACGTCTATTCGGCACGCCATTATCAGACCGATGAAGCGCTTTACGCCGGGTTTACCCGACAGACCGGTATCGTCATCAAGCGCATCGAGGCCAGGGAAGACGAGCTGCTTGAGCGTTTACGCAACGAAGGGGCGAACAGTCCGGCCGATGTCCTGTTGACCGTCGATGCTGCGCGCCTGGCGGTGGCGCACGAGCTGGGGCTTCTGGCGCCGCTCGCGTCGCCTGTCCTCGAGGCGCGCATTCCGGCCCATCTGCGCGCGGCGGACTGGTTTTCCTTTTCCACGCGGGCGCGCGTGATCGTTTACGCGAAGGCGTTGGTCAGGCCGGAAGAAGTGCAGAACTACGCCGATCTGGCTGATCCGCGTTTGAAGGGCAAGGTCTGCTCGCGCTCGGGCGCCCATCCCTACAACCTTTCGCTGCTCGCCGCGCAAATCGCCCATCAGGGGGAAAGCAGAGCCACGGAGTGGGCCAGCGGTGTCGTGGCCAATTTTGCGCGCCAGCCGAAAGGTGGCGACACCGACCAGATTCGCGCCGTCGCGGCGGGTGAATGCGGGGTCGCCCTGGCCAACACCTATTACCTTGCCCGCCTGATGCGATCGGACAAAACGGAGGACCGCAAGACGATCGAACAGATCGGCATCGTCTGGCCGGATCAGAAGGGCAAAGGCGCGCACATCAACGTTTCTGGCGGCGGCATGCTGCGCACTGCACCGCACAAGGAGGCGGCGCGCAAGTTCCTGGAGTATCTGGCGAGCGATGCGGCGCAGCGCTACTTTGCGGACGGCAACAACGAATGGCCGGTAGTGGCCGGCGTCAGGGTCAGCAACCCGGCGCTCGAAGCACTGGGCAGGTTCAAGGCCGATACGCTGCCGGTCGGCTCGCTCGCCATGTACAGGGCGAAGGCTCAGATGATTTTTGATCAGGTGGGCTATCGCTGATTGGCTGCACCTGCTGCGTTCAGTGCTGGTGGCGAGAGATCTGGCGCGAGAGGGCGATCATGGGCAGCAAACCGACCACTACGATGGCCAGCGAAGCGCTTGCCGCTTCGGCCAGACGTTCGTCGGCAGCGAGCGTATACGTGCGCGTGGCCAGCGTATCGAAGTCGAATGGCCGGAGGACGAGCGTTGCCGGCAGCTCCTTCATGACATCGACGAATACCAGCAGGCACGCGGTCAGCACGCTGCCGCGCAGGATCGGCAGATGGACGCGGCGCAGCACGGCGGAGGGTGGAAAGCCGAGGCTGCTTGCCGCCTCGTCCATGCTCGTCGTGATTCGCGCCAGGCCCGTACTCGCCGTTTGCAGAGCAACAGCCAGAAAGCGGACGAGGTAGGCGTAGATCAGCGCGACGCTGCCGCCGGTCAGCAGGAGTCCGGGATTGCAGGAGAACCACTCTTGCCATTGGCTGGCGAGCCAGTTATCGAGGCGGCTGACCGGAATCAGAACGCCGACGGCGATGACTGAACCAGGGACCGCGTAGCCGAGGCTGACCAGGCGATTGAGCGCCGGGGCCAGCAGCGTATGCGACAGGCGCGCGCCATAGGCCAGCAGTAGGGCAACGGCAACGGCCAGGGCCGCGGTGACCCCGGCAAGGAGGAAGCTGTTGCGTGCCGGCGACAGGAAAGCGGCGCCTGACTGATCCCCTTCATTGCCCAGGGCGAGGCGCAACAGGAGATACGCCGGGAGCAGAAAGCCACCGGCCAAAGGCAGAACACAGGCACTCGTCGCCAGCCAGCCGCGCAAGCCTGGCAGGCGATACCTGCCGGCTCGTGGTCGGCGCGCGCCAACATTGTGAAAACGAGCCCGGCCACGCGAGCCGTGTTCGAGGAGCAAGAGCAGAATGACGAAGGCGAGCAGAGCAGCGGCGAGCTGCGCGGCAGCGGTGCGATTGCCGAGCGAAAACCAGGCGCGATAGATGCCCGTAGTGAAGGTTTGCACGCCGAAGTACGCCACCGTGCCGTAATCGGCCAGCGTTTCCATCAGGGCCAGCGTTGTTCCACCGGCGACGGCCGGCCGGGCCAGCGGCAGGGAGACGCGGAGGAAACTCCGCCATGGGCCGAGACCGAGTGTTCGCGCGGCTTCGAGCGTGCTGCCGGCACGTTCGAGGAAAGCCGTGCGGCATAACAGGTAAACATAGGGGTAGAGGACGACGATGAACATCACCGCTGCTCCACCCAGGCTGCGGATATCGGGAAACCAGTAGTCGGTCTTGTGCCAGGCGAAAGCCTCGCGCAGGAAGGTCTGCAACGGTCCGACAAACTGCAGGAAGTCGGTGTAAACATAGGCCAGGACGTAAGCCGGCATGGCCATCGGCAGGACAAGCGCCCACTCGAAAATGCGGCGGCCGGGGAAGTCGTGCATGACCGTCAGCCAGGCGGTCGTGACGCCAACAACGCTGACGCCGATGCCCACCGTCAGACACAGCACGACGGTGTTGGTAATGTACTCGGGTAGAACAGTGGACGCCAGGTGCACCCAGGTCGCACTGGTTCCGCCGTGGAGAACGTTGCTCAGCACGCCAAGGACCGGCAGGCCGACCAAAGCTGCAGCCAGCGCGGCGAAGATGAGCAAAGGGTTGAAACGCGCTACGTTCATGGTGGCCAGAGTCAAACGAGAATTATAATTGACCGCGTTTGCTTCGTCCGTGGTCGGTTGCCACCCGCTACGGCAGTTCCAGCCGACTGCGGCTGACGAATCAGGATCTGATGGTGCACCTCGAGCTGACTGGAATCGTTCATCGCTATGGTTGCCACACCGTTGTCGACGGTGTCTCGTTCGCTGTCGCCAGCGGGGCGATTGTCTGCCTGCTTGGGCCCTCAGGTTGCGGCAAGACGACGCTGCTGCGTTGCATCGCCGGCTTCGAACCCATCGCGGCGGGCGAGATCAGCGTCGGCGGGCAGACAATGAGCACGGCAGAGCGTCGTGTTCCACCGGAAAAACGGCAGATCGGAATGGTTTTTCAGGACTATGCGCTCTTTCCGCACCTGAGCGTCTCGGCCAACATCGGTTTTGGTCTCGCCGAACGCACGGCGGCGAGCCGGCGACAGCGGGTGGACGAGCTGCTTGAAGTCGTTGGACTTGCCGGACAGGGCAGCAAGTATCCGCACGAGATCTCGGGTGGACAGCAGCAGCGCGTTGCTTTGGCTCGCGCGCTGGCACCGGAGCCGCAGCTCATCCTTCTCGACGAGCCGTTCTCGAATCTGGATGTCGACTTGCGTGAACGGCTGTCGCTCGAAGTGCGGGAGATTCTGAAGAGGCAGAAGACGACGGCGGTCCTCGTCACGCACGATCAGTGCGAGGCTTTCGCCATGGCCGACGAGGTCGGCGTCATGGCGCAAGGGGTCATTCAGCAGTGGGATACGCCGTACCGCTTGTATCATCAGCCCGCGAACCGCTTTGTCGCGGACTTTGTTGGCCAAGGCGTCTTCCTGCCGGGACAGCTGGTGGACGACGGTCGCATCGCGCTCGAGCTGGGTGTGCTCCAGGGACGTCTGCCGCCCGAATGCACTCTGGCGTGCGCGGCATGCGGTCGTGGCTGTAGTCTCGAGGTGCTGTTGCGCCCGGACGACATCATCCACGACGACAGCAGCGAAATGCGCGCCGAGGTTCGCCACAAGGCGTTTCGCGGTGCCGAGATCCTTTACACTTTGCGCCTGGCCAGTGGAGTCGATGTCTTGTCGCTCGTGCCGTCGCATCACGATCACGCACTCGGGGAGAGCATCGGCATCCGGCTGGCGGTCGACCACGTCGTCGCGTTCAGGACGCAGCAGCCAAGGGCTCTCACCCGCGAGCCGTCGATCGCGCTGCCGCAATGATCCGTTGGCTCGCTGATGGCGAAGCGTTTCCACCGGTGGAAGAGGCGCTGCCCGAGCCGAACGGTCTGCTCTGCGCTGGCGGCGACCTTTCACCGAAGCGCCTGCTCGATGCCTATCGGCAGGGGATTTTCCCGTGGTATTCGCCCGGTGAGCCAATCCTCTGGTGGAGTCCGCATCCGCGCATGGTGCTCGTGCCCACTGAGTTCCGGATTTCCCGTTCCTTGCGCCGCAGCTTGCGTCGCGCCTGCTGCGCAGTCAGACTGGATAGCGATTTCGCTTCGGTCGTTCGCGCATGCGCCGAAACGCCGCGTGCGGGTCAGGCAGGCACCTGGATCACGCGCGAGATGCAGCGTGCCTACTGGCGGCTGTTTGAACTCGGTATTGCACATTCGGTCGAAACCTGGCGTGACGGGAAGCTCATCGGCGGGCTCTACGGGCTGGCCATTGGACGCATGTTCTTTGGCGAGTCGATGTTCTCTCATGCCAGCGATGCGTCGAAGATTGCCGCGGCACACCTCGCGCGCTTCCTCGCGGAGGAGGGCTTCGGCATGATCGATTGTCAGATGAGCACAGCGCACCTGGCGTCGCTAGGGGCGCGTGAGATTCCACGCGCCACCTTCCTGGCCCACTTGCGGACGCTCGTCACGGCAAACTGGCAGCCCGGCCGCTGGCCGAGCGATGCGGCCAGTCAACCCTGGATCTAGTCGAATGGCGCTGCCCAACGATTCCGACCTGCCGTTCTCGCTGCTGCAGTTCTATGCGACGGCGCCGTATGTGTGCAGCTATCTGCCGGCAAAGCGGGCACGCTCGCTGGTCGCCACGCCCAGCCACCTGATCAACACCGAGGTCTATGGTGAACTCGTCCGCAAAGGTTTCCGGCGCAGCGGAGTGTTCACTTATCGGCCGCAGTGCGATGGCTGTCAGGCTTGCGTTCCGGTGCGCCTGCCGGTCGATCTGTTTCAGGCCAATCGGAGTCAGCGACGCAGCGTCCGGATGCATGCCGGCATGCTCGCGCGCGAACTTCCTCTCCGCTTTTGCGATGAACACTTTGCGCTGTACCAGCGTTACCAGGCGGCACGCCATGCCGGTGGCGGAATGGATCAGGACAGCCACGAACAGTACACGCATTTCCTCCTGCAGAGCCGTATCGATACGCGGCTGATCGAGTTCTCCGCCAGTGGCGTAGTGCGTATGGTCAGTATCCTCGACGTGCTGAGCGATGGCCTGTCGTCGGTCTACACGTTTTATGATCCGGACGTGCAGCCGGCCAGTCTGGGAACCTACAGTATTGTCTGGCAGATTGCCCAGTGCGTCGCCAATCATCTACCCTACCTCTACTTGGGTTACTGGATTCGCGATAGCCGAAAGATGGCCTACAAAGCGGGTTTCAGGCCGCTCGAGGGGCTGCTCGCGGGACAGTGGCGCGACTTGCAAGGCCATCCGGCGATGCCGGCCGGCTCAACGCAATGCGCGGTGCCGGAAACCATGCACGGCTGATGGGCGCGGACAGCATCCGGGCGCAGCGCGTCGGTCAGGTGTCGCGCTGCCTTGCGTCGGGTACAATGCGGGCGTGATGTCGCGTCCACTTCCGCCCGCTGCCAGCCCGCCAACTGATCCGCTGTTCGCTGCCCACTTGCCATGAGAATTGCTTACCTGGAAGACGAAGCCAGCCTTGCGGGAACAGTAACCGACTGGCTGCGTGCTGCCGGCTACGACGTCGAATGGTTCAGCAGCGGTGTTCGCTGTGCCCAAGCGGTGGAAAGCAGGCGTTTCGACGCCTGCCTGTTCGATTGGCTGGTGCCCGACCTGTCCGGCACCGATGTCCTGGCACGTTTGCAGATCAAGCTGCGGCAAGCCATGCCGCCGGTCGTCTTCACGACCGGGCGCGACAGTGAGGAGGACGTTGTCGGTGTTCTCGGCGCGGGCGCCGACGACTACATCGTCAAACCGCTATCGCGCGCCCTGCTGCTCGCCCGCCTGGAGGCCGTCACGCGTCGTCGGAACGGAACCGGAGTGGCCGTGGCGCAGCAAAATTTCGGGCGCCTGACGGTGGATCATGGCCGGCGTCTGATTGCAGTCGAACATGCGCTGGTTACCTTGACCGATCGTGAAACGGACTTGGCGCTCTATTTGTTCAGGAACGTTGGCCGTGCTTTGAGTCGGGAACATCTGATCCAGGTCGTATGGTCGTTGACGCCGGATATCGATACGCGAACGGTGGACGTGCATGTCAGCGCGCTGCGCCGGAAGCTCGGACTGCTTCCGAGGTTCGGTTGGCGTCTGACCTCGATCTACGGTTACGGCTACCGTCTTGAACGTGCCCGGGGTCCTGTCTGATTCTCTGGACAGCGCTCCTCCTCGCCCCAGAGGCCGCCTTTCTTCATGTCTCGACCAAATCGTCGCGCCCGCTGGCTTAGCGGAGAGGTCCTGCGGGTCGCGTTGCTGCTGGTTCTGATCGCGTTGACGACGAGCCTGAGTGGTGTGCTGATACGGCTTGATCATCTGGTCTTCGACATTGGCCAGCGTCTCAATTGGCGTGCCGTGCCGAATGACGTACTGATTGTTGCCGTGGACAAGGAGAGTCTCGATCGCCTTGGTCGCTGGCCTTGGCCGCGCGACCGGCACGCGCATCTCTTGCGCAAGCTTTGTGCGGACAAGCCGGCGGCGATCGGTTTTGATATCGTCTTCAGCGAGAAGAGCGACGATCCTCGGGCCGATGCCCTGCTTGCCGATGCCATCGCTGCTTGCGGCAATGTGGTGCTGCCGTTGATCATCGAGTTCTCCAGAACTGGTGGGCAGTTGCTTGAGTCACCGCCGATTCGCGAGTTGTTGGCGTCGGCTGCCGGTGTCGGGCGGATCGGCGTACGTCTGGACGGGGACGGTGTGGTGCGGGCGGTCGATCTGCGCGAAGGCGTCGGCGCTGCCGCCTGGCCCTTGATGGCCAGCGAACTGTTGCGTGTTGCCCGGAAGGTGCCGGTTGAAGGTGCACATGCCGACGCGACCAACCAACATCCGGAAGGCAGCCATCTCATCCGGCGCGAAGCGACGCAGCGCTTTGCCTACTCCGGACCGCCAGGATCCGTACCGCACATTTCCTACGCTTCTGTTGTTGGCGATGAATGGCCAGCCGGCACGGTTGCCGGCCGGATTGTTCTCGTCGGCGCGACTGCCGTCGGTCTCGGCGACGCCGTGATGACGCCGGTATCGCCGCTCGGGCAGCCGATGTCGGGTGTCGAAGTGCAGGCAAACCTTGTCTTGTCGATGCGCGACGGGCGCATGATCGGCGATCTGGCGTTGCCGGCGAGCCTGTTGCTCACGGTGCTCCTGGCCGCCGTGCCCTTGCTCTGGTTGCCGCGCCTGATGCCTCTCCCCGGTCTGTTGGCGAGTGTCGTCTGGGTCCTGCTGTTCAGCATGGTTTGCGGCGTGTTGCCAGGCCTCTCCGCGACCTGGTTTGCCCCGAGCGGTGCGCTGGTGGCTGGCGTGCTCGCCTTTCCGTTGTGGAGCTGGCGTCGCCTGGAGACGGTGCGGCGCCACTTCGACGAAGAACTGCGCCAATTGCAGGCCATCTTCCCGGATCGACGGTCGAGCACCGCTTCGTTGAGCGAAATCGGCGGTCTCAGCTTCGAGCAGCGCATAGCCTGGGTGCACGCTGCCAAGAAGACCATGCGGGATCTTGAAGCGCAACGCAATGAGGCGCTGACCTTCATTTCACACGACCTGCGCGCACCGCTGGCGAGCGTCGTCTGCCAGCTTGAAAGCGAAACGGACTGCGATCCGCAGCGTTTGCTGCCACCCTTGCGGCGTGCGCTGGCCATGGCGCAGGCCTTTCTCTGGCTGGCGCGGGCGGAAGCGCTCGACCGACGGCGGATGAAGGAAATCGACCTCACCGGGCTGCTCGAGCAGGCACTCGACGAGGTGCATCTGCTGGCTGAGCAGAAGCAAACCGCGATCGTCTGTTGTCTGCCAGACGAAGCGGTGTGGATCTGCGGCGATTTCGAGTCGATCGAACGCTGCGCGATCAATCTTCTGCACAACGCACTCGATTATGCTCCGCCGTCGACTCCGGTCAGTATCGGGCTCGATGTGCGGCGTGAAGATGGCGTCCGCTTCTGGGTCGAGAACGATGGCCCGCCATTGTCTGCCGAGCAGATCGAGCGTCTCTTTCAACAATTCAGTTCGGGCGTCGGTGCGGCAAGGACGGCATCCAGCATGGGTCTCGGTCTGTATTTTGTCCGTACGGTCGCCGAACGACATGGGGGGCAGGCCGGTGTCGATTGTTTCACCGGCAAGATCAGATTTTGGGTCAGCCTGCCCACGGTCGAGGGCGGCCCGCTCGAGCAGCCCCGCTCCGGACCGCATCGGCGTCGTCAGCGGGAAGCTGGCAGCGGGTCTTTTCTCGCCTAGGCAGGCAGTGTTAAGCTCGCACGATGTGTTCGGGCGGGTGGCGTCTGCCCGCCCACCTGGCGGTGAAGCGCAGCATTCCAGCTTGTCCGGGATCAGCCTGCGGCCGAGTATCGGCGCGATTCCGACACGTCGATTCCGACTTCGCGTTGCCGGTCGTGCGCCGGACCTGGGGGAGATGGCCGATGGGAACGGAGATTGGCAAGGACAGCGTCACGGCCGAGGATTTCGCTCGTTTCGGCCGACGCCTGGTTGAGGAGACCAGGTACGTGCAGGCTGCCTATGCCGACGGCCTGTTTGCCGGTGGCGATCGGGTGGCGGGTTTCGAACTTGAGGCCTGGCTGATCGACGGCGATTTCTTGCCGGCGCCACGCAACGTCTCGTTTCTTGCCCGTTTGGCCAGTCCGCTGGTCGTTCCCGAACTGTCGCGCTTCAATGTGGAAATCAACGCCACGCCGCAGGCCTTGCATGGCAGCGCGCTGGCCCGGCTTGAAGGCGAATTGACGGTCACCTGGCAGCAATGCCAGCGTGTTGCAGCGGAAGAGCAGGGTTCGCTGATCGCCATCGGCATCCTGCCAACCTTGCGCGAAGACGATCTCTCGCTGGCCAGCATGTCGCCCAGCCGACGCTACGCCATGCTCAACGAACAGATTCTTCTCCTGCGCGGCGGTCGGCCGCTGACGCTGACCATCGAAGGTGCCGAAAGCCTGTCCACAACGCACACCGACGTCATGCTTGAAGCGGCAACAACGTCTTTTCAGGCGCATTTGCAGATACCGGCAGGCGACGCTGCGCGGACCTACAACGCCTCGCTGATTCTTGCCGCGCCGCTGGTTGCGCTCGGCGCCAATTCCCCCTTCCTCTTTGGCCACGCGCTGTGGCACGAGACGCGCATTCCGCTGTTTGAGCAGGCCGTCGACTGCTGTGATCCGGGTCATCCGGAAAGCATGCGTGTAACTTTTGGTTCGGGTTATCTCGGCAGCGATCCGACCGCGCTTTTTGTCGAGAACCTTTCCTCGTACGCCATCCTGCTTCCTTTCGAGATGGCTGCGCGGGTCGAGTCGTGCGCGCACCTTCGTTTGCACAACGGGACGATCTGGCGCTGGAATCGCTTGCTGATCGGTTTTGACGACAACGGGAGACCTCACCTGCGCGTTGAGCAAAGGGTGATGCCTGCCGGACCCACCATCGTCGACATGATTGCCAACGCCGCGTTCTATTACGGTGCCGTGCGCATGCTGGCCGGACAAGCGGCGGTGCCGGAACGGGACCTTCCTTTCGACGTTGCTCGCACCAATTTCTATCGTGCGGCGCGCAGCGGCCTGGCGGCCGAATTGACCTGGCTGGGCGGTCGCCGTGTCACGGCATTTGAGCTGCTGGCGCGCGAGTTGCTGCCGCTCGCGCGCGAAGGTCTTGCCCAGCTGGAGCTTGCCGCGGACGACCGCCAGCGCTATCTGGAAGTCATCAAAGGGCGGCTGCTCAGTGGTCGCAACGGCGCTGTCTGGCAGCTCGCGCACTACGCCCGGCACCACGATTTCCTGCGGCTTACCGCCGACTATCTCGACCACCAGCGCCGTCTCGTGCCCGTGCATGAGTGGCCGATTTGACCGCCCCGGACTTCATGCTTACCACACTGGAAACCCTGCCCGAGAGGTTTCTCGACACGCCTGCGCACGCGCTGCACCGAATACTGCCAGGTCCGACCTTGATCCATCTTCCTGGACGGCGCCCGCAACCCCTATTCGTTTCGGTGCTGCTGCATGGCAATGAAGACAGCGGCGTCGTTGCCCTGCAGAGCGTACTGCGCACGCACGCACAGCGCCCGTTGCCGCGGGCGCTGTCGATTCTGGTCGGCAATGTCGCCGCCGCACGCGCCGGCCTGCGCCGGCTTGACGGCCAGCCGGACTACAACCGGGCGTGGCCGGGAAGCGAACGGCACGGTGCTACGCCGGAGCACGCGGCGATGAGCGAGGTCTGTCGCAGCATGCTGGCGCGCAAGGTCTTTGCCAGCATCGACGTGCACAACAACACGGGAATAAATCCGCATTACAGCGTCGTGAACCGACTTGAACATTCGGTCCTGCATCTCGCCTTGCTCTTCTCGCGCACTGTCGTCTGGTTTCGCGGCCTGCCTGGTTCGCAGACATCGGCTTTTGCCGCGCATTGTCCGGCACTGACCGTCGAGTGCGGCAAACCCGGGACGCCGGCGAACGAAGCGCATGCGGCGCGTTTCATCGAGGCTTGTCTGCATCTCGCGCAGTTTCCGTCGCATGCCGTGCATGAACACGACATCGATCTTTACCATACCGTGGCGACCGTTCGCGTGCCGCCGGGAGTATCCTTCGCTTTCGGTGAAGCGCCGGCTGATGTGAACCTTCATCCTCAACTCGATCACATGAACTTCCGCCAACTGGCGGCCGGAAAGGCGTTTGGCCGTTCCACGCTGGCGCGACCGCTCGAGGTGCGCGACGAAAGCGGGCGCGATATCAGCGAGGCGTTCTTCTCCGCACGGGATGGAAGCATCAGGTTGCAGCGCGCGGCGACGCCGGCCATGCTGACGCCTGACGCGCGTGCCATCCGGCAGGACTGCCTGTGCTATCTGATGGAGCGTTTATCGTTGCCGCCGCATCCAGGCGGCGTCGCCGTCGGCGCGCGCTGCGCGGGCGCCTGACAAAAGCCGGCTGCGCCGGTACCCGACGCCGATCAGGCGTGCGGGATTGTTTCGACGAAAGCCGTGCGGCGCAGCAGCTTGTCGTACAGGTACGCCAGATTGGCGTGTCTTTCCCGCCAGTCGATTTGTGGAAAGCGGAAAAGCAGGTAACCCAGCGCACAGCCGACGGCAACATCGGCCAGCGAGAAATGCGTCCCCATGCACCAGGCATTATCCCCGAGCTCTGCCGACATAAACTCGACGCCGTGCAGGATCTTCTGTTCCTGGCGAGCGATCCATTCGGTCGATTGTTGCTCTTCAGGCCGCTTGCGCTCGAGAAAGACCAAGGCCGCGGCATCGCAGATACCGTCGGCAAGTGCCTCCCAGCGCTTGACTTCACTGCGCTCCCGATTCGTTCCCGACATCAGCTTGTTGTTTGGCGCGACATTGTCGAGGTATTCGACAATGACACGCGAGTCGAAGAGGACCGTGTTGTCGTCCAGGACAAGGACCGGAATCTTGCCGAGCGGGTTCACTGCCGCCACGAGATTGCCGGCTACCCAGGGCGAATCCAGCTCGAAATCGTAGTCGATTTTCTTTTCCGCCAGGACGACACGGGCCTTGCGGACATAAGGACTGGTCAATGATCCGATGAGCTTCATCTGCATCCTGTAGGTGAAATCAGTCGGGGAATTATAGCATCGCCACAACATTGAGCGACTGCCGGAAGCGGAGCGCGGTAGAATACCGGGCCATTCACTGCACCTTGCTGCCAACCCGGCCCGAAAACGACGCGCATGAC
>WBZP01004076.1_pt1 | contig 15456 bp, 20 predicted proteins | sample 5204301 | NCBI WGS metagenome assembly WBZP01 (sample SAMN12412401, study PRJNA552823) | activated sludge metagenome | isolation source: activated sludge from nitrification reactor of wastewater treatment plant... | place: USA: Pennsylvania | collected 2017
CGTTGATCGCACCGGCGGCGCCCGCCGAGTTGTCGGCCTGCGACTGCGCGAAGCCGGCGAACGGGTCGCCAGCGACCAGCGGCCGGAAGTAGCCGGAAGCGTTCTCGCCGACAGCGGCGCCTTCATAGATGATGTCGGACGCGATGACCGGCAGGTCTTGCGTATCGCCGAGCACGAAATCGCGCGGGGCGTTCTTGGCAAGGGTCGTCATGGGGCTTTCTCCTTAGCGGGTGGCGCCGAGCACGCGGGCGCGGCCGGCTTCGTGGTTCTTGAGATAGGCGGTGAAGGCGCCGATGCTGCCGAATTCCTTGCGGATGGCGGCGTCGGATTCCCACTTTGCCTGGGCGCGGGCTTCGACCGGCTGGTCGTCATCGGCCGCGGCCTGATCGTCCGGTGCGGCGGCATGCGGCACCGGCGACGGGGCGTCTGCCGCCAGGCTGGCGGCGATGCCGGAGAGCTTGTTGCGCTCGGCGGCGAGGACGGCGGCGGCGGCTTGCGGGCCGGTAGTCGTGCCGTCGGCCTTGAATTGCGCGATCAGCGCTTCGTGACCTGGCAGCGACTGCGCTTCCACATCGGCGATGCGTGCGCGTTCAGCAGCGGCGCCTTCGGCGTGCAGCGCCGAGACGAGGTCGGCGTGTTCCGCCTTGAGGGTTTCGAGATCCATGCTGGCTCCTTTTGCTTGGGCTGCCGCGACACCGGCGGCACGTTGTTTCAGATCGGCGATCATGGCGTCGAGTGTGGATACACCGTCCACAAGCCCGGCACTGACCGCCTGCTGACCAATGAAGACACGGCCGTCTGCCATGTCGGAAAGTACGGTTTCAACTGATACGCCGCGCGCCTTGGCAACGGCGCCGACGAAGATTTCGTAGAGGTAGTCGACGCGCGCCTGGATGTCCGCGCGCCCTTCGTCGGTAAGCGGCGCATGCTGGCTGGCGATGCGCTTGTATTTGCCGGCGGTGATTTCCGTTGTGCGCACGCCCATCTTTTCTTCTGCCGCTGAAATATCTTGATGCGCGGCGACCACGCCGATTGAACCCACCTGCGTGGTGTCGCTGGCGGCCATGACGACGTCTGCCTGAGCGCCGATCCAGTACGCGGCGCTGGCCATCGTGCCGTCTGCGAATGCGCCAACCGGCTTGATTCCGCGCGCGGCGAAAACGGCGTCCCCGAGTTGCTGCACGCCGTCGACCGATCCTCCCGGAGAATCGATGACAAGGGCGATGGCTTCGACGGCGGGATCGGCGAGCGCCTGATTGAAGTCACGGGCGACCAGTTCATACGATGCGCCGCCGGAGATCGACGAAAACAGGTTCATCCTCTTCGCCAGCACGCCGGACATCGACAGCACGGCAACGCCGTCGCGGATTTCGTAGCCCTTCGGCTCGTTGTTGAGCGGGCGGCCGATGCGCTTTTCGACGGCCTCGATGTCGATCTTCTCGCCGCGCAGGTGCGTGCGGTAGATCGCCTGGATTTCCAGCAGCTTTTCAGGCTGGATGGCCCAGGGGCCGGTAACGATGTCGAGTAGCTTCATGCGCGAGCAGTCCTAAGGGTGACTGCTCGCTAGGTTAGGCGCGCGGGTGTCTCATTTGCAGGGGGAAAGTGAGACGTGCGGATGCTGTCTAGGCTGCGAACAAATCAGCCTGTGCAATCTGCCGCACGCAGTGCGGGCTGCACCACAGCGTTTCCGACTTGCTGTTCTCGACCGCTTCGTCGGTCAATGCGTAGCCCTTACGCGCCGTCCAAGTGCGTAGGTGCCAGCCGTGGGCGAGTAGCGCGTCATGTTCGCCAGCATGGCCGCAGATGACGATACGCAGCAGCGGGTTGTGACCGTTCTCGGCGCACCAGGCTTGCACTTGCAGCGGCAGGTCGGTTCCGACCCCGCCGGCGCTGTAATCCATCGCGCCTTTTGTGTAGGGCGGGTCGAGAAACACGGCAGTCATGCCGTGGAGCGTGGTGACGGAATCCTTGACGACTCGGCTCCAATCGCCGCAGGCGACGCGCACATTGCGCAGGCGCTCGTGTAGTTTGGCGAACCAGGCGAAGATGAAAGCGCGACGGCCCCTCCCGGCGTTGCCCAGGTGCGGGAGTTGGCGGTTTATGCCCTGCCCGGCGTTGCTAAGGTGCGGGAGCTTGCGGTTTATGCCCCTCCCGGCGTCGCCAAGGTGCGGTAGCTTGCGGGAATCGACAAGGCGTTCGCCGTCATGTATCCACGGGCCTTTGCCGCTGCACCAGCCGGAGCCGATCCAGTTGCAGGCGCCCCAACACCACCAGCCGGCGATCCTGGCGTCGAACCAGTCCGGGTCGGCGTGCAGTTGCTCGGTCAGGCTTTTTGTTTGCCGCACCAGCCATGAATGGCGGGCGAACAGGTCGGATTCGTTGCACGGCCAGTCGGCATGATGCGCGACGGCTTCCGGGTCGGCGGCGATGGCGCGCCAGAAGTTGGCGACGAAGCCGTCGGCATCGTTGATCGTTTCAACTCGCTGTCCGTCGGGCGCGCCGAGCAGCATGGCGGCCGACCCGGAAAACGGCTCGACATAGTTGTCGACCGCGCCGAACGCGGCCCACACCTGTTCGCATGCGCCTGACTTGCCGCCGAACCACGGGAAGGGCGCGGCGATGGTGCCGGCGTTGGTGATCATGCGACTAAATCGGCAATCCCGGCGCCAGCAGCAATAGCTGCTCGCGCTCGCGGACGCGACGGCCGCGGCGCTTTTTGCGGCGCAGATCGGCCAGCGTTTTCTCGCGCTGGCGGTAACTGATCGTGGCGGCCAGCACTTGGTCGTAGGACATGCCGCCGCGGCGCTTTTTCTCAGGCTCGATGTGCGTTTCGTCGGCAGGGGCGAACCAGACCGGCGGGAAATAGCCGGAAACGAACCACGGTGAATAGAACCAGCCGTCAGCCGCCATCGAGGACCGCCCCGGTGCGGTTGTTCTCTGCGTCGAAGCTGCCGAGGATGCGGTCTGTGGTGCCGTCGATGCCCTTGAAGGTGATCGTGCTTCCGGCCTTTAACGACGTGCCCGCGAGCGCGGCGGCCATGATGCGTGTGACTTCCTCGAACGTGTAGCCGCCCTCGACCATGTAGCCGTGCACGGCGGCGGCCAGGGCGTTGAGGTCGACGCCTCCGCTTGATGCGGTCGACAGCGCATTGCCTGCGGTGCCCGCGTCCGGGTATTGAGCGAGCAGCGCCGTCCACACGGTGTCGCGGATGCCTTCCGGGGTCAGGTCACTGTAGCCGCGAATGGTCGCGGCGATGCTCATGAGCGCGGTATTGTCGGCGGCGACGAGGCCAGCGCCGGCCAGTGCCGCGCCAAGTTCGGCGAGACCGGCCGCGGTTGCATCAACCGACCCGGCGCCGGTCAGTTCAGCGACCATTGCGGCCAGTGCTTCGGTTTCGGCGCTGCTGATTCCGCCTGACGCGGTCAACGCTGCGACAATCGAGACGATCAGGCCGATGCTGACGCTATTCGGGATGTCGCCGGCGCCCGTGATCGTGCCTGCGATGTTGTAGCCCGACTGCCCCGTGGCGGCAGCCGCCCCGATGCCAATCACAGTATTGCGCGCCGACAGCCCGCCGGCCGTATTTGGCATTAACCATGCGACCGGGTGGCGGCAGCCGCCGGGTACTGACGCGGTGGCTTCCGTAATTCCGCTGCCGATCAGCGAATTACGCCTGAACGAAGCCAGGTTATAACTTGCTGGTAGAACAGAAGCATTGGCCCCGTCAAGCGCTGTCGTGGCCGTTGTGATACGGCCCGTCAGGTTATGCCGGAAGCCGTTGCCGAGCAGGCCCATTTAGCCGCCCCATCCGTATTGACCGGATGCGTAGAAGGTGCCGCCGGAGGTGGTGGCGCCGGTGTTGAAAATGAGGAATTGCAGGTTGCAGCCGTCCGGCAGGCGCGGGAAGCTCGGCACGGTGTTGACGTAGTCGAACAGGTTGAACAGGCCCGTTGCGGGGACGGGGATCGGCAAAGAGCAAATCGGCTTGCACAGGCCGATGATGACCGAGCCGGAAGCGTGGGCTGTGCCTCCCCAGATCAGGTTTTCAATGTCCTTGACGCCGGTGTCGTTGCCTTGCAGCGGCAGGAATGGCCCGTATTTGTTAGCTGCGTTGCCAGAGTTGAGCACCGTGCCGGATGTGGCCGATGCGGTTGAGACGCAACCGGACGTAGTGACGCGGCTGGCGGTGCCGCCGCTGTTGGTATAGGTTATCTGCATGGTCGGTGCGTTGGCGCCCATCGCGGCATAGGCAGCGACGAACAGGCGCAGCCCCTCGCCATTGGCGTAGCGGTCGACCTTCGCCGTCGTGTTGCTGATCGCCGTCATGGTGATCGTCTTTGTGCCGGTCGTGCTGACGTTGGTAGTGGTCAGCTTGGCATACCCGACCAGATCGACGGGGAGAACGAACCACGGCGCCCCGGCCGCGGCGACGATACTGCCTCCGGCTGCGATCATGTGCTTGGTGGCCGGACTGACATCGCTTCCGAGCTGAACTGCGCCCTCGCTCCATGTTCCATCAGTTGCGGTAAAGGTCGCCTCGGAGCCACCGAAAGTAGCCGCAGGGGGCGAGCCGGCGCCGTGTATTAGGTGCTGCCAGTGGCCGGCGACGCCGGCGGCCGGGAAGTTCTTTTGGAAGATGAAGCCGTCAGTTTTTCCGTTGACGGTCATCTGGTTGGTCATGTCGTCCTGCGATGTCCAGCCCATGTCAGTTGCTCCATTGCGTCGTCAGGACGCCAGTAAGGATTGAGGACGCCAGCGATCCGGCATTCCCGAGGCCGATCACGCCAAGCACGGCGCCGCGTTTGATTTCATTGATCGGCATGTTGATCAGCGCCTCCATGTGTGTCGCGGCGCCGTAACTTTCGAGGTTGCCGGTGGTAGTGCGGCGGCATCCCTGGGTGGCCTGCGTGTGCATGATCGGGCGAACGATGACGATTGCCATCAGCCCGCCGCCGGCGGCGGTGAAGGTGCAGGATTCGACAGAGCGTGCCGACTTGTCTCCCGCTTGCAGTCCAACGAAAGGCAGCGACCCGGCAACCGCGCTGGTGCTCGAAGTGACGACGACGCCGCCACCAGCAACGGCCTTGGTGTATGTTTCCTGCGTGGTGCGGCCGGCGACGCCGTCTTGATTGGTGTAAGAAAGCGTAAAGGTGCCGACGGTAGAGGCGGCGGACTGCGCCACGCACATGATTTGCCCGCCTTCGGTTTCGTAGCGGGGCAGGGTGACGGTCTGCACCATGTCCTGCTGCTCACCGATGGCGTCGGTGTCGATGAACGGGTAGTACAGCAAATAGTCGGCCAGCAGCAGGAGCTGGTTCTGGTTTGTGGTGCCGGTCGCCGATGCGGCGGCAGTCATCACGCAAACGTCCTTTATGTACTGCGAAGCGCCGACATCACGCAGATGAATACCCTTGTTCGCTTCGATTACCGCTGCTTCCAGTGGCGACGATGCGTAGAAGTTGGCAACCGGATTGCCGGCGAAATAGGTGTAATCAACAAAGTCGTTGGCGACCGTGGCCGCTGAGGCAACTGCCTTGCGGAAGGTAGTGATGTGGAATCGGCCTGCATCCATGCAGGCCGACCACTCTGAGACGTTGGCGAAGCCCGACATCAGCCAGCGGCCCCACCGTTACCCGTCAGTCCGGCGCTCAGATACACCGCCCGGTTGCCCAGGTCAGGAACTTGCGGATGTTCCAGTCGATCCGCGTCCGCAGCGGCTGATTGTTTAGCGTCCCGTCGCCCGTCAGTATCACCTTGCGCGGGGCATTGATTGTTGTCGTGTGGCTGCATGTCCGTTTGACTCCATCGGCCTTGACTTTTACCTTTTTCCCGCACGTCGAGCAGGAATAGAGGTAGGGGAATTGTGGAAAAATCACGTCTCGGTGATAACCAGTGCGTTGGCGAGGAACTGCGGCGTAATCGACGCAGAAGCGCCAATTGTGATCGGCGAGTTAAGCGTGCCGTAGTGCCAGACGGCGGTCGCGCCGGATACCGTGGTGCCGGTCGAGACAGCCGCAAGCGTGGCGCCGGTGGCGCCTGACTGCGGGAATTGCAGCAGTGCGGCGTTGCCTGTCGACCCGCCAGACCCTGCCGACCATCCGGTCGAACGGGCCACTGCCTGGCGCGCATAGTTGGTATAGGCGACCTCATTTTCAGCCTGCGAGTTGGTCGCCGCAGTCAGCGTTGCTGTGTGAAGCGCCACATAGACGTTCGTCAGCGGCGACGCGGCGGCGTTGTCGGCGACGTTGGCCCAGGCGGCGGCGCGATACATCAGGTTCAGGATTTTGTTGCAGGTGTCGGTACTCTTGGGCATGGCGGGTACTCCTATTTTGTTGATTCGTAGGTCATCACGGTCGCAACGATTTCCTGCGTGTGCGGATCGCGCTCGACGGTTTGACGCGCGCGCGCCGGGTGTTGGACGATGACTTGCGCCGGCGCGGACTGGACGGTCGCCTCGAGCGTTACCGGTGTCGGCTCGACATTGAGCGTTACATTCGGCGCCGGGGCGGCTTGAATGTTGGCCTCGAGCGTTACCGGGGTCGGTTCGACGTTGACGGTGACGCTGGCCGCCGGCTGCTCAGGCATATTTGCCTCGAATGCGACGTTGACCGCAGCCGGCTCGACAGTGACACTGACGTTTGGCTCCGGCAGTTGGTTGTTGACGTGTACCGGAGCGGCATGAACATGGACGGCCGGCGCCGGCTTGCTAGCCAGTGCCATCAGGGCGACATCGCGGGCGTCTTCCTTCTTGTCTTCCGGCGTGTCGTCTTTTGGCTCATCGGGCGGCTCGGGCGCGGACTCCGTCACTCCATCTTCACGGCGGGCGGCCACTTCGATGGCGCGCTGCTTGTGCTTGGCGCGCCAGTCGACGCCGTCGTGCAGGATCGACTCGGCGGAAATGGTGCTGATACCAAGGGCGATCCTCTTTTCGGCGGCGTCGACTTCCTTGACCGGATCGATGCTGCCTGGTCCGTCGCCAACCCAGGCGGCGGTCGACCATGCCTTGCGCTTGGCCGGGTCGCTGAAAAAACCCGGCGCGACGATGCGGCCGTTGCTGATCGCTTCCTCGAGAAAGGCTTCATAAACCGGCTGGCAGAAGGCGCCGGCGATCCAGTCGCGGCGGCCACGGAAGAAGCGCCAGGCATCGAGCAGTGCGGCCCTGGCGGCGCTGTAGCTGGCGGTGTAGTGCTTGATCAAAACTTCGAACGGGATCTCGAGCAGCGAACCTACCTGCCGGATGATGCTCTGCACGAACGGATCGAACAGCGCATTCGGGCGCCCAGGTGCGCCGCTTTCGACGGATTCGCCGGGCAGCAGGTTGATGGCCTTGCTCGGCTTGTCGAAGTTGGCCTCGGGGATCGTGCCGTCCCAGCTCATGCTCGATTGCAGGTATTGCGCTTTCCCTGAATCGTCGAACAGGCTGTCGAAGGCGTCGGCGTCCATCTTGACGAAGACGGCGAACATCGCATTGACGACGGCGGCCTGCAACTCGGCATCGGTGTAGCGCTGCAGTTGCTTTAGCGGTTCGATGACCGGCGCGAGACAGGGCACGCCGCGAATCTGGCCAGGCCGGCGGCGGTCGAAAAGGTGCAGGACGTTGCGGCGCCCGGTGCTGCTGCCGAAGGCCGTGACGCGTTGCCATTTGGCGCCGGCGACACGGCCGCGGGCGCCAGGGTGCTTGTCGCTGAAATGATAGGCGACCGGGGCGCCCCATGAATCCAGTTCGATGCCGGCGATCAGGCGCTCGGTGTCGGCCTTCCAGTCCGGATTGCACAGGCGGTCGGCCTCGATGATCTGGATTGCGAGCGCGTAGGGATGATTCTGGCGCCGGATGAATGGCATGATTGCCGCAGCATCGCCAGATTCCAGCGCCGAGCGGAAAACCAGCGCGGTCAGGCCGTAGAAGTCCTGTGTTCTGGTGGCGTCGCAGTTGGTCGATTCGGCGAACAGACGCCATTCGCGCTCGGCATGGTCGGCCCATTCGCGGGCCTCGTCATCGGTCAATCCTAGAGCGGCGGCATCCGGTTGTGCCTGCATAGACAGGCCGGTGCCAACGACGTTGGTTACTTGCGCATTCAGCGCGGCGCCGGCCAGCGGGGCGTTGCGCGCGAGATCACGGGCGCGGGCGCGCAGGGTCGGCAAGTCGCCAAGGATGTCGCCGTCTGGGTCATTGGCCAGCGGGTTCCAGCCGCCAAGCCCTGGGCGGTTGCTGCGGGCGCCGTGATAGCCGCCGCTTGACATCGCCAGCGCCATGCGCGCCTGCATCCGGCGCGCGGCAATGCGCGGCGCGACGACGGCAATGGCGCGGTCGATAAGGTTCATTTTTGTGATTGCCATCGGTCAGCCGCCGACGACGACGGTGCGGGCGCGCCCACGTCCCACGGCAGTTGCCGATAGTTGCTTGACGCGCTGATCCCACGAATTGATTGCGCGCTCGACATCGGCCAGATTGGCGCGGGTAAGCGCCTGGCCATCGATTTCGACCTTCTGGCCGATGACGATCTTGTCGAGTGCGGAGAGATAGAGCGCCAGCTTTGCTTCAGCTTGCGCGAGCGTGATTCCGGCCATGCGACCTCCGATTGATTCGTCTAGGGTAGGGCGGCGTCTGTCTCATTTGCAGGGGGGAAGTGAGACGGTCATTTTTTCAGGTAGCGGTACAGGGTGGCGCGGCTGATTCCGTGATGCCTGGTTATCTCGTCAATCGGCTTGCCGTCGATGTAGTCGCGTACCGGCGCGGCGCGTTCAGCGCGGCGGTCGGCCAGTGGCTTGTAGCTGACGCATATTTCCGTCCCACGGTACTGCATCCGCCATTGCCGCTCGACTTCAATGGCGACGGATTCGGTCAACGCGCCTTCGCGGTGGGCGGCCTCGAGCAGGCGCTGGATCAGGTCACGCACCGCGTCGGTCTTCATGCGCCGCGCTTCCAGCCGGAGAGGGTGACTTTCCCGAATTCTGTTGCGGAAACACGCCGCGGAATTTTGGCAGGCGTTTGAGCGTAGACCGCAGCAGTATTGCTCGCCGTTGCGAACAGGTCGGCAACCGCTGGCTGTACCCTGTTTTCGAGTTCATCCCAAAAGCGCGCTGGTTTCTTTCCGAGCTCAAAGTGAGTTTCCAGCCACACGGCGTACACCGCGCAGTCCCAGGCTTCGATACGCTTGCGGGTTTGCGTCCACGCGGACTGTTCTCCGCGGGCGGTGCGCCGCGTGGTGCGCGCTTCGCCGGTGAATTGCTTGAACCACTCATCGCTCAGTTCGCGGCTGAAATGGATGTAGCCCGGCCCCGGGCGCTGAATCTGCAGTCGTCCGTGCAGCAGGTCCTTGGCGTGATTAGTGCCGACGTACCATAGCAGCAGGCCGTTCTTGCGCAACCGGCCTTTCCAGTCGATGTCGACCTTGCTGACGCCGTCCTTGATGGATTTTTCGGATCCGCTGCGGCCTTTGAGGGCGAATACGCGCTGCCGCGAATGTCTGGCGGACCAGTGATAGACGGCATGGGTGTTATGCCCACCGGTGTCGATGGCGGCGCCGCTGATGCGCAGGGTCTGGCCGCTGGCGTGCGGGAAATCGGTTTCGAACAGGTATTCTTCCAGATCCGCCCACACGTCATCCTCATTCGGGTTTCCCCAGAAGATTCGGTGGTCGACCGTCCATGTTTCGCAGCCGCGGCCGTAGCCATAGACCGCGCATTCCAGCCGGTTCGGTTGGGTGTCGATGCCGGCAAGCAGCATCAGGCAGCCCATCGGCGCGCGCCCGAGAGCGAACGGCTCGGCGCGGCCGCGCAACTCGTCGTCGTCGGTTTGCTCGAGGTCTTCCGCCCAATATTCGCCTAGTGTTGTGTTGACAAAGGCTTGCAGCTTGTCTTTCTTGCCCTCGCTGGCGTCGCGCTTTGCGGCAAGGAAGTCGCGGACGATTGCCGTCCACGAGACATTCGGGCTGTAAGCTGACCACACGCCGACGAAGGCGACGCGCGGCGGCGGCGGGATGATCTCGCCGGCATCGTTGCGGAAGATGCCGTGGCGGTCGAGCGTGGTGCCGTCGTCCGCCTGGTAACGGCAGCGGTCTGGATCGGCGACGGCCAGGTATTGGCCCTGGTCTATCAGCGCGCCGCAGTGCGGGCACAGGTGGCGGACGCTGTCAGGCTCGCCGCTTTTCCACTTGAAGCCGTGCGTGGCTTCCTCGTCGCCGAAGGTGAGCGCATGGAATTCTCCGCACTCCGGGCACGGGATGACCGGCGTCAAGTGCATGTCGCAATCGCGCTCGCGCTTTTCGATGTTGGAAAAGCCTTTTTGCTTCGGCGTGCTGGCGAAAACCATCTTGCCGAAAGTGGCGCCTTCGACGCGCTTTGCGGCCAGTGTGCCGGGATCGCCTTCCTTTTCGACGTTGGCATCGAAGGCGTCGTATTCGTCCAGGTAGCCTGTATCGATCGATATGCGCCGGTAGTTCTTGGCCGCCTTGCCACCTTTCAGGTGCAGCAGCGAGCCAAGGAATTTCTTGGCCTGCAGCGTGTTGTCCTTGTCGCGGCGCAGGAATGCGGGAAAGACGCGCTGCATGGCGGCAACGTCGCGCAGCGCCGGATCGAGTTCGGCCTTGACGAACTCGTCGCGGTCGTCGTCGGTCGGCTGCCACAGGCCCTGATTGCGGCGCTTGTGCTCGGCGTTGTAGAGGATTGCGGCGAGGATAATCTTCGTCGCGCCGACGCGGGCCGGCTTACGCCATACAACCTCGCGTATGTCGTCATTCGAGACGCAGGCCATGATCGCGCACTGAAACCACCACGGGGACCAGCGCTGCTCGACATAGCTGGACTCGGCTGAAAGGTAAAAATGCTCGCGCGCCCAGGCTTCCAGCGTCACTGGCGCCGGCACGCCGAAGGCTGAAAGCCCGCGGCGCAGCGCTTCGATCAGGCCGGAATCCAGCGCGCCCATCAGGCGGCCTCGTCAAGGATGATTGGCGCCATGTCGTCCGTCACTTCGACCTCGATGTCGTGCAACGACATGCTGGCGACCGCGTTGCGGGCCTTGGCGATCTCGCCGGAAACGATGTCTATGTCGGCGGCTGATAGCTGCGGTACGCGGCGGCGAATCATGCCGGGGATGGCATCGAGCACGCCGGCGATCTTGGCCGCCGTGCCGGCCAGAACCTGCTCCAGGATCACGGTATGCGTAAGCTCGCCGCGCGTTACAGCGTTCTGCATGGCAATCTTGTCCGCCTGCTCACGCGCCAGCCGCGCCCGCTCGGTCGCCAGGTCAAGATCCCCAGCCGCCGCCCTCCCGGCCGCCTGCTCCCGAATCGCACGGATGTACGCCACCCGGATTTCGTCAATGGTTGATAATTTCAGATCAATGCCGAGCCGACCGAGCCACTGGCTTAGAGCCTGCTGGCTCATGTCCAAATGCTCTGCAACAGCCTGTTGATTCAACAACTTACAACCCCCTTAGCAATCATTCGCATCTAGATACGGTTCGCGCCGTTTCGTACCCGCATTGAGAAGCTTCAGGAAGGACCCGCACACTTCAGCGAGAGAGCAGACGCTTGAGCGCACGATCTACCTCGACGAGCAAGTCTTGATCGACTTTGGCCATGACGCGGCGGCTGATCTTCTTGCTGGCGAACATCTGGCTAAAGCCGATGACTTGCACCGGCTTGATCGGAAGCCGCTTGTCGCCCGTGCGGATGAATACCGTGCGCCCCTTGTTGGCCACGAAGGCGCCCTTGATTTGCTTGGTTCCGCCATCGCGCCTGATGCGGAAGCCGAGCTGCTTGCCAAGTTGCTTTACGTCCGACTTCGTCACACCGACCGCGCCGCGCGTCTTCACTGCAACGCCTGCGGCCTGCAGCACGGCTAGGAAGTGGATCATGTTCGCCGACCGCCCGCGCCTCGACTTCGATCCAAAGATGTCGATCACGGCCTGCAAGTCATCGCGCCGCGCCTGGCGCAGGCTGATCGCGTTGCGCACCTCGTCGGCCTTGACGTAGTAGTCCTCACGGATCGCCCGGTTGACCTCTGCCTGCGCTTTCTTCGCCACCTTGTTGATCGCAGGAGACAGCACGTCCTGGCGCACCTTCTCCGACAGACCGCTCAGCTTCTTTTGCACCGCCTCCGTGCCGCGGACATCGACGCTGATCTTCACGACTTTCGCCCCACTTCGTTCCCGCCTTCCCGTGCCCACACCAGCCGCACGTCGCCGAACACCTTCCGGAAGTCGGCAGCCACAGCAGCCACCTCAGGCGGGTTCGCCCGCAGCCAGATCGCCGCTGCCTTTCGTTCCGGCGACTCCGCTTCAATGCGCTTATCCTCTGACGGGGGTTCAGGGTTTGGGGGAAATGGCCCCCCCTTTAGGGGGGGGGCCATTCCCCCAATACCCCCTATGGAGCGCTTTGAAGACCCTTTCGGATACGACGAAAAAGCCCACTCGTCTCCGGCCGGACGCGCTCCAGCAGCAGTAGCGTTCCATCTTGTTCCGCTCTGTTCCATCTTGTTCCGCTTTTCTGTTCCGTTGTTTATCAAATGGAATCAGGTACTTGTATCAATCCGTTCCGCCTTGTTCCGCCGCGTTCCATCATTCGATCAGCGCCGCCCCTTCGCTCTTGTTGCTCTTTATGGGGATTACTCGCCCGTCCTAAAAGGTGTCACGGATTACATAAGTACCCGGTTTACTTTATCGGTCATCATTCCCGGCATTGTTATGCCTACCTCATGCGGCAGCAGAGGATTTCAACGTATGTCCCTGGCCTCCTCCTTTCCCTTCGCCGTAAGCATCCAGCCGTCGCGCCGCGAGCGCTCGGCCAGCTTGTACTCCTTCAACCGCTCCAGCGTGCGCGCAGTCATGCTCATGTGCGGCTGGCCGGCATACTTCCCCGTCTTGATCGTGAATCCGGCGTCGTAGGCCCACTGGCGCAGAGTGCCGCCGGGATTGCCGAGCATGGCGAACAGCAGACGGGCCTCGTGCTCCTTCTTGTATGTGCGGATTTCCTTCTCGCGGTCTTCGTCGATATGCTCGGCTACCACCGTCGGAACAAACTGGTCATGACTGGCCACTGAAATCGCCCGGTACTCGAACAGGATCGGCGAGAAGTCCGGACCGCGCTTCTTGCGCATCCAGTGGAACTCCGCACACTCGCCTTCGGCCCACACCGTCAGGTTGGTATCGATCTCGTTCAGAAATGCACTGCCGCCGCGCGGCACGCAACTGTCCCGCGTCAAATCCTTCGACGCGCCGCTGGCCGGGTGACAATTCACCACGCACGCCGGCTTGCCCGGCAGCAGCGTCAGTTCGCGCAGCGCGCGCGCATGGGCATACGCCTGCTGATTGTCGTTCTCATTGTCACCAGTGAAGAACGACACCGACGTATCCACCAGCACGAACGCGAGTTCGCCCATCGTCCCGGCATCCTTCTTGATCTGCTCGAGCAGGAACTCCAGCCCGGTAGATTGTGGCAATACGAACACCTTGCCGCGGATGTCCGCCAGCGTGATGCCGAGCGACTCCATCGTCGCCAGCATGCGCAGGCGAAAACCGTCCTGATTCTCGCCGCACAGGATCAACACCTTGCCCGGCAGCACCGGCCGCCCGGCGAACGGCAACCCGGCGGCAATGCACATCGCCATAACCAGCGATACCGCCGTCTTGCCGTGATTCGTCGGGGCCGTGAGCGCGTACAGATAATTCGTCTGGACGATGCCGTGCACCACCCACACCGGCGCGTCTCCGGCCTCGAGGAACTCCGCCACCGGCTGGCACACCGGACCATCCGGTATCGACGCCAGGCTCGGGCGCAGCGCCATCACGTTCGAGGGCGCCTTCTCGAAAGCCGCCTTCTGTGCCGCGGCGATCGCGTCGTCTATCGGGTCTGCCATCATTGTTCCGCAAGCGCCTCGATCATCGGTTGCACCATCGCCGCACGCGCCGAGTCATAGACCCGCGAGGCGTACATTCCAAGCCGCAGCGCGACTGCTGCCGTGCGCTGGCGCCGCAGCGCAGCGCCAAGCTTTTCCGCTGCGAACGGACCGTCGACCGACACCCAGGACTTCCCGCACCGCTCGATCAAGTGCACCCCGTCATCGAAAGCACCCCAGACCGATGCCGCGCCGAACTTCGCCAGCGCCTCGCATGCCGCGTAGAACACCGGGTCCGGCGCGCTACCGCAGAGCAGCACGTCGCACGCCAGGCACACCGACCAGTCCGCCGCGTCGACCGGAACATCCGCCGGCAACACCAGCCGCGCCACTTCCGGGCGATCATCAAACCACTTCCCGGAATTCCAGTCGTGCAGCGAGACGACCACCAGGCCGACGCGCTCGCGCCGTGCCCTGCGTTCCGTCAACGCCCGCGCGTAAGCCAGCGCCTTACGCATGCGCCAGCGCCCTCCTGATCTCTTCCGGCGACACCCCAGGCGAGAACGTGCCGACGATGCGGTAACGCGGCGGCAGGCGGCGGCGCAGCGCCTCGGCGCGCACCCCGTTGGCAGCGCAGCTATCCAGCCGCCCGCGCGCATCCTGGAACACCAGCTTGTCGCCGAAGGTCGACGAAACGACGCGGGCGATATACGTGCAATCGTTAGCCATTATTTCGTGCCCCCTCACAGGGCGCATTGCACCCTTCACAGTGCGCCGCAGCATCACCTAGCCTGTGAGCGTGACCAAAGCAGTGAAGGGATAGCACCATGCGCATGTACTCCGACACCGAGCGATCCTCGGCATTCGCCAGTCGCGACAGCGCCAGCAACAGCGACGGCGTGACGCGCAGCTTGATCTCTTCCGTGCACTTTTCGTGCATGTCGAATCCTCAAAAAGAAGCCGGCGCAGCCGTGGTGGGACTGCGCCGGCGAGAAGCGCCCGGCATTCCGGCGGTGGCGAACCCCGGATTGACCGCGCGAGGGAGAGAGACTTGCCGCCGTGGCATGTCAGGCGGCTTTCTGTTCGTGCTCGAACAGATCAGGGCGCAGCAGGCGCAGGTACATCAAACGCGCTTCCGGGATGCCGTTTACGCGCCACTGCGAAACGGCGCCTTTCGTGACGCTGCACATCTCCGCGACGGCAACCGTCCCGCCGAGCGCGTCGATCACTTCGTTTGATTTCATGTCCATGAAACAAGTATAGATCCCTATACGCAAAAAATGCAACACCTTCGCGGCCATGATCAAAACGCTTTCGCAGAGGATTCAGCAGATACTCGACGACCAGGGCATTAAGCAGGCCGACTTAGCCAAGGTCGCCGGATGTACGAGAGGCCGCGTCTGTCAGTGGATCAATGAACAGCGCCCGGATGCGTTTTTGTCACCGCGCTACGCCTACCCGATCGCCGAACGCTATCACTATGAACCGCGCTGGCTCATGCTTGGCGAAGGCCCGGAGCTCACAATGGCGGCGCTCAATCACCGCGCCACCGATCTGATAACGAATTTCTGCCTCTGCGACGAACGCGGGAAGAATACAGTTTTGCTTGTGGCCGAGCG
>WBZP01004077.1_pt1 | contig 15456 bp, 13 predicted proteins | sample 5204301 | NCBI WGS metagenome assembly WBZP01 (sample SAMN12412401, study PRJNA552823) | activated sludge metagenome | isolation source: activated sludge from nitrification reactor of wastewater treatment plant... | place: USA: Pennsylvania | collected 2017
GCAGCTTGGCCTGGATGGTGCTGTTCTGCACCGCGGCATTCGGGCCGAGGTCCCAGTCGATGGGCAGCGCATCGACCGCCTTCTTGGCACGCCACCAGGTGTCGGCGACCACGGCCACGGCGTCGTCGCCCACCGGCACGACCTTCTTCACGCCGGGCATGCCGGCGACCCTGGCGGCGTCGAAACCCTTGACCTTGCCGCCGAACACCGGGCAGTGGCGGATGGCGGCGTTGAGCAGGCCGGGCATCGTCAAGTCGGCGCTGTAGACGAGGCGCCCGTTGACCTTCTCGACGGTATCGAGGCGCGCCAGGCGCTTGCCGACGAGCTTCCAGTCCTTGGGGTCCTTCAGCGCAATCGTTGCCGGATCGGGCGGCGTGAGCCGCGCGGCGGCGGCGGCCACCTTGCCGTAGGTGGTGCGCCGCTTGCTCGCCGCGTGCGTGATGGCGCCGGCGCTGGCGCGGCACTCGGCGGCGGGCACCTTCCATTCATCGGCCGCAGCCTGCACGAGCATCATGCGGGCGGCGGCGCCGCCCTTGCGCACGACGTCCTGGCTCTCGCGGATGCCCAAGCTGCCGTAGGTGCCGAAGTTGCCCCACACGCGTTTGCGGGCGACGCTCGCGCCGGGCGTGGGGTACTCGGTCGTGACGCGGCTCCAGTCGGCCTCGAGTTCCTCGGCCACGAGTTGCGCCAACCCGGTCAGCGTGCCCTGGCCCATCTCGCTGCGCACGATGCGGATGATCACCCTCTCGTCGGGCTGCACCACGACCCACGCGTTGACCTCGGGCGCGGCGCCCTGCGCCGAGGCCCGGGAGGCGAAGCCGAAGACGAAGGAGCCGGCGAGCGGGGCTGACACGGAGGTCGCAGCGGCCGCGGCGCTGCCCAGGAAGTCGCGGCGGTTCATGCAGAGCTGCGGCATCACTCGCTCCTCACGACATGGACGATGTCGGCGCCCGCGGTCTGCGCCGGCTGGCCCGACGCGAGCTTGATCGCGGCGCGCACGCGGTTGTAGGTGCCGCAGCGGCAGATGTTGGTGATCGCCGCGTCGATGTCGGCGTCGGTAGGCTTGGGGTTGCTCTTCAGCAACGCGGCCGCGGCCATGATCATTCCGGTCTGGCAGTAGCCGCACTGGGGCACGTCGAGCTGCATCCAGGCCTTCTGCAGCGGGTGGCTGCCCGCGGCGCCCGCGGCGCTGCCTGCCGATTCGGGCGACAGGCCCTCGATGGTGACGATGCGCTGCGTGGGCTGGACCGCCGAGACCGGCAGCACGCAACTGCGGATCGGCGCGCCTTCGATGTGCACGGTGCAGGTGCCGCATTGCGCGACGCCGCAGCCGTACTTGGCGCCGGTGAGGCCGAGCTGCTCGCGCAGCACCCACAGGAGCGGCGTGTCGGGTTCGGCCTCGAAGTCGCGCACGCGACCATTGACGTTCAGGCGGGCCATCGGATCTCCTGTCGCGGTTCCGTCGATTGACGCAGATGCTGCTCCACAAACTCTAAGCGCTTCGTCAATTTCGCGCAGAAGTGTCCCCATGGGCAGAGCGGCGATGGGTCTTCTTGCTGTAACGCGCTTGTCTTCTGCGAAGAAACGCAGTGCACGTCAGCGGCCAAGGCGTTTGCGAGGTGGTGCGCGCACAGGCACAGGGCGGTGCCCGTGCCCTTGCTTCTGCAGTCGGTGATGCGCCAGCGCCTGATGCTCGGTACCTTGGCAATCGGCCCGTGGGCCTGCAGGCGTTGGGAGCATCGGCCGACCTTGGCGCGGGCTTTCATCGGATCCCTGGTGCACGAGCGCATTCCCTGCGTGCTCGCCAGCCACGCCCTGACGCCACGGTTGATGAGACCGTGCCAGCCGCGATCGCCGGCCATACGGCTCCTGGAATGCGGCCTCCAGCAAGCCGCCCTATGCACCCTTTGTGGATGGGCGAAAACGGCCGACTGCCGGCGCACACAACAGTCAGCTGCATCGCATGGCGGCTGCGCGCTTTCGCTTCTGCCCGGCCACGCCCGCCTTACCGGCTCAGTGCGCAGATCCTTACATCAGCTTCGACCGGCAGATCGCTGTCACTGCAGCGGGGACGCACCCAAGCCCGGTACCCGCCGTCGGTGCCAGCGCGTTCGCTCTGGCACCCTTTGCCAGACGGAACCAGGCAGGAAGAGCTACGGCAGCGTGTACTTGCCCCAGTCGCGGCGGCAGGACTGGCTTGTGCCGGGCTCCACCGCTTTGCCCTGGGAGACCCACTGGAAGCTGCCACCACCGCGGATGCCGGCCAGCTTGCCGGTCCCGGCCAACCACTTCCAGCTGTTCTGCCCGTCCGCGGCCATCTCCCACTCGCCCAACGCGGTGTCGCCGCTGGCCACCACCCAGCGACAGATGCCCTTGCCGGTGGTCTTGCCGCCCGTGATCAGCACGTGACCCACGCAACGTGTGGTCGCGCTTTCCCACTCCTTGGTCGTACTGCGGGCGGTGATGCCCCACTCCTCGACGCCCAGCGCGGTCAGATCCGGACCGCTCTCCAGCAGTTTCTGGATGCCGCTGCTACACGCCAGGAACTCGTAGCTGAACTCGGCCGCCCATGGCGGTGCGCTGCACAGCACCAGGGCCATCGCGGCGGCCATTCGTTTCCGGCTCATGACTCGCTCCTGAAGTTCGCCGAGCGTCCATCGTCCGGCCGGGCTGCGCGTCCTGGGTTGAGCGCACTCACTGCCTGGCCAGGCTGCGCACTGGGCGAGGCAAGGCTCAGCGGTAGCCTGCCGCCGTGCTGGCCTGATCAGGCAGCCCTTCGAGGTGCGCCGCATCGGCCCATCGTTCGATGTGCAGGGTGCCGTTCACCCAGCGCAGGCGGTTGATCCCCGTATTGGGGATCTCGCAGGTGCGCAGGCCTGACACCGGCAGGCCGTGCACGGTGCGCCACAACATGTCCAGCACGCCGCCATGGGTGACCACCGCCACGCGTCGGCCCGCTGCGTCCTGGGCCAGCTGGCGCACCGCAGCCAGCACGCGGGCGTGAAACTCGAACAGGCTCTCGCCTCCAGGCGGCGCGAAGTCGCCACGTTGTTCCAGCCAGCGTTGCCAGAGCTCGGCATGGTGCAGCTTGATGGTGGGCACGTCCAGGCCTTCCAGCAGGCCGAAGTGCTGCTCGCGCAGGTTACGCAGGGCTACCGGCACCTTGCCCCAGGCCGATGCCAGCGGCGCGGCGGTTTCGCGGGCGCGCCCCAGGTCACTGGTGAAGAAGGCCTCGTACGGCTCGCCGGCCAGACGCGCGCCAAGCCGCCGTGCCTGCGCCAGCCCGGCCGCGTTCAGCGGCACATCGGTCTGGCCCTGGAATCGCTGCTGGCGGTTCCAGTCGGTTTCACCATGGCGGATGATCAGCAGTTCGGTCATCTCAGGACTTGATCGTAGCGACCTGGCGCATGCTGGCAGACTGGCGCCATGTCTACATTGATCCTACTGCCCGGCCTGGCCTGCGATGAGGGCCTCTGGCGCCCCATCCTGCCCGCGCTGGACGGGCTCTGGCCCTCGCAGGTCAGCACCGCGCACAATCGCGGGGCGGACCTGGGCGCGATGGCTAGCGCGCTGCTGGCCGAAACACCCGGCCCGCTGTTGCTGGCTGGGTGTTCGATGGGGGGCATGCTGGCACTGGAAATCTGGCGCCAGGCGCCGCAGCGTGTACGTGGCATGGCCCTGCTGGGCACCACGGCCCGCGCCGACACGCCCGACCTGCTGGCCTTGCGCCGCCAGGCCATCGAGCTGTTCGCCGCGGGGCGCATGGAACAGGTGCTGCGCGCCAGCGCGATGTTTGCGTTTCACCCCCGGGGTGCGGGCCGCGCCGAGCTGGTGGAGGGCTACCTGGCGATGATCCGTCGCGCCGGTGCCGGGCAGCTGATCGCCCAGAACCGCGCCGTGATGGCGCGGGCCGACCGTCGTGCCGAGCTGCCGGGCATCCGCTGCCCGGTGCTGGTGGCCTGTGGCGAAGGCGACCAGATCACGCCACCCGACCAGGCCCGCGAGATGGCCGCCGCCATCCCCGGCGCCCGGCTGGAAATCGTGCCCGGGGCCGGACACATGCTGACCCTGGAGCAGCCAGCTCGGGTGGGCCGGCTGCTGCGGTCCTGGCTGGCATCGGTCGCGGACTGATCAGCCCAGCTGCCGCGGCGCCCAGACGCTGGCGTCGCTGTGCAACAGTTCCAGCGGGTGGCGGCGGCCAGCCTGATGGTCGGCGATGCACTGCATCACCAACGGGCTGCGCAGGCGGGCCGCCTGGGCTTGCAGCTCTTGCGGGGTCAGCCACAGCGTGCGCACGATGCCGGTGTCCAGCGCGCGGTCCGGCAGCACATCGGCCACCGTGCCGCAGAAGGCAAAGCGCAGGTAGGTCACTTCCTCGCCGGTGGCCGGGCGCTGGAAGCGCGCCAGATACACCCCCAGCAGCGCCGTCGGCGTGAAGGGGCGGGCGGTCTCTTCCAGCGTTTCCCGCACCACCGCCTGCAGCAGCGACTCCCCGGCGTCCAGGTGGCCGGCCGGGTTGTTCAAGCGCAGGCCCTCGGGGGTGTGCTCTTCCACCAGCAGGTAGCGCCCCTGTTGTTCGATCACCGCAGCGACGGTGACGCTAGGCCCCCAGCGTTTGACATTGATCATGTTGCATCGTAATCGACGGTCCGACGGAACAAGCTGACGCCAGGCTGTCGTGATAATCGGTCGCCTTCAAGCCTTCAAGTTCGAGGAGACAAGAGCATGGCTTTGCTGATCGGGGTTCCGAGGGAGACCGCCGCTGGAGAGAAGCGCGTCGCCACCGTTCCGGAAGTGGTGGAAAAGCTCATCAAGCTGGGCTTTTCGGTGGCGGTGGAAAGTGGCGCCGGCGATGCGGCAAATTTTGCCGACGACACCTACCGAGCCGCCGGCGCGCAAATCGTGCCGACCGCCGCGGAACTGTGGGCCAAGTCCGACCTCGTGTTCAAGGTGCGCGCCCCCAGCCCCGATGAAGTGAACCTGATGCGCGACGGCGGCAGCCTGCTGAGCTTCATCTGGCCGGCGCAGAACCCCGAACTGATGCAGCAGCTGGCGGCCAAGAAGGCCACCGTGCTGGCCATCGACAGCCTGCCACGCCAGCTCTCGCGCGCGCAGAAGATGGACGCACTCACGTCGATGGCCGGCATCAGCGGCTATCGCGCCGTCATCGAAGCCGCCAACGCCTTCGGCCGCTTCTTCAACGGCCAGATCACGGCGGCGGGCAAGATCCCGCCGGCCAAGGTCTTCATCGCCGGTGCCGGCGTGGCCGGCCTGGCCGCCATCGGCACCGCCGCCAATCTGGGCGCCATCGTGCGCGCCAACGACACCCGCGCCGAAGTGGCCGACCAGGTGGTGTCGCTGGGCGGCGAGTTCGTCAAGGTCGACTACGAAGAAGAAGGCTCGGGCGGCGGCGGCTACGCCAAGGTCATGAGCGAAGGCTTCCAGAAGGCCCAGCGCGAGATGTACGCCAAGCAGGCGCGCGAAGCCGACATCATCATCACCACCGCGCTGATCCCGGGCAAACCGGCACCCAAGCTGATCACCGCCGAGATGGTGCAGAGCATGAAGCCGGGCAGCGTCATCGTCGACATGGCCGGTGAACAAGGCGGCAACTGCGAGCTCACCGTGCCCGGCGAAGCCGTGGTGCGGCACGGCGTGACCATCATCGGCTATACCGATCTCGTCAGCCGGCTGGCCAAGCAGAGCTCGACGCTGTACGCCACCAACCTGTGGCGCGTCACCGAAGAGCTTTGCAAGACCAAGGACGGTGTCGTCAATGTCAACTTCGAAGACGACGCCATCCGCGGCCTGACGGTCATCAAGGAAGGCAGCATCAGCTGGCCGCCGCCGCCGCTCAAGCTGCCGGCCGCTGCGCCCAAGCCGGCTGCGGCAGCCGCTGCGGCGCCAGCCGCCAAGAAGGGGCACGGTCATGGCGGCGCGAGCGAACCGATGGCAGCCAAGTCGCTGGCCACGGTGTTCGGCATCGGGGCTCTGGCCTTCCTGTTCGTCGGGCTGTATGCGCCGGCCAGCTTCCTGTCGCACTTCACGGTCTTCGTGCTGGCCTGCTTCGTGGGCTACATGGTGGTCTGGAACGTGACACCTTCACTGCACACGCCGCTGATGAGCGTGACCAATGCCATCTCATCGATCATCGCGATCGGCGCGCTGGTGCAGGTTGCACCACCACTCACGGGGGGCGGCCTGGACCGACCCAACACGCTGATCCTCGGGCTGGCGGTCGTCTCGCTCGCGCTCACGGCCATCAACATGTTCGGCGGCTTCGCGGTGACGCGTCGCATGCTGGCGATGTTCCGCAAGTAAGGAGAGACGGACATGACTTCGAGCCTGGCCACCGTCTCGTACATCGCGGCGACGATCCTCTTCATCCTCAGCCTGGGCGGTCTTGCAAACCCCGAAACCGCACGCCGGGGCAATGTCTTCGGCATCATCGGGATGACCATCGCCGTGCTGGCCACCATCCTCGGCCCGCGCGTCACGCCGGCCGGATATGGCTGGATCATTGCTGCCCTGGTCGTGGGCGGCAGCATCGGCCTCTTCGCCGCGAAGAAGGTGCAGATGACGCAGATGCCCGAACTCGTCGCGCTGATGCACAGCCTAGTGGGCCTGGCGGCCTGCCTGGTGGGCTTTGCGAGCTACATCGACACCTCGACCGTGTTCCCGACGGCAGCTGAAAAGTCGATCCACGAAGTGGAGATCTACGTCGGCATCCTGATCGGCGCCGTCACCTTCTCCGGCTCGGTCATCGCCTTCGGCAAGCTCTCGGGCAAGATTGGCGGCAAGCCGCTGATGCTGCCGGCACGGCACTGGCTGAACCTGGCCCTGCTGCTGATCGCCATCTGGTATGGCCGCGAATTCCTCAACGCGCACAACATCCAGGACGGCATGCTGCCGCTGATCATCATGACCGTGGTGGCCCTGCTGTTCGGCATCCACATGGTGATGGCCATCGGCGGCGCCGACATGCCGGTGGTGGTCTCGATGCTCAACAGCTATTCGGGCTGGGCGGCCGCAGCCACCGGCTTCATGCTCAGCAACGACCTGCTGATCGTGGTGGGTGCGCTGGTCGGCAGCTCGGGCGCGATCCTGTCCTACATCATGTGCCGCGCGATGAACCGCAACTTCATCAGCGTCATCGCGGGCGGCTTCGGCACCGGCGGCGGTGCCCCGGCGGCACCGGCCGGCGGTGCGCAGCCGGCCGGCGAGGTGGCGCCCATCCTGGCCGCCGAGACCGCAGAGCTGCTGCGCGAAGCCAAGAACGTCATCATCGTGCCCGGCTACGGTATGGCGGTGGCCCAGGCCCAGCACACGGTCTACGAGATCACCAAGCACCTGCGCGAAAAGGGCGTCAACGTGCGCTTCGGCATCCACCCGGTGGCCGGCCGCATGCCGGGCCACATGAACGTGCTGCTGGCCGAAGCCAAGGTGCCCTACGACATCGTGATGGAGATGGACGAGATCAACGAGGACTTCCCGTCCACCGATGTCAGCATGGTCATCGGCGCCAACGACATCGTCAACCCGGCGGCGCAGGATGACCCGACGAGCCCCATCGCCGGCATGCCGGTGCTGGAGGTCTGGAAGGCCAAGACCAGCATCGTGATGAAGCGCAGCATGGCCAGCGGCTACGCCGGGGTGGACAACCCGCTCTTCTACAAGGACAACAACCGCATGCTCTTTGGCGATGCCAAGAAGATGCTGGACGAAGTGCTGGTGGCCCTGAAGACCTGAGCCGCCGGACCCTGGGGCGGAAGGACAATCCGCCCGCAACCAAGAAGAAGGGCTGGCACTGACAGCCCTTTTTTGTTGCCGCAACCCGGCTGGCGGAACGCGCAAGCGCAGCCCGGCAATTGAACGCGTGCCCGATGAAAACCCTCATCATCATCTACCACTCGATGACCGGCGGCACGGCGCAGATGGCGCGTGCGGCCCACGACGCGGCAGCGGCGTCCGATCCAGCCTTGTGCGTGCGGCTGCTGCATGCCAGCCGGGCCGGGCCGGATGACGTGCTGGCGGCCGACGCCTACCTGTTCGCCACACCCGAGAACCTGGCGTCGATGTCCGGGCTGATGAAGGACTTCTTCGACCGCTGCTACTACGCCGCTCTCGATCGTGTCGCGGGCCGCCCGTATGCGGCGCTGGTCTGTGCCGGCAGCGACGGCACCGGCGCCGTGCGACAGATCGACCGCATCGCCACCGGCTGGCGGCTCAAGGCTGTGGCACCGCCGCTCATCGTCTGCACCCATGCGCAGACGCCCGAGGCGATCCTGGCACCCAAAACGATTGCGCCCCAGGAACTGGCACGCTGTGCCGAGCTGGGTGCGGCGCTGGCCGGCGGCCTGATGCTCGGGCTGTGGTAGAGGCGCAGATTCACGAGTCCAGCACGATGGCCACCGCCTGCGCCACGTCCAGCGACACACCTTCGGCCCACAAGGCCTCGGCGCGCGCGGCGCCGAGCTGCGCGGCCACCAGCACCCGCACTCGCCGCACGTACGATTGGTCGGCGCGGCCCAGCGGGCCGAAGCTGGTCTGCCACAGCGTGGCGGCAAATCCCATCAGGCGCATCGCCTCTTGTGGCCGGCGCAATCGAGCCAACATGCGCGGCAGGTTCCACAGCGCATAGGCCAGACCGTGCCGATGCCAGCGCTGCCAGCACAGGCGCACGCAGCGCCGGCTGACCTCGACCGATGCCGCCCATTCGCGCCGGTTGCCCAGGAGCGATGCCAGCGAGAGCTGGCTGTCGATCTGGCCGACCCAGTCGCCGTCCTGGCTGGCCATTTGCTCGCAGCGTTCGAACGAGGCGCGCGCCTGATCCGCGCGCCCCAGATGCACCCAGCACTGGGCGCGGTTGCGCAGCCGGGCGTTGACCTTGCGCCGGTCGCCCAAGGCCTGCCACAGAGTCTGCGACTGGGCCAACAGCGCCTCGGCGCCAGCCCAGTCATCGTGGTAGTGACTGGCCAGCACTGCCAGCTGGTGCAGCGTTCGTGCCTGGGCTTCGGTGTCCCCGCAGGCCAGCGCCAGTTGCCGGGCTTCTTCCAGCCAGCTCCGCAAGGGCTGCAGGTGCGCCCCGGCTTCGTCTTCGGTGCGGTTGGCCGCCAGCTCGACCCAGGCACGGCGCACCAGGGCGCGGGCACGCCGCGAGGCGTCGAGCCCGGCCGCCCGCAGCGCGGCATCCGCATGCGCACGCGCCTGGGGCACGAAGCCACTCTCGAAGCGCAGATAGGCCAACATCTCGTGGGCATCGGCGCGCCAGCCGTCGGGATCGACTCCCTGGGCCGTCTCAGCCTGCAGTGCCTGCTCCAGTACCTGTTGCAGGGTGGCGGGCAGCGCATCGGTGTCCCAGTGCGCGCGCAATGCCAGCGCCAGGTCCAGCGCATCGCGTGGGGAAGCATCGGCCACCGCAGAAGCCAGTGCGGCATGCACGGTCGGCATTTCCAGCGCAACAAGGGCGGGGGCCGGCGATGGGCCCAAACCACGCGCCCAGCGGATCAACCACTGGCGCAGCAGCTGTCGCAAGGCGCCAGCCGTGGCGGCGTCCAATCGGGTCGCGACGAACTCGCGCACCGGCTCGACCAGGCCAAAGCGCGGCCCGACCGCCAGGCTACCGTCTTCGACCGTCGTCGTGCGGACCAGCGAATGTTTCACCAGCTCGTCGATCCCGGCCGCCACGCCGGCCGGCTCTTCACCCAGCACGCCGGCCAGCCCGTGAAGGGGCGCATCGACAGCAAACAGCGAAAGCGCGGCCAGCATGCGCTGCGCTGGCGCGTCCAGCAGGTTCCAGCTCCAGGCGATGACCTGGGCCATCGACGCATGACGTGGGTCGTGCCCGGCCCGCGGGCCGGAGCGCGCCAGCAGGGCCAGGTGCGCGCCCTGTGCAGAAGGCGCAGCCAGCAGGGCCAGCATGTGTGCCGGCGAGAAGCTGCGCACGCGCGACGCTGCCAGCTCGATGGCCAGCGGCATGCCGTGCAGCGCCCGCACCAGCGCCAGCACGGCGCGGTGGTTGCGCTCGCCCAGGTGGAAGTCGGCCCGCACGGCCCGCGCCCGGTCAACGAACAAGGCCACGGCAGCGCTGGCCCCGGCTGCGGCAAGGCCAGCGTCGGCTGCCGGCAGGGCCAGCGGCTCGGCCGGCACGCCAAACTCGCCGTCCAGGCCGAGCACGCGGCGCGAGGTCACCAGCAGGTGCAACAGCGGCAATTGCTCCAGCAGCGACGCCACAGCGTCTTCGGCCTGACCCACCAGCTGCTCGAAGTTGTCCAGCACCAGCAACACACGTTGCCCAGCCAGGGTCTGCACCAGTTGCTGCAGGTCGTCACCGCCAGCCGACTGCAGGGCCCGGGCCAGCGCCTGCAGCATCTGGGCGCGCCCGGTGCAAGCCACCAGGGGCACGAACGCGATGCGCTCGAAAGTGGGCTGGGCCTGACTATGCGGCGGCCAGGCCGGGTGGTCGCACAGCGCATGAGCCACCTCCACCGCCAGCCGCGTCTTGCCGCTGCCCCCCGGCCCCAGCAGCGTCACCAGGCGCTGGCTGCGCACCAGCGCACGCAGGCGGGCCGCGGGAACTTCAGTCCCGAACAGACGCGTCAGGTAGGCCGGCAGGGGCGCCGCTGCCGACGAAGGTGCCACATGCGGCGCCTCGTCGTCGGCAGGCGGAGTTACCGCCGGGGGCGGCGCCGGCAGGGGCACGGCCTCGTGCAGCGCGGCCAGGCGATGCCGCTCGTCGCCGATCCACTCGTCGTAGAAGCCCGGCATCAGGTCGCCGCGGTACAGGGTCATCGCCTCGGCCATCCGGCCGCCCCTGACAGCCGACTCGAACCGCAGTGCGTCGCAACCCAGCGCGCCGGTCACCGCGCGCACGCCATGGCGGTCGGCCTGGATCACCGCCGCACCGGGCAGACCCGTCGGCTCCAACATGCTCTTGAGGGTGGACAGCGCCTGGCGCAGGCGGTTGCGGCCTACGCTCAACGCCACGCCGGGCCACAGCAGTTCGATCAGCTCCTCGCGCGGGTGGACACGGTGCGGTGCCAGGGCCAGCCGGGCCAGCAGCGCGGCGATGGCGCGTGAAGGAAAACGCTCCAGATGCTGCACGCCATCGCTGGCGGACACGCCGCCCAGCAGGCGGATCTGCCAACGGGATTCACCTTGCTGCGGCTGGGTGGATACGCTACGGCTGCGCGTGTCGGCGTGGGACCTCATGGCGCTGGCGAGTCTAGATGGCAGCGGCCGCAGCGGCGTGGCCGGGCCGGCCGCCGGGCAGCACAAGCTGTGCAGTTTTTGGCCGGCCCGCGGCGGCATGGCGCTGCGCCATGGCAAGATCCCGCGGCCCTGTTGGCGCGCTGCTGATCCCGGATGAACCTGCGGCTCTTCGTTACCCTGCCCTTGCGCGAAGGCGTCGAACTCAGCCTGCCTCCAGGCCCGGCGCGCCATGCCCAGGTACGGCGCGTGCAGCCCGGTGACCGTCTGCTGCTGTTCGACGGAGCGGGCCAGGACTGGCCGGCCACCGTGCTGACCATCGGCAAGGCCGAGGTGCTTGTTCGCATCGGCACCGCCGAGCCGGTGCGACGCGAGCTGCCCTGGCCCGTGACCCTGGCACTGGCCATGCCGGCCAACGAACGCATGGACACGCTGGTCGAAAAAGCCACCGAGCTGGGTGCCAGCCACATCCAGCCACTGCATGCGGAGCGTTCGGTCCTGCGCTTGCAGGGCGACCGTGCCAAGCGCAAGCGGGAGCATTGGCAGGCCATCGCCCAAGCGGCCTGCGAACAATGTGGCCGCGCGGTGGTGCCCCAGGTGGCACCGGTGGCTGCGCTCGCCAGCTGGCTGCAGGGCTTGCCGCCCGCACCGGCCGCAGCCGAACAGCGCCTGCTGTTGAGCCTGGCCCCCAATGCACCTGAGCTGGCCGCGTGGGGCCTGCCGGCAGCCGTCGGCACCCCACTGGTCACGCTCAGCGGGCCGGAGGGCGGCCTGACCGATGAAGAAGAGGCCAGCGCGCGGTCCGCCGGCTTTCGTGGGACCCACCTGGGGCCGCGCGTGCTGCGGGCTGAAACCGCACCGCTGGCGGTGCTGGCCTGGTTGTCGCTACAGCCTTCCGGCGTCGGTGATCATTGAACCCAGACATCGGCCCGGGGGGCACAAGCGCCGCCTTGTGCGTCAAGCGCTCCCCTGGCGGGCTGCTCCAGTCCTGAGGTCGGAGCACTGACTGTGTCGCCGGTGGTCGCGCGCCCAGGATCGATCAATAGCCCGGTGAGTCAGCCACCAAGTTGCTGCAGCAGGCTACGCGCCTCTTCTGGCAGCGGCGCCGCGCCCAGTTGGTTGCGGTTGCGTTCGAGTTCCTCCCTGGCCTTCTTCTTGTCACCTGCCTGCAGGTGGAATCGGCTGAGCTGAATGCGGTAGTTGATGGCTCGTGGCATCAGATCGACCACCTGGGTCTGGACCTCGATCGCTTTCGCGGCGTCGCCCTCGGTGGTGTAGGCATGGGCCCGCGTGTCGAGAACCGGCGCCGAATCGGGCGCGGCTGGCGCGGCTTTCAGCGCGAGTTGTTTTCCCATCGGGCTTCTTCAGCAAGACTTGCACATAGGAAAGGTTGTTCATCAAAGTCGGTGACTGCGGCTGTCCGCCACGCCTTGGCGCACACATGGGGCCCTTGCTGGCGTCTTCAGAATCCTCCAGCAGCCGCGTCGAAAAACCCTGGCCGCGGGCTGGACGCACGCGAATGCCAGCACGCATCCCCGAACGACGCGCATACATCCCCTCATGCCAGACTCCTGCATCACCCGTGTCAAACCGCACGTTTGCCGAACTCCGGGTCGATGCGCAGCCGCCAGGCCGCCCAGAATGAAGGCAGCGTGGCCACGCAGGCCCAGATGAAGAAGTTGAGGTAGCCGATCTGGTCCTGCAACCAGCCGGCCCACATGCCGGGCAGCATCATCCCCAGCGCCATGAAGCCCGTGCACAGCGCGTAGTGCGCCGTCTTGTGCACCGCCGAGCCGTCCACGCCCCCGGCCACCATCAGCATGTAGACCATGTAGGCGGTGAAGCCGAAGCCGTAGCCGAACTGCTCCAGCGCGATGCCGGCGCAGATCACCACCAGGTTGCTGGGCTGCCAGGCGGCCAGCGCCACGAACACCGTGTTGGGCAGGTGCATGCAGAGCATCAGCGGCCACAGCAGGCGCTTGAGGCCGCCGCGCGAGATCACCCAGCCGCCCAGCAGCCCGCCCAGCGTCAGCGCCGTCACCCCTACGGTGCCGTAGGCGATGCCGACGTCCTGCGTCTTCAGGCCCAGCCCACCGATGTCGCGCCCGTCCAGCAGGAAGGGCGTGACCAGCTTGAGCAACTGCGCCTCGGCAAAGCGGTACAGCAGCAAAAAAGCCAGGATGCGGGCGATGTCGGGCTGGCGGAAGAAGGCCACGAAGACGTGCAGGAAGTCGGCCCGGAAGTGTTGCGTGCGCGGCGCCGGCAGGTCCTTCGCCGGGCGCGGCAAGGCCCACAAGTGATAGGCGCCGGCCGCAAGAAAGAGACCGGCCAGCAACCAGAACACCATCTGCCACGCGGCCACCACGCCACCGCGGTGATCGGCCAGCCAGCCCGCCAGGTAAACCAGCCCACCCTGCCCGCCGATCATGGCCAACCGGTAGAAGGTGCTGCGCACGCCGACAAAGGCCGCCTGCCGCTTCTGCGTCAAGGCCAGCATGTAGAAGCCATCGGCCGCGATGTCGTGCGTGGCCGACGCAAAGGCCATCAGCCAGAACACCGCCAGCGTCATCTGCAGGAACTTCGGCCCCGGCAGCGCCAGCGCCACGCCGGCCAGCGCCGCGCCGACGAAAAACTGCAGCACCACCACCCAATTCCGCTTGGTGGACAGCAGGTCCACCACCGGGCTCCACAGCGGCTTGATGACCCAGGGCTGGTACAGCCAGCTGGTGAGCAGCGCGATCTGCGTGTTGCTGACACCCAAGTTCTTGTATAGCACCACGGCCAGCGTCATCACCACCACATAGGGCAGGCCCTGGGCGAAGTACAGCGTGGGGATCCAGCGCCAGGGGCTGACTGGCGGGGTGGCAGATGGGAGCAGCGGGGTCACGGCGGGCCGATTGTGGCGGCGCCGACCTGTCGGCGTGCGCACAACGGTCGTTGGTTATCCCGGATGGGCCACCTCGTGCAGCAGGGCAACACTGTGATGTTTCGCGTCTTGTTACCGGCGGCAGCCGGGCATTGCCTCACCCCCACGGAGAAGCCGAAATGAAGATCAAAGCCCTGGTCGCCAGCCTGATGCTGCTGGGAATGGCCTCCCATGCAATGGCCCAGTCGGGCGACCAGCGCGTCACCATCACCGGGTCCAGCATCAAGCGCATCGCGGTCGAAGGCGCGTTGCCGATTCAGGTCATCACCGGTGCCGAGCTCACCAAACAAGGCATCACCAATGCCGAACAACTGGTGCTGGAGCTGTCCACCAACGGCAACGGCCTGGACAACCTGGCGTCCAACGCCGACGTGGTCGGAGGCGCGCAGCGCGGCAACAACGGCGCCTCGAGCGCCAATCTGCGCGGCCAGGGCAGCAATGCGACGCTGATTCTGCTCAATGGCCGGCGCCTGGCCGCGCATGGTCTGAACGGCGGTGTGGTTGACTTGAACCAGATCCCGATGGCGGCCGTGGAACGGATCGAGATTCTCAAAGACGGCGCCAGCTCCACCTACGGCACCGACGCGGTCGGCGGCGTCATCAACTTCATCCTGCGCACCAACTTCGAGGGTGCGCTGGTACGCGCCACCGCCGACATCACACAAGCGGGCGGCGGCAACATCTTCAATGGCGGCCTGGTGGGCGGCTGGGGCAGCCTGGACAAGGACGGCTTCAACGTGCTGGCCACCTTGGGCGTGCGCAAGGCCAAGGCGCTGCGCGGCGACCAGCGCGATTTCGTCAATACCTTCCAGCCGGACCGCGGCCTGAGCGTGGATACGCGGGGCACCCCATTTGCCACCATATTCCCGCTGGCCGGCACGATGTTCCCGGCGGCCGGCAACTTCCCACTCATTCCCGGCACCACGACGCGGGCCAGCGGCGGCCTGAACGTGCTGGACCTGCCCGGCCAGCCCGGATGCGGCGCCATCACGGACCAGGCGCCCTACGCCGAACTGCTGTGGAATGCGCCTACCGCCGCGCTGTCCTGCGCTTGGGATACCGGTCGCGCCGCGGTGCTGCAACAGCCGGTGACGAGCACCAACCTCGTGCTGCGGGGCACGCTGATGGCCGGCCAGCACATGCTGGCGGCTGATGTGACAGCGTCCAAGACCGAATCGGCCAAGCGCTTCTCCCATATCCAGCTCATCCCCAACACCACGACACAGCAACTGCGCTACCCGCGCAACCCGTCTTCCCAGGCCAGCTACGACCGCGTATTCGACATGCTGCTGGCTGCGTTCCCGGGCGACATCACCGAGGCC
>WBZP01004078.1_pt1 | contig 15455 bp, 11 predicted proteins | sample 5204301 | NCBI WGS metagenome assembly WBZP01 (sample SAMN12412401, study PRJNA552823) | activated sludge metagenome | isolation source: activated sludge from nitrification reactor of wastewater treatment plant... | place: USA: Pennsylvania | collected 2017
CGCGTCGTCGTGCTGGACCGATCCCGCGCGGGCGCGGCCCAGTCGAGCCGCAGCTGGGGATTCATCCGGCAGCAGGGCCGGTCGGTGGAGGAGCTGCCGCTGATGATCGAATCGAACCGGATGTGGCGAGAGCTGCACACCCGGTTGGGCACGGACATCGATTGGGTGCAGGGCGGCAACCTGCGACTCACCGACAGCGCCGACCGCGCCGCGGACTACCGGCGTTGGATCGAGACGGCCAAATCCTTGGGGTTGGACAGTCGGGTCGCGACCCGCGAGGAGGTCGGCCAGATCCTGCCCGGTTTCACCGGGGAGTATCTCGAGGCGATCTTCACCCCCAGCGACGGCCAGGTGAACCCTGTCAAGGCCGTGCAGGCCTACACGCAGGCGCTGCGCGGCCGGGGTGCGACGATCTTCGAGAACTCGACGGTCTCCTCGATCGTGACTGCCGGCAACCAGGTCGCCGGGGTGTTGACCGAGGACGGTTTCATCGGGGCCTCGACTGTCGTGCTCGCGGCGGGGGTGGGCTCCCGGTCGCTGCTGCGGCGGCTCGGGCTGGACGTGCCGCTGCATTTCGTCGGGCAGACGGTCGCGTTGACGACGGCCGTGCCGCGACTCACCGACGCCTGCGTGTGGACCGGGGCCATCGGCTTCCGCCAGACCCGCTCCGGAGGGATCCTGCTGTCCTCCGGGGGGCGCGGCGACGTCAAGGTCGACGTCGCCTCGTTGGGCGCGCTGGCTTCGCCGCGGCAACTCTCCCAAGCCCTGCCGATGTATTGGAAGAACCGTGAATACCTGCGCGTGCGCCCCCGTGAGGTGCTCGGCGCCGTGACGCACAAGTCGAACGGGTTATTCGCCGAGGTCGCCTCCCCGGACGACGTGGCGAACTCCATCGCCGTGCTGTCGCGCTACTTCCCCCAGGTCAGCGCGCAGGTCGCACTCGCGTGGGCCGGGACGATCGACGGCACCCCGGACGCGCTGCCCATCCTGGAGGCGGCCGACCAGCCGTCCGGGCTCGTCGTGGCCACCGGCATGAGTGGGCACGGCTTCGGCATCGCACCGGCCGTCGGTGTCGCCATTGCCGATCTGGTGACCACCGGGCACACGCGGCATGATGTGAGCGCCTTCCGTATCCGAAGGTTTCGCGATGGCGAAGCGAAGGCGCCCCAGCATTTGCTCTGATACCCGGCCAGTGGCCATCCGCGCGCGACGCCCCGGCACAGCAATCGAGGATGAGGAGAACCATGTCGACCTATGCAGAACTGCATTCCCGGATCACCGACTCGACCGGCGGGCGCGAGGTATTCGACCCAGCCACCGAGGAGTTGATCGGGTCGGCGCCGCAGTCCACGGTCGGCGACGTGGATGCCGCGGTGGCGGCCGCCCGGGCGGCCCAACCGCAGTGGGCGGCGCGCTCCCATGAGGAACGCTCGGCCTTGCTCATGCAGTGCGCCGAGGCGGTGCAGGCCAACTCCGAAGCCTTGGCCGAGCTGTTGTCCCGGGAGCAGGGCAAGCCGCTCAACGGGCTGAACGCCCGCTTCGAGGTCGGGGCCTGCGTCGGGTGGCTGCAGGCCACCGCCGCTACCCCGCTGGCGCCCGAGGTCCTCATCGACGACGGCACCGACTACGCCGAGCTGCACTATCGGCCGCTGGGCGTCGTCGGGGCGATCGGGCCGTGGAACTGGCCGATGATGATCACTATCTGGCAGGTCGCCCCGTCGCTGCGGATGGGCAACACCGTGGTCGTCAAGCCGAGCGAATACACCACCTTGTCCGTGCTCGGACTGCTCGACGTGCTCAAGGGCGTGCTGCCCCAGGACGTGCTCACCGTGGTGACCGGCGACGGCACCATCGGCGCCGCCTTGGCCGGGCATGCCGGAGTCGACAAGGTGATGTTCACCGGCTCCACCCGCACCGGCAAGAGGATCATCGCCTCCTCTGCCGACACCATCAAACGGGTCACCGTCGAGCTGGGTGGCAACGACGCCGGCGTCGTGCTGCCCGACGCCGACCCGGCGGCCATCGCCGAGGGCGTGTTCTGGGGGGCGTTCATCAACACCGGCCAGACCTGTGCGGCCCTCAAGCGGCTCTACGTGCACGACTCGATGTACGACGCGATGTGTCAGGCGCTCGTCGACTACGCCAAGAACGTGCCGATGGGGGTGGGCATGGACGAGGCCAACGCCCTGGGCCCGCTGCAGAACAAGGCCCAGTACGACATCGTCACCCGCCTCGTCGACGCCGCCCGCGACTCCGGCGCCCGCATCCTCATGGGCGGCAACCCCGACACCGCGGCGAAGGGCTACTTCTACCCGACGACGCTGGTGGCCGACATCGACAACGACAACCCGCTGGTGACCGAGGAGCAGTTCGGGCCGGCCCTGCCGATCATCCGCTACCACGACGTCGAGGAGGCCATCACGATGGCCAACGGGCTGGACGTCGGCCTCGGTGCGTCGGTGTGGTCCGGCGACCGCGCCCGGGCCCGCGAGGTGGCGGCCCGTATCCACGCCGGCACGGTCTGGATCAACAAGCACGGCGCGATCCACCCGATGATCCCCTTCGGCGGCGCCAGCCAGTCCGGCTACGGGCTGGAGTTCGGCGTCGAAGGCCTCAAGCACGTCGCCCAGCCCGTGGTGATCAGCGGCTGACGGCGGTTAACCAAGCTCCGGTATGCCGCCGCACGGCTCCGTGCGGCGGCATACCGGTCTGTCCGGGGGGGCACTGCGGGAGGCACACCGGCGCGTGAGCGTGGCGCTGTGGGGGCGGCGCGTGGGGGCAGTGCGTAGGGCGCCGCGTGGGGGCCAGTGCGTGGTGGAGTGCGGCCGGCGCAGGCCCGTGCCGTCGGGGGCGGCGTCGGCCGAAGTGATTGGCTGGCGCGGTGACCCGGCTGCCACAATGTCCCTACCCCTGCCCTCGTAGCTCAGGGGATAGAGCACCGCTCTCCTAAAGCGGGTGTCGCGCGTTCGATTCGCGCCGGGGGCACTGCGAATCGCGCAGGCAACCGCCTGTGGCGTTGGCCCGTCTGCCGAGGGCACCAGGAGCGAGGGCCACCTTCCCGTTGCGTCCCCGAGAACGGGCGAGCACCCAGCCCGCATCGACCGCTCGCAGCCGAGTGACGCTGGTGCTCTATCGCCTGCTGCGGCCGACGCTGTTGCCGTGAGTCGATAGGATTGAGTCCTACCGAGTTGGGAGGTGTCCGATGAGGACCACGAAGCAGATGAGCGTGACCCTGCCGCACGAGATGGCCGACATGGTGCGCGGCAAGGTCGCTTCCGGCGAGTACGCCTCCGAGAGCGAGGTCATCCGCGACGGCCTGCGCGCCCTGGCCGCGCGAGACCGGGCGGTTGAGTCCTGGCTGCACGATAAGGTCGTTGAGGCGTATGACCGGCTGGCGGCCGACCCGGAAAGTGCGCTCACCTCGGCGCAGGTCCGCGAACGTCTGGCTGATGTGCGCGAGCCGTGAGCTACCAGGTCTGGTTCGCACCCGAGGCCGTGGACAGCTCGAGGGATTGCACGCCTACATCAGCGCGGCGGCTACGCCGGCGATCGCGTCGAGCTACCTTGACGCGATCATGGACCACTGCGAAGGGCTGACCGCCCTGCCCCACCGAGGAGTCGCGCGGGACGACCTCCGGCCCGGGCTGCAATCATGTCGTACAAGAAGCGGGTGATCATCGCCTTCTCCGTCGACGACGCCTCCGAACACGTGATGATCCTCGGGATCTTCTCCGGCGGGCAGGACTATGAGTCCGCACTCGCCGAACCCAGCGACGCCAGCTGACGACGCGCGCGAAGCTCGCGGCCAGGCCGGTCCCGAACGAGCGCTCCCGAACGAGCGCCCGACACGGGGCGCAGCGCCGGGGTGGGGGAGGGCGCAGCGTCTAGCCTGACTGAGTGAGCGTCGCGCAGACCATGGCGGGTTGGTCCCGCGAGCTGTCGGAGGTCGGTGGGCGTAACACGCTGCTGTGGGCCCCGGAGCGCCGGGGCGGCTACCTCGACCTCACCACCGCCCACCCGAGCGGGGTGTCGATGCTCTTGGCGGGGCGGCGCACGGCGTTGTCCGACCTGGTCCGCGAGACCGGCGCCTTCGAAGAAGCACTGGCGGTGGCCCGGCGGATCCACGACGCGACGCTCGCGCTTCGCGAGGAACGCGGCCTGGCCGCCGGCTTCGTCGCGATCGGGGTGGCGGCCTGGGAGTCGCCCCGGGCCCGGGCGGTCGTCGAGGCGCCGGTGCTGCTGCGCACCTGCACGCTGCGCCCGACCAGCCCCGGAGAGCACGACTTCGACGTCGACCTCGGGGCCGGGGTCGAGGTCAACCCGGCGCTCGTCAACTACCTCAGCTCGGTCGCCGGAGTGGCGGTCGACGCCGGTGGGCTGGCCGCCCTCACCGAGGTCGCCTCCGGTTTCGACCCCTACCCCGTGTATGCCGCCCTGGGCCGGCTGTGCGCCGACGTGCCGGGTTTCGAGGTGTCGCCGCGGCTGGTGCTGGGCTGCTACCCGAACGGCAAACCGGCGATGGTCGCCGACATCGGCGCGCACAGTCAACTGTTGGCGCAGGTCGACGTCGTCGCCGCCCTGGCCGGCGATGCCGGGGCGGCGGCCCGGCTCGACACCGAGCTGCCCCCGGTCGAGGCCGAGCGCGACCCCGAGCGGGAGGTGCTCGTGCTGCCCCTGGACGGGGCGCAGGAATCGGTGCTCGACGCGGTCCGGGCCGGCCATCAGCTGGTCCTGCAAGCCCCGCCGGGCACCGGGGCCACCCAGACGATCGCCGCCCTCATCGCCTCACTGGCCCACGACGACAAGCGCAGCCTCTACGTCACCCGGCACGCCGAGAGCGTGCGCGCCCTGCAGGCTCGCCTGGCCGGGGCCGGGCTCGGCGAGCTGCTGCTCGATCTCGCCGGGGCGGGGGAGGACCGGGGCCCGGCGGTGCGCGAGCTGTCCGCCGCATTGCGCCGGATCGCCGCCCTCGACGCCACCGCTCTCGACGACCAGGCCGAGCCCGCCGGCCGGGTGACCCGGGCCACCCACACGGCGATCGCCGCCCAAGCGTTGCGCGATCACGTTGCGGCGGTGCACGAGGTGCGCGAGCCGTGGGGGGTCACGGCATACACGGTCCAGGAACGGATCGCCCAGCTGACCGCACTCAGCCCGGCCCCCGGGTCGCGGGTGCGGCTGCCGGCAAGCACCTTGCGCGAGCTCGACCACGATGCGGTCGCTGCACTCGCGGAGCAACTGCAGGAGGCGGCGTCGGCAGGGGCCTGGTCGGCCGAGCCGGGCGGCGACCCGTGGTACGGCGCGACGATCAGCACCGAGGCCGACGTCGCCCGGGCGCGTGAGATCGTCACCGAGCTCGTCGACGGCGGCCTCGCCGACACGAGCGCCCACCTCGACGGCATCCTGCGCGAGAGTCGGCTGCCGGCCGCGCGCAGCCCCCGCGACTGGGAGCGTGCCTGCGACACGATGCGCGGTGTGCGGCGCACCCTCGAGGTCTTCCGCCCCGAGATCTTCGACGTGCCGCTCGACGAGCACCTCGCCGCGACCGGCTCGGCCGAGTGGCGCGCCGGCCACGACGTCGACCTCGGCCCGGTCGGTCGGTCCCGGGTGCGGCGCCAGGCGCGACGGCTGCTGCGCCCCGGCCGCCCCCCGCAGGATCTGCACGCCGAGCTGCTCGCGGCCGCCGCGCAACGCCAGGCCTGGCAGCAACTCGTCGGCGCCGGCGGGCGCCCCGAGATCTCCCCGCGGCTCGACGAGGCCGACGACGCGTATGCCGCGCTCGCCGACCGATTGGGTTGGCTCGGAAAGCGACTCACCGGCGCGCCGGACCTCCTCGCGCTCAGCCTGCCGATCCTGCGCAGCACGCTGGCCCGGCTGCGGGCGACCCTGCACCGGCTCGACGTGCTGCCTCAGGTGACCCCGGTCATCGACGCGTTGCGGGCCGCCGCGATGGGTGAGGTCGTCGACGACTTCGCCGGCCGTGCCGTCCCCGCCGACCAGGTCGTCGCCGAGCTGGAGCACATCTGGTGGGCCTCCCTGGCCCACGAGATCACTGCCCGCGACCTGCGCTACGCCGGTCACGACGGGCCCGCGCTGCGCGCCGCGGCCGAGCGGCTCGCCGAACTCGATCGCGACTCCCGCAGCAGCGACGCCGCCCGGGTCCGGGCCGTCGTCGACCGCCGGGCCCGGCGCCGGGCCCGTGAGCACCCCCGCCAGGTCGACCTGCTGCACGGCCAGGCCGGGCTCAGCCACGGGCACCTGCCTTTCGCCGACATCTTCCGCGAGGCCGAGCAGGTGCTCACCGCGGTGCGCCCGTGCCTGGCGGTCAGCCCGTATGCCGTGGCCCAACTGCTCGGGCCGGGCCGCAGCTTCGATGTGGTGATCGTCGACGACGCCTCGGGAATCACTGTCGCAGAAGGGGTTTCAGCTCTCGGGCGAGCCGCGCACGCGATCGTCGTCGGCGACCCGGGCGGTCCCCGACCGGGGGCGTTCCGGGTCGGGCTGGCCGGGGCGCTGGGCGGCGACGCGGCATACCTGCTGGGCAGCGACCCGCAGACCGGCCCCGGGGCGGGCGCGAGCGGGGGCGGCGAGTCGCTGCTCACCGCGGCAACGCGGGTGCTGCCCCGCCGCACGCTGACCTGGAGCCACGCACCCGCCGACGTGCGGCTCGGGCTGCCGGGCTGGTCGGGCCCGACCGACGGCCTGCCGGGGCCGCTGGAGATCCCGCGGGTGCGTCTGGTCAGCGTCGACGGCACGGCCGGTCACCTACCGGCCAGTGACGCCGCCATCGAGTGGACCGACGCCGAGGTGCAGCAGGTCGTCGACCTCGTCCTGGATCACACCCGCCGCACCCCGGAACGCAGCCTCGCCGTGCTCACCGTCACCGCGGCATTGGCCCAGCAGGTGCAGGCCCGACTGCGGGAGCGGCTCACCCTGCTGCCCGCCGACCACCCGGCTCTCGGCCTCTTCACCGCGCCGCCGGCGGGCGCCATCGAGCCGTTCCTCGTCGCCCCGGTCGAACGGGCCCAGTCGGTGCGCCGCGACGTCGTCATCCTCGCCGTCGGCTATGGGCGCACCCCGCACGGTCGGGTGCTGCACCGCTTCCCGTCGCTCGCCGGGCCGCACGCCGAGGCCGACCTCGCGCGGGCCAGCTGCGCCGGCCGCGAAGAACTTGTCGTCGTCTCCTGTCTCGGCGCCGACGATCTCGACCCGACCCGGCTGCGGCTGGCGGCCGCAGTGCGCCTGCGCGAGCTGCTCGCGCATGCTGGCGCCCGCGGCATACCGGCCGACGGGGGCGAGCCGGAGGCGACGGCACCGTCGGACCCGCCCGCGTCCGCCCTCGTGCGGGAGCTGGCCGATCGGCTACGCCGCGAAGGACTGCTCGTGCAGGAGGGCTTCGGTGCCGGCGAGCACCGCATCGACCTGGCCGTCGGGCACCGCAGCCGACCCGGCCGCTGGCTCGTCGCGGTCGAGGACGACGGGCCTCGGTATGCCGCGCTGCCCGGCGTGCGCGGTCGGGATGTGCAGCGGGCCGACCAGGTGCACCGGCTCGGCTGGCGGCACCTGCGGGTATGGAGCACCGACGTCTATCGCGACCCGGCCCGCGATGTCGCCAGGGTCGTCGCCGAGGTGCGCGCCGCCGTCGGCGAGGTCGCACCCCCAGCCGCTTCGGCCGACCCGGAACTCGGCCCCGAGATCGAGGCCGAGGTCGGGGCCAGCGCTGACGAAGGCGCTGACGAGGGCGCCGCGAGCCCGCCGGTCGAGCCGGCCGGCGGCCGACGCCCGGCCGCCCGGGTGTGCCCGGAGCAGACCCGCGATGACACCGACGCCGGGTGGGGGGAGTTGCCCGACGAGCACGCGCACGACCGCTGGCTGCACGAGCAGCGTCCCCCGCACTGGGAGTAGCGCACACCGAGTAGCGCAGATCGGACGCACACGCACACGGCGACAGGCCCACACCCCGGTCGGGGTGTGGGCCTGTCGGCTACTGTGCGCTGGCCGCTACCGGATCCCGGGGCGAACGGGCCCCCGGCCGGTGTGCTCGGCGCGAACCACCTGGTGGGTGATCAGCGGGTCTTGAGCGCGTCGCGGATCTCGGTGAGCAGCTTGACCTCGTCGGAGGGAGCCTCCTCGGCGGGCGCCTCGCCGCGCTTGCGCCGCTCCTGGATCGTGTTCATCGGCACGACGAAGATGAAGTAGACGACGGCCGCGGTCATGAGGAACACGATGACCGCGTTGATGATGCCGCCGAGGTCGATGAAGGTCTCCTTCACGCCGGCCGTGCCGAGCTGGATGCCCAGACCCTCGCCGACCTTGCCACCGCCGGCGCGGGCCAGCAGCGGGTTGACGATGTTGCTGACGAATGCGTCGACGATCTTGGCGAATGCGGCACCGATGACGACGGCGACCGCGAGGTCGACGACGTTGCCGCGCATGAGGAAGTCTTTGAAACCCTTGAGCATGGGTCGTCCTTTTCCTTGGGGGGTATTGCTCCCGACTCTGGGAGAGGCTCAGGGCGTCGCGGTGAGGGCCCGGCGAAGCGCCTGCGGCTTCTGGGAGCCGTTTGACATGTGAACTTCGCATGCTGGAGTGAGGTGGATCCCCCGAGCAAGCGCGGCACACGTTACCCAAGAGGCTGGCGTGACGGAAATCGAGCGCCCGGCGTGTCTGGGCTCGTAACCGTACCGAGATCTGAGACGAACCGCTGAGATCTCGGTCTCGTCGGCTCCGCGCCAGCGGCGTTGTCCACATCCCACCCCATCCTCACCTCGGTCGGCGGCTCTGTCCACAGGGCGCCCGAAGGGGGCCGCGGCGGCATACCGACTGCCCTAGCCTTCGGGCATGAGCGCAGCGCAGGCACAGATCGGTGTGATCGGCGGATCCGGGTTCTACAGCTTCCTCAGCGGCGCCCGGCGGGTGCCGGTGAGCACGCCGTTCGGTGAGCCGAGCGACGACCTCGTCGTGGGTGAGCTGCACGGGCGGTCGGTGGCGTTCCTGGCCCGGCACGGCCACGATCATCGGTTCCCGCCGCATCAGATCAACTACCGGGCCAACCTGTGGGCCCTGCGCTCGGTCGGGGTGCGCCAGGTGCTCGCCCCGTGTGCCGTTGGCTCGCTGCGCCCGGAGCTCGGCCCCGGCACGGTCGTCGTGCCCGACCAGGTCATCGACCGCACGTGGGGGCGGGCGCACACGGTCTACGAGCAGGTGGGCAAGGTCGTGCACGTCGGCTTCGCCGACCCGTACTGCCCGGCCGGCCGCCGCGCCGTCGCCGCTGCGCTCGTCGATTCCGGTATGCCGCATGCGCTCGGCGGCGCCCTCGTCGTGGTCAACGGGCCGCGCTTCTCCAGCCGGGCCGAGAGCCAGTGGCACCAGCAGGCCGGGTGGAGCCTCGTGGGGATGACCGGCATGCCGGAGGCCGCGATCGCCCGGGAGTTGGCGATGTGCTACACGACCGTCGCGATGATCACCGACCTCGACGCCGGGGTCGAGCATGGCGAGGGGGTCACCCACAGCGAGGTGCTGGAGGTGTTCGCCCAGGCGATGCCTGGCTTCAAGGCGCTCATCGGGGCGACTGTGGGCATGCTGCCCGAGCACACCGCCGACGCTGACGCCGATTGCCCCTGCCGGCGCGCCCTCGACGGGCGTGAGCTGCCTTTCGACCTGCCATGACCGCCGCGGTCGGCAGCCAGTCGGGCCCTGCCACGACCGGCTGGTCTCGCGTGCCCGGCTCGCGGTTGTTCGGTCGCTCGCGCCGGGCGCGCTACTGGCGGCGGGTGGCGCGGCGGGTGCTCTCGGCCGCGCTGGCAGGGGCCGCCGTGTGGGCGGCACTGGGTGCCGTCCGCCCACCCGCCCCGGCCGCCGGGGTGCCCGTGCTCGTGGCGACCCGTGACCTCATGATCGGCAGCCGGCTGGGCCCCGATGACATCCAGGTGCGCGCTGTGCCCGACGAGGTCGCCGCGTGGGCGGCCCCGGGCGGCCCGAGGGAGGTGTCGGCGGTCGTCGGCCGCGTGCTCGCCGCGCCTCTCGGCAAAGGCGAGATCGTCACCGATCGGCAGGTGCATGCCACCACATGGCTGGCCGGGGCGCCGACTGGCACCGTCGCAATGACGGTGCCGCTGCAGTCGAGCGGGGTCTTGGAGGTGCTGCGCCCGGGCGACCGGGTGCGGGTCCTCGCCCCGGGCACCGGCGCTCTCGTGGCCACGGGTGTCGTGCTCACCTGCCGCTCCGCGGCCGGCGTGTCGTGCGGCGGATCGGGTGCGGTCTCGGCCGGGTCGAGCGGGCCCGACTCCAGCGGGTGGCCCGGGGCCGGCGGCGCCCTCGGGGTGGACCGCGCGCCGGTCCTGATGCTTGCGGTGTCCGAGGCGCAGGCCACCGCGCTGGCTGCCGCGCTGCCGCCGGAGGGTCTGGGCGGCTTCGTCGTCGCGCTGACCGGCTGACCCGACAGCCCCGGCTCGATGCCGCCGACCCGTCAGCCTGCTCGATGGCGCACGTGGGCCCACACCTGACCGGTGGGGGTGTCCGGGCCCGACACCGCCTCGGCGTTTGACCAGGCGAGTGATCGGCCTGCGTCGTCGCACGGACCCGCACTGGGTGAGCTGCCGTTTCGGTGGCACTCGGTAGCACGACATAGAATGCCGCCGCTTCCATTCATGCCACCCCGGGGGCCTTCGCCGGCCCGCCGCTAGGAGCGACCGTGCCCACGTACGCCTACGCGTGCACCGCGTGCGACCACACCTTCGACGCCGTGCAGTCCTTCAGCGACGACCCGCTGTCGGTGTGTCCGGAGTGCGAGGGCCGGCTGCGCAAGGTCTACACGTCGATCGGCGTGACCTTCAAGGGCTCCGGCTTCTACCGCACCGACTCCCGCGCCGGGGCCGCCGTCACCGGCGCCAAGAGCTCGACCGGGAATGGCTCGGCCGCCGGTGCCGCCGCATCGGGCTCCGGTGCCGACTCCTCGTCGGCGGGCGGCGCAGCCGGTTCCGGCTCGTCGGGTGCCGGTGGTTCCTCGGGTTCCAGCGGCTCCTCCGGTGCCGGGTCCGGCGGCTCCTCCGGTGCCGGTAAGGCCTCGGGCTCAGGCGCCGGATCGAGTGGTTCGACGGCGCCGAGCGGCGCACGCGGCGCCTCGTCGGGGTCGAGCTCGGGTGGCTCGACAAACGCGAAGGGCTCCGCCAGCTAGGCGCTGTCGACCTACCGCCGCCCTCCCGCTGACCAGCGGCTCACGTTGTGCTTGGTCCGAGGATGCGGTCTCGCCAGTAGCCGGGACGGCGCTTGGAGCGCGCCGGCGGTTCGCGATCCCGGCCGGGCCAGATCGCCCACGCATCCGGTGCTTCTGTGATGGCCTCGATGGTGGCACGCACAGCATCCGCGAAACGGCGACCGAGTCCAATCTCGTGATCGTCGTACCATTCGGCGCCAGCGGTGAACTCGGCCTGGGCGTCCGGATGGAAGGCGAGGGGCAGGGTCATGCCCTCCGCGGCGTCTCACGGGCAGCGAGCCGAGCCGCCAGGTCGGCGAAAACCCGCTCGGCAGGAATGGTCTCGGCCCGTCCGGTGACGAGGTCGTCGACGCGGGAGGAGATCTCCTCGGCCCACTCCTGATCGATGGTGTTCTGGTCAACGACGTCGAGCGACTCCAAGAGTCGAAGTGCCACGTCCTTGCGCACCGATGGAGGCAGGGCCATCCCCGCTTCGTAGAACTGCGCTGCGCTCAGTGACACGCCGCCAGCGTACGACCGTCACGATCGCCAGAGGGCGGCCCTGGCTGGGCTGCCTGACCACGGGTGATTCACGGACTAGGTGGGATTCGACCGCCAGGATGGCGAGGAGGACTCGACCGCGCGGCGAGAGAGCGCCCGTGGTGTCGCCGGGAGGCGTGGTGGCACGCTCCCGGCGGCGCCGCCATGCGCGCTTTCCCGACTCGTCGCGCGAGAAGGGGACCGGTTCGCTCCGGCAGGGGTTGTTCCGGGGTCGTCCTTGACGGGGCGACAGTCTCCTAGCCGGGCTTCGCCGGGGGGCGGCCGACCCGGGACGGCATCCGGTCGGTCCAGCCGGCCAGCCGGCCGTGCCGGCTGACCATGATCAGCCGTTTCTCCACGGCAGCTCGCTGCGTCGATGGGGTGACGATGAGCATCCGGTCGCCGTGGCGTAACAGGGTGCCCTGCTGCGGCACGAGCGACTCGGTGCCCCGCACGAGCAGGGTCACGTTGGCCCCTTTGGGGAGCCGCAGTTCGAAGACCTCCACGCCGTGGAGACGCGAATCGGGCCCGACCGTCGCCATCACGACATCGGCGCCGATCTGCTCCAACGGCGTGGTCTCGACGTCGACGGACACGGCATGCACCGACTCGGTGACCCGCAACCGGCGGGCGACCCAGGGCAGGCTCGGGGCCTGCACGAGGGTGAGCAGCAACACCATGACGAAGACGAAGTCGAAGATCCACAGCGTGCCATCGGCCCCGACGGTCAACGGCACGGTGGCGAGCACCACCGGGACGGCGCCGCGTAGCCCCGCCCAGGAGAGGAAGAGCTGATCCCGTACCCCGATCCGAAATAGCGTCAAACTGACGAGAACTGACAACGGGCGGGCGACGAGCAACAACACCAGGCCGAGCACCACCGCCGGCACGATCTGCCCCGGCAACCGGGCCGGGCTGGCCAACAGGCCCAGCAGCACGAAGAGCCCGATCTGCGAGATGGTGCCCAGCGCCTCGGCGAAGCCGTGCACCGCGGCGCGGTGCGGCAGGCCCATGTTGCCCAGCGCCAACGCCGCCAGGTATGCCGCGAGGAAGCCGGAGGCGTGCGCGAGGCTGGCCGCGGCATACGCGAAGACCGTGACCGAGACGACCCCGATGGCGAACAGCCCCGAGGCGGAGCGGGCCAACCGCCGCACCAGTTGCCCGCCGGCCCAGCCGACCCCCAGCCCGATGGCCCCGCCGACGAGCAGCTCGAAGACGGCCAGCAGCGCCAACTGCCACCACGGTTGCTGCTCGGCACCGGTCAACTGCATGGCCAGGGCGATCGTGAGGATGACGACCGGGGCATCGTTGAAGCCGGACTCGGCCTCCAGCATCCCGGACAACCGCCGCGGCAGCGGCACGCTGCGCAGCACCGAGAAGACGGCCGCCGCGTCGGTCGAGGCGAGCACGGCGCCGAGCAGCAACGCCACCGACCAGGGTTGGCCCAGCAGGCGCGCGAAGACGGCGACCACCCCCGTCGACACGAGCACGCCGACCGTGGAGAGCACCGCGGCCGGCGCGACACTGCGTCGGATGCCGTGCCACGACGTGGTGAGCCCGCCTTCGGCGAGGATCAGCACGAGCGCCGAATAGCCGAGCACCTGGGTCAGCTCGGCGTCGTCGAAGCGGATGCCCAGGCCACCGTCGCCGAGCGCGAGGCCGATCCCGAGATAGAGCACCATGGTCGGCAGGCCCGAATGGGCGGAGATGCGCACCGCCGCAAGGGCGGCAAGCATGACGATCGTGCCGATGAGCAGCGACATCGTGAGGCCTGGCACCCCGAATCCCGACGCGGCGAGGCCGGTCGGCAGCGACACGGGTCCTCCTGATCCGGCACTGGGCGGCGCGGGAGAGCGGGGTGGGTCGGACAGTGACTTAGTCTCGCAGGGTGGAGCGCGTGACGGTGACCAAGCGGGTCGTGGCCCGGCGGGTGGCCCTCGGTCTGCTCGCCGCGCTCGTCGTGGCGCTCGTCGTGGGCACCGTCTTCGGCATGGCGTTGGTCCGGCGCCCGTTCCCCAGCCACGCCGGCGAGGTCACCCTCGAGGGGCTCGACGGGCCGGTCACCGTGGTGTGGGACGCGCGCGGCATACCGCACGTGACGGCCGACACCCCCCGCGACCTGTTCCGGGCCCAGGGCTATGTCACTGCCTCGGATCGCTTCTTCCAAATGGATCTGCGTCGGCACGTCGGCAGTGGCCGGCTCGCCGAGCTGGTCGGTGACGCGGGGCTGCCCAGCGACCGGGTGGTGCGCACCCTCGGCTGGCGTCGGGTCGCCGAGGAGTCGTTGCCGAAGCTGGCCCCGACCACCCGCCAGTATCTGGGGGCCTACGCCGAGGGGGTGAACGACTACCTCGCGCGGGCCGGCGAACCCTCCGACCTTGGCCTGGAGTATGCCGTCCTGGGCGCCCGGCTGCCCGGCTATCGGGTCGAGCGCTGGAGCGAGCTGGACTCGCTCGTCTGGCTGGAGGCGATGGCCTGGGAGCTCAAGGGCAACGATGTCGGGGAGCTGGCCCGAGCCCGGCTGGCCGCCGTGCTCGAGCCGACGCTGGTCTCGATCCTCTTCCCGCCCTACCCAGGGGCCCAGCACGCGCCGATCCTCGCCCCGACCGACTGGGCCTCGCCACAGGGGTCGGCGATCCGCTCGCTCGCGACCGACGGGGGAGCCGACGTCGCCGTCGGCGACCTCTACGGGCGCACCGCGGCGGCCTTGGCCGCCGCCGGCACCGCGGGTGGTCCGGGGGCCACGGCCGGTCCGGGCGCCCTGACGGGTCCGGGCGTCACGCTGGATCTGGGCGCCACGATCGGTCTGGCCGCCACGATGGGGGCGGGCGAGGGCATCGGGTCCAACGGCTGGGTGGTGGGGCCGGCGAAATCGGCTACCGGCAAACCGATCCTGGCCGGCGACCCGCACCTGGCCGTCGGCATCCCCGGTGTCTGGTATCAGAGCAGCTTGCGCTGCCGCACCGTCTCTAGCGCCTGCCCCTTCGACGTGACCGGCTTCGCGTTGGCCGGGGTGCCGGGCATCGTCATCGGGCACAACGCCAAGATCGCCTGGACATTGACCAACCTGCCGGCCGACGTCACCGACTTCTACCTCGAGAAGATCACCGACACGACCTACCTCAAGGACGGCAAACAGCAACCTCTGGCGGTGAGCACCGAACTGATCAAGGTGCGCGGCGGTGAGGACATCACGATCACCGTGCGGCGCACCGGTCACGGGCCGGTCATCAGCGACGTCGTCGGGGCGGCCGCCGAGGTCGGTCGGCGACCGGTCGTCGGTGGAGTGCTGCAACAGCAGTCGTATGCCGTGTCGATCGCCTGGGCCGGCCTGGTGCCGTCGGCCACGGCTGACGCCATCTTCGCCCTGGACCTCGCCAGTGACTTCACCGCCTTCCGAGCGGGCGCGAAGTCCTTCGCGGTGCCGGCCCAGAACCTGCTCTACGCCGACGTCTCGGGCAACATCGGCTACCAGGCGCCCGGGCTGATCCCGGTGCGCCGCGCCTCCACTCCCGGCGCGCCACCCGGGTATCTGCCATCGCCGGGCTGGGATTCGCAGTGGGACTGGCAGGGGTGGGTGGCCTTCGAGGACCTGCCCTGGACCCTCAACCCCCCGGACGGGGTGATCGTGGCCGCGAACCAGCAGGTGACCGCGTCGGCCACCCCGTTCCTCACCAGCGAGTGGGACTACGGGTGGCGCAGTCAACGCATCCGCGAGCTGCTC
>WBZP01004080.1_pt1 | contig 15447 bp, 13 predicted proteins | sample 5204301 | NCBI WGS metagenome assembly WBZP01 (sample SAMN12412401, study PRJNA552823) | activated sludge metagenome | isolation source: activated sludge from nitrification reactor of wastewater treatment plant... | place: USA: Pennsylvania | collected 2017
CGAACACGCCGGCCGCGTTCTCCAGGAACTGCCGCCGCCAGCGTGAGATGATCTCCGGCTTCACCCGGTGTTCGCGTGCTGCCTCGGCCACGCTCTTGCTGCCACTCAACAACTCCAGCACCACCTGCGCCTTGAATGCCGCCGTGAACTGCCGCCGTTTGGCCATTATGAACCCTCCGCTTGAACATCATATCCGACTTACCTTCCTATCCAAGTTTTGGGGTTCACTACAGGCCGTGTTGTGCTCTCTTCCGCATCCGCCCCATCTCCCCTTGCCCACCCGCCTCCAAAGGCCTATACTGCCACAGGATTGGCCTGACCGCCCTGCCCGGTCGGCCGACATCCACCCCCTCCCGTCTGTCGCCCGCGCGGCCCTTGCGCGTCCTCGTCCAGACGTGGACAGCTTTCTACAGCCCCATACAGCTCACCGGAGGCAAGCGATGATCACCGTCTACAAGAAAACAGATCTGGGCCTGGAACAGGTTGACGATACTGCGCCGGGGACGTGGATTCACCTGGCCGACCCAACGCGGGCCGAGGTCGAGCAACTGCTGTCGGTCATTGACATCCCGGAGGACTTCGTTATCGCCGCGCTGGACGAAGACGAGCGGGCGCGCACCGACCGCGAAGACGGGGTGACGCTGATCATCCTGCGCGTGCCCTACTTCTTCGGCCAGGACGAAGACCTGCCCTATGGCACTGTACCCTTCGGCATCATCATGACCAACGGCTATCTGGTGACGGTCTGCAAGTTCCACACCGGCATCGCCGAAGACCTGCTGGGCTATCGCATCAAGGGGCTTTCGACGGCCAAGCACGTGCGCCTCATCCTCCACATCCTGCTGGTAACGGCGCAGAAGTACCTGGCCTACCTGCGCCACATTGACGCGGCCATCGAGGCGGTGGAAGAGCGGCTGCAACGCTCCTTGCGCAACGAGGAGGTGCTGCAACTGTTGCGCTATCAGAACTGCCTCGTCTACTTCACCACCGGCCTGAAGTCGAACCAACTGGTCATGCAGCGGCTGCAAAAGAGCCAGCTCTTCTCGCGCTTCGAGGAGGATGAGGAACTCCTGGAGGACGTGCTGATCGAGAACAGCCAGGCGCTGGAGATGACCCAAATCTCGGAGAACATCCTGGGCCAGGACATGGACGCCTTCGCCAGCATCATCTCCAACAATCTCAACGTGGTCATGAAGTTCCTGGCCTCGGTGACGATCATCGCCAGCGTGCCGACGCTGCTGGCCAGCATCTACGGCATGAACGTAGACCTGCCGTTCCAGAGCAGCCCGTATGCCTTTGCCGTTATCATGGGAGTGGCGGCGCTGTTGGTCGCGGTGATGTTGTGGGTGTTCTGGCGGCGGGATTGGCTCTAATAGGGGCTAGGGGTTAGGGGCTAGGTGTCGACTGCAAAGACATCTCTAATGAAAAAACTGCTAAGTAATTCGTCGAAAGAACATTAACAAACGTGATAAACTGAGGGCATGCCCAAAGCCCGAGATTACCACCTGAATGAACAGCAATTGGCGGAGGTCGAAAAAGCGATCCGTCACGATAAACGTGCTGAAGTGCGACAACGCTGTACGGTCATTCGCCTCCTTCACCTGGGGCATAAGCCGGCGCAAGTGGCGGTCATGCAGGCCATCAGCACGCCCAGCGTGTACGGTTGGTATAATCGCTGGCGGCAAGATGGCATCGCCGGATTGGCCAACAAGCCTAAATCAGGGCGTCCAGCCAAAGCGGATGAGGCGTACAGCCAGGCCCTGGAACGCTTGCTGGAGCAAGAACCAAAAGCGTTGGGATACGACTTTGCCATTTGGACCGTTGCGCGTTTAGGCCAGCATTTGGCCCAGGAAACCGGCATCGTCTTGAGCGAAGCGCGCCTGCGGGCTTTGATGAAGCGCAAAGGGTATCACTATCGCCGTCCGAAGCATGACCTGGGCCACCTGCAGGACAAAGAAGCCAAAGCCCAGGCGTCCGAGTTGCTGGAAGCGCTGAAAAAAAGGCCCCTGGAGACGATTTCGAGCTCATCTTTGTGGACGAAACGACCCTGACCCTTGACCCACCGCTGCGAGCCTGCTGGATGAGGATAGGGACGCAAAAACGGGTTCCGGCGACCCGGCCTGGGCAAAGGCAGAAGCGGCACGTCTTTGGTGGTTACAACTGGTTGAAAGACACCATCACCTGGACGACCGCGGCGACCAAGAACACGGCCACCTTCATCCTGTTCCTGGAAGAATTGCTGATCAGGCGCTACCCGGCTGAACGGGTCGTGTTGGTAATGGACAATGTCTCGTATCATAAAAGTGCCGCGGCATTGGCCGCGCTCAGTCTGTTTGAACATCGGTTGGTGGTCATCTGGCTGCCGCCTTATTGTTCTGACCTCAATCCGATTGAGCGGTTTTGGCCCTATCTGAAAGACCAGGCCTGCGCCAATCATCTGGAGGATGACATTGACTGTGTGCTTGAACAGGCCGAAATAACCTTGACCCGCCAGAACAATCCCGAGGCCGTCAACCGTTTTCACGTTTCTAAAGACTTATAGCCGCTTGCTTAGTGTCCATTCTACTGTTGATACGCTTTCTCTCTTCATCGGCTATAATCGGCGCCATGTCCGTTACTGAAATTCGAGCCTTCCCGGTCAACTCCACCGTCGTCATGCGCAGTACGCTGTTTGCGCTGGCCAATCTGGGCGCGACGCTCCAGACCTACAACGAGGAGAGCGGCGTCATTGTCGCCACCGTGTCGCGCTGGTTGGGCCTCCAAAAGCAGGAGGTCGTGGCCCGCGTGCGCTCCTTCGAGCAGACGTGTCAGTTGGAACTGGACGCGCCCGACGTGGAGAAGGCGCGCGAACTGCTGCAACTCATCGCCACCTACGTCCGCGACGGCGGCCGCGTACAGGCCAACGCCACCATGCAGTGGATAGACTTGCAACGCCAGCAGGCCAACAAGGCCAAGCGTCAGGAGCTAACCGGCAAGGCGCGCACCCTGCTCACCGGCAGCGCGGGCGGCTCCAACCTGCCGGCCGTCGTCGAGGAGGGGACGACGAACCTGCCGGCCACGACCGACGCCGCCGACCCGGCCCAACCCGGCCCCTCGCTCAACGCGCCGGTAGCCATCCCCGACAACCCCGGCGTGCTGGTCAAGAACAACCGCCAGATGTTGCTGGAACTCAAGGTGGATCCGCAGACCTTCACCGACCGGACGGGCTTTGTCAACATGTGCCAGGTGTGCTACGCCCCGGCCCTGCGCGGCAGCGCCTTCTGTCCCAATTGCGGCCGGCCGCTGACCCTCGAAGCAGTGCAGCCGGAGTTGCGCGGCAACGCGCAGAAGTCGGCCCGCTCCGGCCTGACATACGGGCTGATCGGTCTGGCGCTCAACGTCGTGCCGCTGCTCATCCTGGTCTTGCCCGCGCTGCTGGCCGAGCCGGCGACGGCCCCGCTGCTGGAGCGCATCCGCGAGACGCTCAGCCCGCTCACTATCGCCCTGGCGGCCATCCTGGGCATCGCGCCGGCGATGGTCTGCGGCTTTCTGGCCTTGCGGCAGGGGCAGCGCGCGGCCTGGTTCCTGAACCTGCCGGCGGTGCTGGAGCAGAACGGCCGCGGCCAGGCTGGACTGGGCACGGCCCTCGGCTGGCTCAGTATCTATGCCGGCGTGGCCTGGATTTTGCTGATCGTTATTGCTCTGTTGTAAGAGAGCCCACAGATGAAGAGTGGTGGTTGGTCGTTGGTCGTTGGTGTTAGTAGTTGGTGATTAGTCATTAGTGGCCGTCAATCACGAGAACGAACGACCAACGACCAACCACTAACGACCAACGACCAACTATTAATCTGTGGTTCCAATTCTTGGGAGGCTTGCCATGTCCTACGCCACAATATTGCACTTCGATCCGGCCACCGAGGACGCGGTCTACGCCGTCTGGGACGCACTGTCCGGGGTGGTCGCGCGGCCGATGGGGGAGATTGGCGTTCGGCCGCACGTCACTCTGGCCGACAGCGACCACGTTGACCTGAGCGCCCTCGAAGCGGCTACGGCCACCTTCGCCGCCTCGACCCTGCCCTTCCGTCTGACCCTCTCCAGCGTCGGCCTATTCTCGACCGACGAGGGCGTCCTCTTCTTCGGCGTCACGGTCAGCCGCGCCTTGTTGGAGCTTCACGCTGAGTACAGCCGCATCTTCGGCTACCACGCCCGCCAGCCCAACGCCTACTATCGCCTCGGCGCGTGGGTTCCCCACGTGACGCTGACGATGGGGCTGGCCGAGGCCCAGGTGAGCGCGGCGCTGGCCATCGTCCGCCAGGCGCCGCTGCCCATCCACGGCTCTGTGCCGGAGATGTCTATCGTGCGCGTGCCCGGCGATGGGCCGGTGGAGACGGTGGGCCTGTACCAGCTTGGCCGGCGGGCATAGCCAACCCGGCCCGGGCCTGCTACAATTGGCCCAATGTCGAATAGTCAACTTTCTTCCAACGGCCATAGCGCCGCCGCGGCCGAGCGGCACGAATTGACGCCGCAGAACTACGGCGGCCAGGCGGTTATCGAGGGCGTGATGATGCGCGGTTCGCGGGCGCTGTCCGTGGCCGTGCGCAACCCCAAGGGCGACATCGTCGTCCACACCGAGCCGCTAGACCCGCGCATCTACGGCGGCCGGCTGGCGCGCATCCCCTTCTTGCGCGGCCTGACCCTGCTGTGGGACGCGCTGGGGCTGGGCATCAAGAGTCTGATGTTCGCCGCCGAGGTCGCCGTGCAGGAAGAGGGCAAGACCGACGCCGACGGCCGGCCGGAGAAGGTCTTCGAGGGGCCGGTGCAGTGGACGCTGGTCGCCTTCTCGCTGACAATGTCGGTCTTGCTGTTCTTCGTGCTGCCGACGTTTCTGGCCCACTGGATCGAGCGCGCGCTGGGCCTGGCCGGCCAACCGATAGCCATCAACTTCATCGAGGGCATGATTCGTCTGGCGCTGCTCATCGGCTACATCTGGGCCATCGGCCGCATGGCCGACGTCAAGCGCCTGTTCGGCTACCACGGCGCGGAGCACAAGACGATCAACGCCTATGAAGCCGGGGCGGAACTGACCCCGGTCTCCGTGGCCCGCTTCCCGCTGGAGCATCCCCGCTGCGGCACGGCCTTTTTGCTGACCGTCGTCGTCATCTCCATCCTCATCTACAGCCTGCTGCCGCCGCTCGACCTGCTGCCCCGCCTCCTGTCGCGACTGGTCTTGCTGCCGGTCATCGCCGGCATCGCCTACGAGTTCCTCAAGTTCACCGCCTCGCGCCAGGGCAACCCGCTGGTGCGGCTGCTGACCAAGCCCAATCTGGCCATGCAGCGCCTGACGACGCGCGAGCCGGACCTGGACATGCTGGCCGTGGCCATCGCCGCGTTCGAGAACGTGCTGGCCTATGAGCGCAGCCAGACGGCGGTGGCGGCGGGAGATACGATTATCGCCGCGGCCGAGACACCCGCGTAACGTTATTGCAGCGGCAGCGGCGACTGCCACACCGCCCCGCTCTCATTGACGCGAATCACCGCCAGCCACTTGACCCACTCCATCCCCCGCCGCCCCGGCAGCACGACCCGCGCCGGCGCGCCGTGGCCGTGGCTCAACGGGCGGTACATTTCGCCCGCCTCGTCGGCCGTGCCCAAGGCCAGCAGCGCCCCGGTCGCCTCGTCGAGCGGGAAGCGCCGCCGATAGCCGGAGACGGCCTCGAAGGTAACGCTGGCCGCGCCGGGCGACACCCCGGCCCGCGCCAGTAGCGTGCTCACCACCACGCCACGCCAGCGCTGCACCGAGTACCAGCCGCCGGTGCAATCGAGCGCGGCCACCACTTCCCCATCAGCCAGCGCGGTTAGCTCGTCAAGCGACAGACTGATCGGCGTGGCCACCGCGCCCTCGACGCGCAGCCGCCAGGTGGCCGCGTCCACCGGCGGCGGCCGGTCGGCAATCCAACTGACGACGGGAAAGTCAGGCGTGAAGCTGCCGGTCTCGTAGGAGCCGGTGAAGCGCCGTGCCGCCCCGCGCAGCCCGACCGCGGCCTTAGCCCGCCCGACGGCCGCCCACAAGAACAGCCCACCTAGCGCCGCGCCCAGCCCGCCCAGGAACAGCCTCCGCCCGGTGGCCCCCGGCACGCGCCTGATGAAGCGCATGTGCCAGGCGTGCCAGAGCATGAACAGCATCAGCGGCACGGCGACGTAGATGTGGAGGCTGACCAGGCTGAAGCCGCCCAGGTAGAGAGGCCCCTGGAACGTCCACAGCAGCCCCAAAAGCAGCGTCAGCGCCAGCAGAACCAGGGCAATGACGAAGCCAACGCGCCGCGCCGTCCAGCGCTTCTTGCGCCGCCAGGCGTCGCGGATGACGTCGGCCTTGAAGAATAGCAGCAGCAACAGGGCGTAGGCGAGGATGCCGTGCAGCGCCAGAATCCAGGCCGACGACTGGCGGCCGTTGGTGAAGCCGAAGTAGCCGGTGATCGTCTGCGCCAGCAGCAGACCGAGCAGCAGCAGATTCACCCACGGCGCTTTCATCCTGTCACCATCCCCTACGCATAGCGCGATTCTAGTGTAAACTACCGCCCCATGTCTATGGCCACGCCCACTTATTCACGCACCGCTACGGTTTCCGTGCCGGCCACCAGCGCCAACCTGGGGCCGGGCTTCGACTGCCTCGGCCTGGCGCTCGATCTGCGCAACGACGTTACGCTGACGGCCACCGGCGGCGATGTGGCCTACGACGACCCGCGGCCGACGCGCTACACCATCGCCGTCAGCGGCGACGACGCCGACAAAGTGCCGACCGACAGCCGCAACCTGCTGATCGAGGCCGCCGACGCGCTGTTCCGGCAGGCCGGGCGGCGGCCGGCGGCCGTGGCCGTGCGCGCCGTCAACCGCGTGCCCGTCGGCAGCGGGTTGGGCAGCAGTTCGACGGCCATCGTCGCCGGGCTGCTGGCCGCCAACGCGGTCATCGGCGCGGGCTGGACGGACGGGGAGCTGTTGCGCCTGGCGGTCGAGATGGAGGGCCACCCCGACAACGTCGCCCCGGCCATGCTGGGCGGGCTGGTACTGGGCGTATTGCCCGACGCCACCCACGGCCCGGCTGAACTCATCCTGCGCCGCATGGAGCCGCCGCGGCTGGGGGTCGTCGTCGTCCTACCGGACTTCCCGCTGCTGACGGCCGACGCCCGCGCCGCCCTGCCGCCGACCCTGGCGCGCGCCGACGCCATCTTCAACGTCAGCCGCCTGGGCCTGCTGCTCCACGCCCTGACCAGCGATGAGCCGGACTGCCTGCGCGTGGCGATGGGCGACCGGCTGCACCAGCCCTACCGGCTGCCGCTCATCCCCGGCGCGGCGGCGGCCTATGACGCAGCCTACGCCGCCGGGGCGCTGGGTGTGGCCCTCAGCGGCGCGGGGCCAAGCCTGCTGGCCTTCGTGGCCGACAGTGGCGAAGCGATTGGCGCGGCCATGAGCGCGGCCTTCGCCGCCGCCGGGTTGAGCAGCCGCACCTGGTTGCTGCGGCCGTCGGCCGTCGGGGCGCACGTGTCGGCGGGCAACCAGGGCTTTTCCAAAGTCGTTTAGAGTGAGTAGACCTGACAGGTGAGCGGCCAGCGTCTCTCTAGTGGGAAAACTGGTTCAGGCCGCCCACCTGTCAGGTCGGCGATTGATCGGCGACTTTGGAAAAGCCTGGCGGGCCACTGAACCCATTGACACGACAAGGCGCAGACACAAGCGCGACGAATTCCTTTCGTCAGGTGTTATGTCTTCTGTTAAACTCTCTACCGACAGTCGCTGTCGCGACCGCCGCCGTAGCTCAAGCGGCGGCCATCACCACGCGAAGGAGAAATGAATGGATAAGGCGATCCTCCTGGACTGGTACCGTCAGATGGTACTCGTTCGTCGTTTCGAGCAAAAGTGCGCCGAGCTTTACCAATTGGGCAAGATCGGCGGCTTTTTGCATCTCTACATCGGTCAGGAAGCGACGGCCGTCGGCTCCATCGCCGCGCGCCGGCCGCAAGACCACGTCATCACCGCCTACCGCGACCACGCCCACGCTCTGGTCGTCGGCGCCGACCCGAAGCGCCTGATGGCCGAACTGCTGGGCAAGGCCACCGGCGTCAGCAAAGGCAAGGGCGGCTCGATGCACCTGGCTTCGGTGGAGCACAACTACTGGGGCGGCTACGGCATCGTCGGCGGCCACATCCCGTTGGGCACAGGGCTGGCTTTGGCCGAGAAGTACAACGGCACTGACGCGGTCGTCCTGTGCTACATGGGCGACGGCTCGACCAACATCGGCTACTTCCACGAGTCGTTGAACATGGCCGGCGTCTGGGACTTGCCCGTCATCTACATCGTCGAGAACAACCAGTACGGCATGGGCACTTCAGAGAAGCGCGCCTCGGCCGGGACGATGCTGAACAAGGCGGCGGCGTATGGCATGACCGGACGCCAGGTGAACGGCATGGACGCTACTGAGGTCTACAACGCCACGCGCGAAGCGATTGACGCCATCCACGCCGGGCAAGCGCCGCAATTCCTGGAAGTCAACACCTATCGCTTCGAAGGCCACAGCATGGGCGACCCTCTCCGCTATCGCACCAAGGAAGAGGTCGAGAAATGGCGCGCCGACGACCCGATCGGCATTCTGGAGCGGCAGATCTTGAAGGATGGCGCCGCTACCGAGGCCGAACTGGACAAGATCGAAGAGGCAGTCGAGGCGGTCATTACCGAGGCGGTCGAGTTCGCCGAGGAGTCCCCCTTCCCCGCGCCCGAAGCGCTGTTCGAGGGCATCTACGTAGATAACTAAGAGAAAAAGTCCACAGATTACACAGATTTCACAGATTCATCAGAATGTAATCCGTGAAATCTGTGTAATCTGTGGATGCTTTTGAAGAGGAGACAGCATGGCACTGATCACGATGCGGCAGGCGATCACCGACGCGCTGCGCGAGGAAATGCACCGCGACGAGCGGGTGTTCATCATGGGCCAGGAGGTCGGCGTCTGGGGCGGCACCTATGCCGTGACGCGCGGCTTCTATGACGAGTTCGGCGAAAAGCGCGTGCGCGACACGCCCATCTCGGAGATGGCCATCGGCGGCGTGGCTGTGGGCGCGGCGATGGGTGGGCTGCGGCCGGTGGCCGAGTTCATGACCATTAACTTCGCCTTTTTGGCGCTGGACAGCATTGTCAACCACGCGGCCAAGATTCACTACATGTTCGGCGAGCAGATGCGCGTGCCGGTGGTCTATCGCGCGCCGGGCGGCGGCGGCCGGCAGTTGGGGGCCACCCACAGCCACACCCCCGATGTCATCTTCGCCCACTTCCCCGGCCTGAAGGTCGTCTCGCCGGCCACGCCTTACGACGCCAAAGGGCTGCTGAAGTCGGCCATTCGCACCGATGACCCGGTGCTGTTCATCGAGCACCACACGCTGTACCAGATTCGCGGCGAAGTGCCGGCCGAGGATTACGTTGTGCCCATCGGCGTGTCGGACGTAAAGCGCCCGGGTGACGCCGTGACCATCGTCGCCTATGCCCAGGGGTTGCAGGTGGCCCTGGAAGCGGCCAAACAACTGGCTCAGGAAGGCATCGAGGCCGAGGTGGTGGACTTGCGCAGCCTGCGCCCGCTGGACATGGGGCCGGTGGTCGAGTCGTTCCGCAAGACCTTCAAGGCCGTCATTGTCGAAGAGGGGTATCGCACCTTCGGCGTCGGCGCGGAGATCGCCGCTCGCCTCCAGGAAGAGGGGTTCGACTACATGGACGCGCCCATCAAGCGCGTCGCCCAACTGGAAGTGCCGCTGCCCTACTCCCGCGAACTCGAACAGTCGGCATTGATCAACGCAAGCCGCGTGATCGCCGCCGTCAAGGAGATTCTCTAGATGGCCGACTACATCGTCATGCCTAAGCTCGGCTTCGACATGCGCGAGGGCGTGCTCAATAACTGGCTGAAGCAGGTAGGCGATACGGTCAATCGCGGCGACGTGGTGGCCGAGATCGAATCGGACAAGGCGACGCTGGAGCTTGAGGCCCAGGTCGCCGGCGTGCTGCTGCAAACGCTGCACGGGCCGGGCGACGTGGTGCCGGTGGGGGCCAATCTGGCCATCGTCGGCCAGGCGGGCGAGGACGTGTCGGCTATGGCCGGCGGCAACGGTGGGGCCGCCGCGCCCGCCCCGGCTACGGCCACAACCAACGCGCCCCTGGCCGCGGCCAGCGCCCCGGCCGTGGCCGACAAGCCGGCCGTGGCCCAGGCCGAGACCGCACCGCAGACCCCGCCCGCGCCGGTGGCCGAGGAGTCCTATCCGCCTGCCCCGGCCGCGGCCCCGCCGTCCGCCGCGGCCGCGCCGTCCACCGCGGCCGACGACAGCTACCCCGGCGGCGTGCGGGCCACGCCCGTCGCCCGGCGGCTGGCTGAGGAGAAGAAGGTTGACCTGCTGCGCGTGACCGGCAGCGGGCCGGACGGCCGCATTCGCAAGGCCGACGTAGAGTCGTTCCTGGCCGCGCCGCCGGCCGCCGCCGCGCCCGCTCCGGCTCCGGCCGCCGCTCCAGCGCCGGCTCCCGCCGCCCCAAGCGCCCAGCCCACCGCCGGCTCCGATGGCGAAGAGATCGCCCTGACCCGCCTGCGGCAGGCCATCAGCCGGCGCATGACCGAGAGCAAGACGAGCGTGCCCCACTTCTACGTGACGACCGAGGTGGACATGGGCGCGGCGCTGGCTCTGCGCAAGCAGATCAACGAGACGCTGACCGACGAGCAGAAGGTGACGGTCAACGATCTGATCGTCAAGGCCGCGGCGCTGGCGTTGCGCGACTTCCCCAACCTCAACGCGGCCTTCGGCGGCGACAAAATCATCCGCCACCAGCGCATCAGCGTCGGCTCGGCCGTGGCTGTCGAGGGCGGGCTGCTGACTGTGGTGCAGAAGGACACCGACACCTCAACGCTGTCGAAGATCGCCACCGACAACCGGGCCATGATCGCCCGCGCCCGCGAGGGCAAGATCAAGCCCGACGACGTGGAGGGCGGCACGTTCACCGTTAGCAACCTGGGCGCGTTCGACGTGGATCACTTCATCGCCATCATCAACCCGCCGGACGCGGCCATCCTGGCCGTCGGCTCGGCGCGCGAGGTGCCGGTGGTGGTCGGCGGCCAACTGGCCGTCGGGACGCGCATGAAGGCGACGATCTCGGCCGACCACCGCGTGACTGACGGCGCGGAAGCGGCCCGCTTTATGCAGCGCTTCAAGACGCTGTTGGAACAGCCGATGCGGTTGCTGGTCTAATCCAAAGCGATCTGACCGGTGGGCGGCCATCCTGTAATGAATGGCCGCCCACCGGTCAGGTCTTCTAGCAGGTTGTGGCGACTAAAAGCTGACTATTTTCACGCCCCAATACTGCTCAGTAACACCCCAATCTGCTATACTTGATCGGGATAATCTCCCCAAGTGCAGAAGGGAAGGTAGTATGGCCCTGATTCTTGTCATTGACGACGACGACCTGGTCTCTCGCACGCTGCAGCGCGCGCTGAAGATCTATGATTACCAGGTCATGACGGCCAGCAGCGGCATCGAGGGTCTGCAACTGGCCCGCCGCCATCGGCCCGACCTTTTCATCCTCGACATCATGATGCCCGGCGTAGACGGCTATCAGGTCTGCCGCCAGATTCGCGGCGACCCTCTGTTGCAAGACGCGCCCGTCCTGTTCCTGACGGCCAAGGCCAAGGACGAGGACAAGATTGAAGGCTTCCGCGCCGGCGGCGACGACTATCTGGTCAAGCCGTTCAACATGCAGGAGTTGGAGTTGCGCGTCAAGGCCATCCTGCGCCGCGCCGGGCCGGAGAAGGCCGAGCCGGAGGCGACGGTCAACGAGGTCGTCGTCGGCGACGTCACCCTCGATTGCCGCACGTTCAAGGTCACGACGCCCTATCAAACGGTGTTGCTGACCAACGTCCAGTTCGACCTGCTTTACCACCTGATGAGCCACGCCGACCAGGTCTTCAACAGCCAGCAACTGCTGCAAGACGTCTGGGACTACCCGCGCGACACGGGCAGCCCGGAACTGGTGCGCGCCCACGTCAAGAACTTACGCGAGAAGATCGAGCCGTCGCCCAGCGACCCCATCTACATCAAGACGATCCAGGGGCACGGCTACTCCTTCTCGTCTGAGGCGACGCATGGATAGGCAGCCGGTCGCGCCGGCCGAGGTCGAGCGCGTCGCCGGCCGCCCGCCGCCGGGCGAAGCCGCGCTCTTGCCGCGTCTCCCCGTGGCCGGCCTGCCGTCCAGCGCGGGCGATTTGCCGGCGCGCATCCTCGTCGTGGACGACGAGATCGAGATCGCCGAGTCACTGGCCGACTTCCTGACGCGCAAAGAGGGCTTCCAGGTACGCATCACCCACGACGGGCAGCAGGCCATCGCCTACCTGGAAAGCTCCATCGGCGGCGCGGCCGAAGTTGACCTGGTGCTGCTGGACATGCGCATGCCCGGCCTGTCGGGGCTGGAGGTGCTGGACTGGATTCGCAAGCACCCCGACCTGCGCTACACCCGTGTCGTCTTGCTGACGGCCGCGGCCAGCAACGACGAAAAGGTGCAGGCCCTCTCCGCCGGGGCCGACGACTACATCACCAAGCCCTACTACATGCAGGAGTTGCTGGCACGGGTCAAGACCATTCTGCGCACCCAACAACTGGAGAAGCAACTCCACCGCCAGAGCCGCCAGTTGGCCGCGCTGAACCGCATCAGCCAGGCCGTCGCCGCCACGCTGGAGACGAGCCAGGTCTACGCCACCGCCGTGCGCGGCGTGGACGTCATTCTGGAAGTTGAGTTAGCGGCGGTGCTCATCGTCGAGGGCGGCAAACTCCACTGCCAGTACGTGCGCCACTACAAGGGGGCCATCCCCGCGCACATCTTCCCCTCGGCCGAGAAGGGCCAGGGCATTCTGGGGCTGGCCTGGAGCGAGCAGGAGACCTACTGCCTGAACAATGCCGGCGGCGACGCCCGCTACGACCCGACGCGCGACTCGCCCATCGGCTACAACGTGCGCTCGATGGTGGCCACGCCGTTGACTGTGCGCGGGCGGCCGGTGGGCGTGTTGGCCGCCTACAATAAGCGCGACGGCGAATTCTCCGACGTGGACGTAGACCTGTTTTCCTCCCTGGCCAGTTCCGTCAGCGAAGCCATTGAGAACGCCTGGCTCTTCCAGCGCGTCCGGCTGCGACACCAGGAGTTGCTGGAGGGGCGCAACACGCTGCAAGCACTGATTGACGGCATCCCCGACCCCATCTACACCATCAGCGACGACTGGAAGCTGGTAGCCGTCAACAAAACCAAGGCCGACCAGTTGGGCACGACGCCGGAGTCGCTCAGCGGGCGCGTCTGCTTTCGCGTCTTCTACAACCGCCAGCAGCCCTGCGAACATTGCGACGTGGCCCTGACTCTGGCCGATAAGTCAGAGCGGCATTGGCCGGTGCGCTGGCTGGCCGACGATCATTTGCCGCGCGAGTGGGAGGTCAGCGCCTACCCCATCCCCGGCAAGCAGATCAGTTCGGCGCGCGCGGTCATCGTCTGGCAAGACAAGACGGAGGAGCGGCGGCTGGAGAGTTCACTGATGCAGGCCGGCAAGCTGGCGGCCATCGGCCAACTGGCGGCCGGCGTGGCCCACGAGATCAACAACCCACTGACGGCCATCAACGCCAACGCCCAGATGCTCAAGATGGTCATGCCCGTCGAGGATGAGAACTACGAATCGGTAGATCTCATCGTGCGCGCCGGCGAGCGGGCGGCCAAGGTCGTGCGCGGCCTGCTCGACTTCGCCCGCCAGGAGCAGTACTCCTTCACCTACGGCGACTTGAATGAGTCGGTGCGCGAGGCGCTCGACCTGGTCAACTACCAACTTCAGTCGGCCAAAATCGCCATCACCCGCGACCTGGATGAAAACCTGCCGCCCGTCGTCGCCAGTTGGGAGCATCTCAAAAGCGTCTGGCTCAACCTGTTGCTCAACGCCCGCGACGCCCTGTTGCACAACAACGAGCAGCGTCAACTGGAGCTGGCGACGCGCGTCAACAAAGAGAGCCAGAGCGTGCAGGTGGTGTTGCACGACAATGGCAAGGGGATGAGCGAGGCCGAATCGGTCCACATCTTCGAGCCGTTCTACACCACCAAAGGCCCCGGCCAGGGCACGGGGCTGGGCCTGGCCACGTGTCACCGCATTGTGGAACAGCACGGCGGAGAGATCACGGTGGCCAGCAAGGTCAATGAGGGGACCACGTTTCTCATCACGCTACCGATCCAGCGACCGGACAGCAGCGCCGCCGGTTTGCACCGTTAAGCGCCGTCGCGCGCCGGGGTTCGGGTAGCGCCAGGCGGTACACCCATCATGGCGACATCAACCCTTGATTCCACCTCTCAGTCATCCGTCAGAACCGACAGGAACCATCACGCCGAGGGCAAGGCGGGCCAGGTCAACGTCGGCGATCTGTTGCGGCTGGCGTTGCCGCTCGACACCACCCTGCAAGGCGCGGGCGCCGACCCGCGACGTTATGTTAACTGGCTGGCCGTCGTCACCGAATGGGCCAACCTGGAGGAACAGGTCGAGCCGAACGATCTCGTCCTCATTCCCGCTGCGTTGCAAGGCCAACTGACGGCCAGCAACGCCGGCGAGCGACTGCGGCCGCTGGCCGAGCTACCCGCCGCAGCGCTACTTCTCTTTAGCCCCGTCGCCGACGGGCTGAAGCCGGTGTTGGATGAGTTGCAACTGACCATCCTGGTCGCGCCATCGGGGGCCACACCGCGCGAGATTCACGAGTCGGTCGCCCTGTTGCTGCTCGACCGGCAGGCGGCCACCAGCGAACGGGCCATGCAGCTCTACCGCCAGCTTTCGACGATGTCGCGCGAGGGGATGGGGCTGGAGGCCATGACCGAGGTCATGAGCAAACTGACCGGCAACATCGTCGCCGTGCAGGACAAGCGGCTGGAGGTGCAGGCCATCAGTTGGCCAAGCAATTCGACGGTGGATCACGACGAACTCATCGCCGCTCTGCAACAGCGCGACGCCCTGCCGCCGGTGCTGCGCAATCGCAAGGCCGCGGCCAAGGCGCGCCAGAGCGTCTGGCAACTGGTACTGCCTATCGAGGACCTGGGCCGCCTCATCAGCCCCATTATTTCCGGCGACCGGGCGCGCGGCTATCTGTCCATCGTCGGCCCGGCCGGTGAGCTGGACATGCTCGACAGCCTGACCGTTGAGCACGGCGCAGCGGCCTGCGCCCTGGAGATGGCCAAGGCCAAAGCGGTCAGCGAGGCCAAGAAGTCGCTGCGCGGCGACTTCCTGGAAGGGCTGCTGGCCAATTCGATGCCCGCCCGCGAGATCGAGCGATTGGAGGGGCGGCTGGACCACAACACCCGCGAGCCGCACGCGGTCATGGTCGTCGGCTGGCTGACGCCCGACATCAGCCTGCGCCGTCTGGAGACGTCGGTTCACTGGGTTCTGTCGAA
>WBZP01004084.1_pt1 | contig 15439 bp, 12 predicted proteins | sample 5204301 | NCBI WGS metagenome assembly WBZP01 (sample SAMN12412401, study PRJNA552823) | activated sludge metagenome | isolation source: activated sludge from nitrification reactor of wastewater treatment plant... | place: USA: Pennsylvania | collected 2017
ACCATGACCACCGAGGCCAGGCCCAGCCACTTGAACTGCTGGCGCTCCAGCCCCCGCGCCCGCAGACCGCGGACCAGAACGGAGATGGCGCTGAGAAGGATGGCCAGCATGATGAAGAAGACGGCCGTGCTGGTCAGGTTGTCGGCCCAGCCGTTGAGCGCGGCGGCGTCGTGGAACGGGCTGGGGACGGAAACCAGGATGGCCGACGGCGACAGCCACATCAGCGACGCCAGAACGAGAAAGGCGAAGACGATGATCACCGCCAGCCAGCGCCAGCGCCGCGACGGCAGCCGCCCATTGGGGAAGAGCAGAAAAAGCAGCGGCACAGCCGCCAGCCACAGGGAGAAGCCGAAGGCCGCGAAGTAGAACGCCGCCGCGGTCAGCGGCAGCGGCGCGATCTGATCGCTGACGAGGATGTACGCAACGGCGAAGCTCTGGATGCCGCCGTTGCCGATGCCGAAGGCCAGCAGCAGCCAGCCATAGGGATTGCGCGGCAGCCGGGCGGCCACAAAGCCGCCGACGACGATGGCCACGGCCAGCGGGGCCGTCACGATGAGGTCGTTCAGCCACGGCTGGTCGCCGGGGCGCGGCGGGACGGTGCTGCGCAGCAAGATCAGAACCGCCGCGCCGGCCAACAGGGCCAGCCCGGCGGCCGTCACGAGCCACGCGAGGCGGCTGAGGTGCTTGTCGGCCATGCCCCGGATTTTACCGCAAGCAGGCCATCATCTCCTAGCTCTAGAGAGCGCCCGGCTCCGGCTGTCTCACTGCACTTCGGCCAACATCTGATTGCGCAAGACGGTCTGCCCCACGGCGGCCGACACCGAAACAACCACGCCCTCGAACGGAGCGCGGATTTCGTTCTCCATCTTCATCGCTTCCAGGATGAGAAGCGGCTGGCCGGCGCTGACGGTCGCGCCCGGCTCGACGAGAATGCGGCTGATGAGGCCGGGGATGGGGGCTTTTACGCGGCCGTCGCCGCTGCGCGGGCGCGTCACGCGCTGATTGAGGTCTTGTATCTCGACGGTATGCAGGCCGTCATAGGCCTTGAGCCACTGCAAGGCGGCGTCGAAGCCGATCTCATAGGGCCAGCCGTTGACGATCAGCCACTCCGTGTCAATCACCGTGGTTTCCGGGTGGGGCACGGTCACGGTCAGCGCTTCGCCGTTGACGGTGACCTGACACGTGTCGCCGCTTACCGCGCCGAGTTCCACTTCGTAGGCCAGGCCGTCGAGAGTTACCAGTAGACGAGTCATGTGTCTATCCTTATTAGGAAGAGTCCGTAGATTTAGGTTCCAGGGGCCAGGGGCCAGGGGCCAGGGAAGAGCCTTCTTCCCCTGGCCCCTGGAACCTGGAACCTGCCCTTTATCTGTAGACTATCTTTTTGTTATTCGATCCGGCGGCTGCTGCGGTGCCAGCCGGTGGCCCACATGTCGGGCGATTGCGCCGTGAACGACTCGCGGCGGCGGGTGTAGAGCACGGCCACGGCCGCCGCCAGGTCGCGGCGCACGCGCTCAAAGTCCGGCTCGGTCACTTCGGCCGACAGCCGGCTCAACAAGTCAGTGCTGTAGCGCCCGGCGACAAAGGCCGGGTCGCGCAGCACACGCACCAGCAGCGGCAGATTGGTCGGCGTGCCCATCAGCCCCAGGTCTTCCAGGGCGCGGCGCATGCGCGTGACGGCTGTCGGCCGGTCGGCGCCCCAGACGGTGACCTTGGCCACCAGCGGGTCGTAGTAGGGCGGCACGTCGGCCCCAGAGTAGACGTAGGTATCCACGCGCACCTCCGCGCCGCCGGGCAAGCGCACCTGGCGCAAGCGGCCGGGCGTGGGCAGATAGTGGTTCAGCGGGTCTTCGGCCTGCACGCGGCACATGATGGCGTGGCCGCGCCGCACAACGTCCTCTTGCCGGTAGGTCAGCGGCTCGCCGGCCTCCAGTCGAATCTGCTCGCGCACCAGGTCAATGCGGCTGAGCATCTCAGCCAGCGTATGGGCGATCTGGATGCGCGGCTTGATCTCGCTGAAGAAGAACGCGCCGTCGCCATCCACCAGAAACTCGACCGTGGCCAGGTTCTCGACCTTGAAGAGTTGCGCCAGGCGGATAGCGGTGGCCAGTAGCTCCTCCCGCCGCTCCGGCGTCAGGCATAGCGCCGGTTCCTCCTCGATGATCTTCTGGTTGCTCTGCACGACCGACCCCTCACGCTCGCCCAGATGGAGGAGGTTGCCTTGCCTGTCGGCCAAGATTTGCACGCCGACCTGGTGAGCGGGCAGGATAGCCCGCTCGACGTAGAGCTGCTTGTTGCCATAGACGGCCTGCGTCTCTACCTGCGCCCGGCGCACGGCCTCGGCCAGATGCAATGCATCGGCCACGACGCGCTCGCCCCGGCCGCGGCCGCCGCGGCATGACTTGAGCACGATGGGGTAGCCGATTTCGGTCGCCGCGGCGCGCAGTTGGTCGAACTCGTCTTCGGCGAAGGAGCGCGGCGAATGAACCACGGTGGGAATACCCGCCGCCCGCGCCGTCTCCAGCGCGCCGATCTTGTTGCGCAGCGTCTCGACCACGTCGGCCGGCGGGCCGATGAAGGCGATGCCGGCCGCATCGCAAGCGCGGATGAAGTCGGCGTTTTCGGCCAGATAGCCGTAGCCGGGATGGATGGCGTCCACGCCGTACTGTTGGGCGATGGCCAGGATCGTCTCCGGCTCCATGTAGCTGCGCGGCCCGGGCAGCGGCACGCACTCGTCGGCCAGCCGCACGTGGAGCGAGCTGCGGTCGCTGGCCTCATAGACGGCCACGGTGTGGATGCCCATCTCGCGGCAAGTGCGGATGATGCGCACGGCGATCTCGCCGCGGTTGGCGATGAGGATTTTGTTGAACATAGGTTCCTTCTCAATTAGGTTCTAGGGGTTAGGGGCTAGGGGCTAGGGAAGAGCGCTCTTCCCTAGCCCCTAATCCCTAACCCCTAATCCCTACATCGGAGAGATTCCGTGCTTGCGCGAAATGTGCCGTTCGCGCTTGGACATAGTCACTTGCAGCGAGCGGATGAGGACGCGGCGGGTCTCGGCCGGGTCAATGACGTCGTCAATCAGGCCGCGGGCGGCGGCGACGTAGGGGTTGTTGAACTTGGCCTGATAGTCGTCCACCAGTTCGCGCCGCTTGGCCTCCGGGTCTTCGGCGGCCTGCACGTCGCGGCGGAAGAGGATGTTGACCGCCCCCTCCGCGCCCATGACGGCGATCTCGGCGTTGGGCCAGGCGAACAGCAAATCGCCGCGCAGCCCGCGGCTGCTCATAACGCAGTAGGCCCCGCCGTAGCTCTTGCGCAGGATGACCAGCAGCTTGGGCACAGTGGCCTCGCTGTAGGCGTAGATCATGCGCGCGCCGTTGCGGATGATGCCGCCGTACTCCTGGTCGCGGCCGGGCAGAAAGCCGGGCACGTCTTGCAGGGTGATGATGGGCACGTTGTAGGCGTCACAGATGCGGATGAAGTGGGTGGCTTTGATGGACGCCTTGATGTCAATGCAGCCGGCCAACACCATCGGCTGGTTGGCGACGATGCCGACGACGTAGCCGTTGAGTCGGGCGAAGCCGACGACCATGTTCTCGGCCCACAACTGATGCACCTCGAAGAACGCGCCATCGTCCACGATGCTGCCGATGACCGCGCGCACGTCGTAGGCGTGGTGCGGGTCGGTGGGCACGATCTCCTTTAGCTCCGGGCAGCGCCGCTCCGGATCGTCAATGGGCGGCACGTAGGGCGGGTCATCCTGGTTATTGCTGGGCAGGTAGCTGAGCAACTGGCGCACGCGCTCCAGGCAGTCGCGGTCGTCGCCGGTCAGGAAGTGGCAGACGCCGCTCTCCTGGCTGTGCATCATGCCGCCGCCCAGCTCTTCAAAGCTGACGTTCTCCTGCATGACCGAGCGCACCACGTCGGGGCCGGTGATGAACATGTAGCTATTGGCGGTCATGAAGACGAAGTCGGTCAGGGCCGGGGAGTAGACCGCGCCGCCGGCGCAAGGCCCCATGATGACCGACAGTTGCGGCACGACGCCGGAGGCTTCGCAGTTGGCGTCGAAGATGCGCGCGTAGCCGCCCAGGCTGTCTACGCCTTCCTGGATGCGCGCGCCGCCGCTGTCGTTGATGGCGATGAACGGGCAGCCGTACTTGAGGGCCATCTCCATCGCCTTGACGATCTTGTTGGCGTGCATCTCGCCCAGCGAGCCGCCCATGACCGAGGCGTCTTGCGATGAGGCGAAGACGCGCCGGCCGTTGACCAGGCCGAAGCCGGTGATGACGCCATCGCCCGGCCGCGAACCCTTGCCGCCGGGGTAGCTCTCATGGCGCGGCAGAACCAGCGTGTCAATCTCGGTAAACGTGCCCGGATCGAACAGCAGGTCAATGCGCTCGCGGGCCGTCAGCCGGTTCTTGCCATGCTGCGTGGCCACGTCCTTGTCCGTGCCCGCGCCCGACTTGCGACGCGCGTGCAAATCCTGGAGATACGACTCCATATCTTTGATCATTCGCTTCTCCTGATCGCCGGCCGCCGCTGAGAATGAGCGTCCGGTGCTGTCTATGGCTTCCCACCGGGGCGGCGCTCGCGTCGCACAACGGACGCACGCGCCAATTGGGGCTATTGTCCCACAATTTGCGCCGCCGGTTTAGTGTCATCCGTCACTTGTTTTTGCGCCGTCTGTCACATCAAGAAGGGGCCAGGGGAAGCCGGCTCCTTGTTCTTGCATGTTGCCGTCCGCCTTCCTATGATCCCCCCATGACCCGCACCATCCTGGCTCTCGACTTTGGCGGCACCAAACTCAGCGCGGCTCTCTTTTCCGCACAGAATTCAACGCAAAGAAAATCTTCCTTAGCGTCTTCGCATCTTAGCGTCTTTGCGTTGAATTCTTCCCGTCGCGTCGTCACCCCGGCCGACGCCGACGCAGCCTACGAGTTGGCGGCGATGACAGCGTTGGCCCGCGAGCTGCTGGCCGGGCAACAGCCGGCGGCCATCGGCGTCAGCTTCGGCGGGCCGGTGGACTACGCCACCGGCGTCGTCCGCCTCTCCCACCACGTGCGCGGCTGGGAGAGCCTGCCCCTGGGCGACCGGCTGGCGGCCGAGTTTGGCTGCCCGGCGGCCGTGGACAACGACGCCAACGTGGCCGCGCTGGGCGAACACCGCTTCGGCGCGGGGCAGGGCGTGGCCGACATGATGTACGTGACGGTCAGCACCGGCGTCGGCGGCGGCTGGATTCTGGGCGGGCGGCCGTGGCGGGGGCATGAGGGCATGGCCGGGGAGATCGGCCACACCGTGGCCGACCCGGCCGGGCCGCTGTGCCTGTGCGGCAAGCGGGGGTGCGTGGAGCGGCTGGCTAGTGGGCCGTATATGGCTGGCGATCTGGAGGAAGAGAAGAGGGACGCGGAGAAACGCAAAGGAGCGCGGAGGGACGCGGAGGAAGAGAAGAGGAACACGGAGGAACACAGAGGAGCACAGAGGGACACAGAGAAGGAAACAGAGGACACTTCTTCCTCTGCGTCTCTCCCTTCCCTCAGCGTCTCTCTGCGTTCCTCTCCACTGCTCACCGGCCGGGACGTGGCTGAGTTGGCGGCGGCGGGGGACGCGGCGGCCACGGCCGTGCTGCTGCGCGGGGCGTGGGCGTTGGGCGTGGGGCTGGGCAACGCGGCCAACCTGATGAACCCGCAGCGTTTCGTGCTGGGCGGCGGGGTCACCAAGTCGGGCGAGGCGTGGTGGGCCGAAGTGCGGCGGTCGGCGACGGCCACGGCCCTGCCCGAAGTGCGTTTCGACGTCGTCCCCGCTGCCCTGGGCGACGACGCCCCCCTCTGGGGCGCGCTGGCCCTTGCAGAAGGATGATCCGCAGATTGGGCAGATTAGGCAGATTTTTCAGAACTCTTTAAATCTGCCTAATCTGCCCAATCTGCGGATCATTTCCTCTTATTCCGCCCGGCGGGAGCGCAGCCAGGCGATGATCCCGGCCGCGGCCCCGGCCGCGCCGGCGATGACCAGCAGGGCCACGGCCGTCACGCCGGAGCGGTTGTCCGCCGGCTGCTCCTCCGTCGTCTCCAGTCCCGCAGCTTCCTCGGCCGGCGTGGCCTGCGCCACTTCTTCGGTCGGCAGCGGCGCGACGGTGACGATCTCGCCCGTGGCCGTCGCCTCAGCCACCGCCTCGGCCGTCGGCTCCGCTGTGGGGGCCAGGGTGGCCGTCGGCGCGACCGTCGGCTCCTCGGTCGGCGCGGGCGCGGCCGCCGGCTCCGTGCCCTCGGGCTGCACAAAGACGGCCGTCGTCCGGCCGGGCACACTGAACGTCCCGGCGTCGCCGTCCCAACTGGACTCGCGCACCAGGGCGTCGGCCGAGGCCGCCAGCACCGGATGCAGGGCCATCTCCCGCCCGGCCCACTCCGGCGCGGCGAAGGTGATGGCCTCGTCGTCGGCGTTGAAGATGACCACCACACGGTCGGCGGTCGGGTCGAGGTTGTCGCCGACGGTGTCCGACAGGCTCATGACGATAACGCCGGGCATCTGCTCCGGGCCGGTGTTGAGGAAGGTCAGGCGAGCCTGCACCGCCTCGGCCGTCGGCAGGCGGAACAGCGGCGACGACGCCCGCACCTGGGCCATCTCGCGGAAGTGGGCCGAGGCGGCGGCAATATGCTCCGGCTGCGGCACCAGGGCGGGGTTGGCCAGCAGCGGGGCCATCACCGGCCACATGCTCTCGTTGTCCCCCGCCAGCGGCAGGCCGCGCCCCCAGTTGGTCGTCTGCCCTGTCCAGTCGAGGGCGTTGAACCAGTCGCCGGAGTTGTAGCTATTGCGGTCGAGCGACTTGGAGCGCAGCAGGTCGTCGCCGGCCTGGAAGAAGGGCACGCCCTGGCTGAGCATGACGATGCTGTTGCCCAGGTTCTGCATTCGCACGCGCTGGGCAAGGTCGGCCGCGGCCGGGGCCTTGTACTGGACGGCGTCGAACAGCGTCTCGTTGTCGTGCTTGCTGACGTAGACGATGTTCTCCTGCGGGTCGGCGGTGTAGCCGGCGGGGTTGCCGTTGTAGTCCACGTCGGCCCCGGTCACGGTCGCGCCGCCGGCGTCGGTGAAGGTGAACGAGGCCAGATTGCCGGCCAGACCGACGCGCACCAGGTCGCTGAGGTGCAGCAGTTGGGCCAGTTGCGCCTCGGCCGTGCCCTGGTCGGTCTCGTTGGGGTCGGTGTAGAGGCCGGTGACGAAGCCCTGCTCCTGTTGGCCGTCGAACGGGCTGCCGCCGCGGGCGGCGTCGCGCAGCCGGTCGTTGAACGTGCCGATGCCCGTGCCGGCCATGTTGCTCTGGGTGGCGTTGACGCCGCGGGCGTTGCCGGCCACCTCGCCGAAGTCCCAGCCCTCGCCATAGACGTAGATGGACGGGTCAACCTCGTCCAGCGCGGCGCGAACGGCCAGCATGTCGTCCTCCATGTGGTGGCCCATCAGGTCGAAGCGGAAGGCGTCAATGCCGTACTGCTCCGCCCACAGGCGCACCGAATCCACCATCAGCCGGCGCATCATGGCGTGCTCGGTGGCCGTGTTCTGGCAGCAGGTGCTCGTCTCCACGCGGCCGGCGGCGGTCAGGCGGTGGTAGTAGCCGGGCACGATGCGGTCGAGGACGGAGTTGTCGTTCTGGCCGCTGGCGTTGGTGTGGTTATAGACCACGTCGGCCACGACGCGCAGCCCCATGCCGTTCAGATTCAGCACCATCTGGCGGTACTCCAGGATGCGGGCCACGCCGTTGGGGTCGGTGCTATAGCTGCCCTCGGGCACGTTGTAGTGCAGCGGGTCGTAGCCCCAGTTGAAGGCGTCGAGGTCGCGCACTTCGGCGATGATCGCCTGTTGCTGGTCGGAGTCGGGCGGCAGGGCGGCCAACTCGGCCCGATCCGGCTCGGTGCGCTCGGCGGCGTTCTCGTTGATGGTGGCGATGTCGAACGTCGGCAGCAGGTGCAGATGGGTCACGCCCGCTTCGGCCAGATTGGCCAGATGGACGGCCCCATTCCCCTGAGCAAACGCGCCATACGTGCCGCGCAACTCAGCCGGCACGCTGTCGTCATAGGCGCTGAAGTCGCGCACGTGCAGTTCGTAGACGACGATGTCCTCCGGCGCGGCCAGCGGCGGCCGTTCGCGCCCGTCCCAGCCCTCAGGCTTCAGGTCGGCGTCGTCGAGATTGACGATCTGGCTGCGGCGGCCGTTGGCCGACAGGCTGACCGAGTACGGGTCGGTGACGAGGTTCGTCTCCACCGCGCCGGTGCTGGGGGCGAAGACGGTCACTTCGTAGAGGTAGTACTGGCGATCCCACTCCGGCTCGCCGGCCAGCGCCCACACGCCGGTGTCGGGATCGACGCGCATGATCTGCGGATCGGTACCTTCGGTTTCCGGGTTGGCGTCGGCGAAGCGCACCAGGCGCACGCGCTGCGCCGTGGGCGCCCAGACGCGCAGCACGGGCACGCCGTCCTCATAGCTGACGCCCAGCGGGCCGTCATAGGGGTAGAGGTCATCGAGCACACCGGCGATCTGCAAGCCTGTGGCGTCGAGCAACTCCCCGCCGCCGGCGGCGCTGACGGCCACCTGCCCCTTCAAGGCGATGCGCGCCGTGCCCGCCCGGCCGGGCAGGTGGAAGACGGCCATGTCGGCCAGATGCGGGAAGCGCGCGGCCAGTTCTTCGGACAACCCGGCCGGGTCGTAGCTCAGGGTGATGGGCCGGCCGCTGACGCCGTCCTGGTCGAGCACCAGCGGCTCGCCCGTCTCGGTGAAGTGGAAGCTGTAGGTGTTGTCCGGGCTATATTCCACGTCCCAGACGATGGTGTCCCAGGCCACCCAGTGGGCCTTGGCTTCGGCCAGGCTGCCCACCTGGCCCGCGCCGCCGACCTGGATAGTCATGATCTTGTTGTCGGAGTTCCACACGAAAGATACCAGCGTTCCGTCCTCAGTGACCTCGAAGGGGATGTTGGCTCCGCCGGGCGCGCCGGCCTCGCCGTAGTTCTCGTCCCAGCTTTGGCCGACGGCCACCTTGGCCTCGTAGGCTCCGGCGGGGATGGCGTCGGTCTGGAAGACGAACGTGCCGTCCCCCTCTGGGTCTTGCAACCAGGAGCGCAGGCAGTCGGGCGACCACTCGGCCGGGCAGCCGATCTCGTCCTGGAAGCTGCCGGCGACGGTGGCGATGATGCTGTTCACGTCGTCGGTGATCCAGCCCGTCTGGGTGGAGAAGAAGAAGGACACGTCGCCCGCCTCGGCGGTGACGAGCGGGATGTTGCCACCACCGGCTTCGGCGTTCAACCCGAAGTTAACGTCCCACGCGCCGTTGAGAGCCGCCTTGTACTCATATTCCCCGGCCGGCAGGGCGAACGTACCCTGCCACAGGTCGTCATCGGCGTCATAGGTCAAGGCCGTGGCCTGGCAATCGGGAACCCAATCCTCGTCGCAGCCGGCCACCGACTGGATTGTGCCGGGGACGACGACCAATTCGGGCGGCGTGCTGACGACCGGGGCGGGCATGGTCGCCTCGCCGCCGCCGCTTTGCGCGGCGGCCGGGTCGGCTGCGGCGGTGGTCAGCGTGCCCGCGGCCGGGTCATAGCTAAACAACACGCCCTCCCCCTCGGCCACGGCGAAGGCCACCGCATCCGTGGCGGTCGCCTCAGACGTCAGCGCGCCGTCGGCGTCGCCGGTCGTCTGGGCCACGGCGGCGCTGTAGTCGCCGGGCGACACAGCCGCCGTCAGGTGTTCGTAGACGCCGTCGCCGTCGGGGTCAACCAGCAGGCCGCGCAGACAGTCCGGCGCGTCGGCCGCCGGGCAGCCGATCCCCTCCTGGAAGTCGCCGAAGACGCTGAGCAGGCTGTGGTTGATGCTGTCGGCCACCCAGCGCGTGTTGTGGTCATACCAGAACGTCACCGGTCCCGTTTCGGCCACTACCAGGGGGATGTTGGGGCCATAGTACTCCGCGCCCAGGCCGTAGTTATCGTCCCACGTGCCATTAAGGGCCGCCTTGTACTCGTAGGAGCCGGCCTCCAGCACGAACGTCGCCAGCCACAGATCGCTGTCGGCGTCGAAGGTCAGCATCGTCTCTTCGCACTGCGTGTTCCAGTCGCCGGGGCAGCCCAATGGCGTCTGGAGCGTGCCGGCGATGGTCACGCTGTCGGGCGGCTCGATATTCTCCGGGTCGTCGCGCTGGGCCAGAGCGGGCGACAGGCCGGCCAGGAGCAGCAGCAGGAGCAAGGGAACGGACAGTAGGCGCAACACGTGCTGGAAGTGGGGCTTTGATTTCATCACAACTCCCATGATAATCGTCTTTTGTAGCGCGGGATGGTATCCCGCGTCTTCAGTTGTAGCGCGATATGGCATCTCGCGTCTTCAGTTGTAGCGCGGGATGGTATCCCGCATGATGTGAAGTCATCGCTATTGTCACAAACCTTGCCCCATATGACCAACGAAATCACCATCGGCGGCGACACGTCTTGTTCCGGCGGCGTCTACGTCTTGCGGCTGCGCGTGACCGCGCCGCTGGCGGTCGTCTTCGGCCGCTTCCACGGCAGCCGGCCCATCGCCGTACCCGCGGGCGACTACTTCTACGTCGGCTCGGCCCTGAACGGGCTGGGGGCGCGGCTGCTGCGCCACGCCACGCGCAGCGGCGACCGCCCGCCCCAGGCCATCCGCGACGCCCTGGCCGGGCAACTGGCCGCCGCCGGACTGGCAACTCGCCCGCCCGCAGCCAAGCGGTTGCACTGGCACGTGGATTACCTGCTCGATGAGCTGGAGGTGGCGCTCGTCGGCGTCTGGGCCTGGCGGACGGCCGCGCCGCTGGAGAGCGCGCTGGCGGCGTGGCTGGCGGCGCAGCCGGGCATCCTGCCCTTAGCCGCCGGTCTGGGGGCGAGTGATGACCGGGAGCAGACCCACCTGTTGCGAGTGTCGAGTGACCGGTGACGGAGTCCGCATCCTCAGATGCGGACGACCCGACGAGGCGAGGCGCATCTGAGGATGCGCCCTCCGCAAGGTAAGCCGGCGGCCGGTAGCGGAGTCCGCATCCTCAGATGCGGACGGCCCGACGGGACGAGGCGCATTTGAGGATGCGCCCTCCGCAAGGTGAGCCGTGGCAAGCGGCGAATGGCGAATGGAGAGGGAATGGAACACGGATGACGCGGATTGGCGCGGATGAACGCGGATAAGAGGCGGAAGGGTTTTGCGCTATAATGCGCATATGGTGAATGGGGTAATCGCTCAGAAGTTGCAGGCGCTCGACACTGTGCTGGCCGAGTTGCGCACGCTGGGCGTTGTATCGGCCAAGACGCTGCCCAGCGATTGGCAGCAACAACGCGCCATCGAGCGCAATCTGCAACTGCTGGTCGAGGTGGTGATTGACGTTTGCCAGCGCCTGGTGGCGGTTATCGGCCAGTCGCCGGCGACGAGCGGGGCGGACGCAATCGAGCGCTGCATCCAGATGGGCGCGCTGACGCCGGATGAGAACTACACGCGCACGGTACGCCTGCGCAACTTTCTCGTCCACCGCTATGAACACATTGACCCCGACATCCTGGCCAACATGGTCAATCGTCATCTTGGCGACTTCGAGAAGTTCCGCAATGAGATATTAGCTTATGTCCAAAGTCATTGACTGGGACAGCCTGCAACCCATTTGGGAGGCCACGCCGGAGGTTATTGCCGCCTGGGCGTTCGGCTCGGCGCGGGATGGCGAAGTGCGCGACGGGAGCGACGTGGACATCGGCCTGCTCATGGCCCAGCCGCCCACCTTCGACGAGCAACTCGACCTGCTCGGCCGCTTGCAAGCCGCGCTCGGCCTGGACGAGGTGGATCTGGTCGTCCTCAACGAGGCCCACGCCATTCTGCGCTTCGAGGCCGTGTCGGGGCGGCGGCTGTTCGTGCGCGATCTGCCGGCGATGGCCGAGTTCGTCTCGCTGACGGCGCGGGAGTACGAAGACGACATGGCCCTGATCGAGCGCGGCCTGCGCTGGCGGGCTGAGCTTGAGGCGGCGCGCGCCAATCCGGCCGAGACGGCTCAGCAGCCCTAACGTAGTCATGCCAGACAGTCCCACCACCAAGAAGCTGCGTGCCTTCGAGCGCGCCCTGACCGAGTTGCGCTCCGTCGGCCGCATCACCCCAGCCGGCCTGGCCGCCGACTGGCGGCTGCAGCGGGCCGTGGAGCGGGACGTGCTCATTCTGGTGGACGTGGTGGTGGAACTCACGCAACGGGTGGCGGGCGGCGCGGGCAAGGCGCGGCTGCCCAGCGCCGGCGACGCCATCAGCCGTTGCGTGCGCCTGGGGGCGCTGTCGGGCGAGGTCAACTATGTGGGCCTCGTCCGGCTGGCCAGCTTCCCGGTCTATCGCTACGAAGCGATTGAGGCGGAGATGCTGGTCGAGATCGTCAACGAACAACTGGACGATTTCAGGCGCTTCCATGATGAGATAGCGGATTATCTAGGGAGTCAGTGAAGAGGGAGAGGGACACAGAGAGACGCAGAGGAGCGCAGAGAAACGCAGAGGGAAAGACCCTCTTTTCTCTGTGTCTCTCCGCGCTCCTCTGCGTTTCTCAGCGTTCCTCTTAAATCCGGGGCCGAAGATGCAGCGTAGAAGATGGATACTCATGGCCGTCGTGGCCGTGTTGCTGGTCGCGGCGGCGCTGCTGTGGACGCAGCGCGACACCCTGGCCGCGCTGCTGGACGACGCCCTCGCCGACGCCCGTTTGTCGCGCCTGCTGGACGAGGCGGGCGTGACCCAACTCGACTTCGGTCCCACGCCCGAACCGGCATTGGTGGCGCTGGGCGAGGCGCTGTTCTTCGACAAGCGGCTCAGCGGCAACCACGACATCGCCTGCGCCACCTGCCACCTCCCGGCACCGGCCACGACTGGCGGCTCGCCGCTGTCGCCCGGCGCGGACGGTCAAGACCTTGACCCGGCGCGCAACGTCGCCGATCTGTTCAACCGCGGCTCGCCGGAGTGGACAACGCTGTTCTGGGACGGGCGGGTGAGCCTGAGCGCCGATGGGCTGGACACGCCTGCCGGCGACGCCCTGCCGCCGCTGTTGCAGACGGCGCTCCAGGCCCAGGCGATGTTCCCTGTCATCGCCCGCAACGAGATGCGCGGGTTCGCCGGCGGCCATGCCGCCGATGGACAGCCGAACGAACTGGCCGCGGCCGGCGACACCGAGTTCAGCGTCATCTGGAGTCGGCTCATGGAGCGCTTGCTGGCCGCGCCCGGCTACGTTGACCTGTTCCGCGCCGCCTACCCCGACGCGCCTGTGGAGCAGCTTGGTTTTGAGCACGCCGCCGTCGCCCTGGCCGCCTACGAGACGGCCGCCTTCACCTTCCGCGACAGCCCGTGGGATCGCTACCTGACCGGCGACCGGGCGGCGCTTTCGGAGCAGGCCCGGCAGGGCGCGCTGCTGTTCTATGGCCAAGCGGGTTGCGCCCAATGCCACCGCGGCAACCTGCTGACCGACCAGCAGTTCCACAACATCGGCGCGCCCCAGCTCGGCCCGAGCGAACTGGGCGACGAACGGCTCGACCTGGGCCGCTTCCTGGAGACGGGACGCGCCGCCGACCGCTACGCCTTCCGCACGCCGCCGCTGCGCAACGTGACGCTGACCGCGCCCTACCTGCACAACGGGGCCTACGCCGACCTGCGCGCCGCCGTCCGCCACCACCTGAACCCGGTCGGCTCGCTGCTCATCTACGACCCCGCGACGCTGCCCGCCACCTATCAGGGAACGGGCCACGGCGGGTCGGCGGTGACGACCGACATTCTGGAGACGCTCGACGCCCGCCTGAGCACGCCGCCGCTGCTGAGCGATGAGCAGTTGGCCGATGTGATGGCCTTTCTGGCGGCGCTGACGTCGCCCACGGCGGCCCACTAGCGTAGCGCGATTCTGGAGAATCGCGCTACGGGGCTTCGCACGAATCAAACAATGCCTTCATAACTCCTAAACAACCGGGCGCTATCATCCTCGAAGCTGACAACAGCCATCAAGGATGATAGATATGACAACGAAGACGCAGAAGATCAGTCCGGTCAAGACCAATTTCCTGGTAGACATCGCCATTTTCCTGGCCTTTTTGCTGGCGCTGGAGCCACACCTGACGGGCATGGCCATCCACGAGTGGCTGGGCATCGCCTTTGGCGCGGCCATCGTCACCCACCTGGTGCTGCACTGGAAGTGGCTGGTGGCCACGACGAAGCGGTTCGTCGGCCGCCTGCCCGGCAACACTCGCCTCAACTACATTCTGAACGCCCTGTTCTTCATCAACATGACGGTGCTCATCTTCACCGGGTTGATGATCTCCGAGACGGCGCTGCCGGCGCTGGGCATCCAATTGGGCCAGGGCGGCTCTTTCCAGCGGCTGCACACACTGACCGCCGACTGGGCGCTCTACCTGCTGGCGCTGCACGTGGCCCTGCACTGGCGCTGGATCGTCACCACGACCAACCGCTACGCCGTCCAGCCGCTGCTCCGCCCGTTCCGCGGGCCAGCGCGTAAGCAACCGGTCGCGGCCCTGCCGCTGCCGGCCCTGGAGGAAGCACAATCATGAAACTGCTAGGCAAGATCGTCGTGATTCTGATGGCGGCCCTGCTGGTCGCCGGGGGCACGCTGGCCCTGGAAAACAGCGGCGCGCTGAGTAGCCTGACCGGTGGCGAGGGCCACGGCGGCGAGGGCCGCGGCGAACGGCCCACGGGCGCGCCGACCGACGCCGACAGCGCCTTCGCCGCCGGGGAGCGCCCGGAGCGGGGCGAGGGTCGCGGCGGCGAGGGCGGCGGCAACCTGGCCGGTAGCCTATTGGGCATGGCCCGCAACCTGGGCATTGTTGCCGCCGTCGTTGCCGGGGTGGGCTTGCTGGGCTGGCTCAGCCGCCAGGCCGCCACCCGGCGCAAGTTGGCCCAGGCGGAGATGCCGCCGCCACTCAAGGAGGACGCAATTCCCGAAGAAAAGGTGTAAGTACTCTGTAACAGAAAAAATATGATCCGCAGATTTGGCAGATTCGGCAGATTCAAGAGAAGAAATCTGCTAAATCTGCCGAATCTGCGGATCATTTTCTTCCGTGCTACCGGATGATCGTCGGCACGAAGGCCCGCCACGTCGGCGGCGCGTCCGTCGGCTGTGGCGTGCGCGTCGGGCGGCGGGTGCGCGTTGGGGTGGTGGTGTCGGTGGCCGTGGGGCCGACTGTCGGCGTCAGGGTGCGGGTGGGCGTGGCCGTCAGGGTCGGCGTCGCGGTTGGGGGCGGCGTCGGCGTCTGGGTCGGCGGTTCGGTGGAGGTTGGGGTGGCGCTGGGGGTGATGGTAGGCGTGGCCGTCGCCGCGGCGCAGGCGTTGCGGAAGTTGGCCGCCGTCAGCCGCGCCCCGTTCATGGAGCGGACCAGGTCGGCGGCGTTGGCCGGGTCGGTCTCAAAGTCCACGCCGGTCGGCTCGCCCAGATACCAGACGTCGGGGTTGGCCC
>WBZP01004086.1_pt1 | contig 15438 bp, 13 predicted proteins | sample 5204301 | NCBI WGS metagenome assembly WBZP01 (sample SAMN12412401, study PRJNA552823) | activated sludge metagenome | isolation source: activated sludge from nitrification reactor of wastewater treatment plant... | place: USA: Pennsylvania | collected 2017
CGTGCGCAGATTCCATGTCGGCACGGACCATTGCGAGTCCACTCCAGATGCCGGATATACGACTGCATGCGCTTCCTTTGCCATCTCTATCGATCAATTTCTTGCTTTCTGGGGGAGTCCATATACGGTGGGTTAGCCCTCATTTGCTTGAACTACTCGCACTGTTGGATAGCGCATTGCCCTAATGATGGAAGATTGCATAGGCTCACCGAACGCTTGATGTAGTAGAAACATCAGAGCGCCAATGCCATATCTGAATCGATTCAACCCATCTGCAAGTTCATTAATCGTGGTAAGACCTGCTCCAGGCTTGGGATGGATGGCGACATCATTTCTAAGGTTGCGGAGGAACTTATAGTCCTCCCATGCGGGGCTCTTTCCTACGTCGAGAGTCACGCCAGTCAAGACGGGTAGCCAATCCTTTATCTTCTCATCCAATGAAACAAAGCCCCCACTCTTTCGCTTCTCTGTCAGCACTTTGCTCGGATCTGCACACTTGGCGTTATGCACATGAACTCGCAAAGTGAAGTACGCTTCGATGCTCGAGAAACCCTTTGATATAGCCGTGTAAAAGCTATCAAAAGAACGGTTCTTGATGGCTTCGTCGCGGGCAAGGCAAGCAGCAAGAAAGTCAGATGTGTGCGCTTGTCTCATAACCGCGTGCTCAATTACTTCATTTTTTGAAATTTCGACCCCGTCCACCAAGAAGCTGTGCGTGACTGTTGCGCCGGGCGACGCTTCGATCTCCCATGTTCCCCCGACCAATAGATTTTCAAACCATTTGATTGCGCGGTGGGGGTTGCTTTGAAGCTCGGAAATCTGCCGCGTGAGGTCGTATCCCCTATGCTGCAAATCGGCCTCCACTGCTCCGTCAGGCAGAGCACGCAGGTAGTCATCCCTGTGTTCACCCCAGCGAATGAAGTAGAAAGTCAGTTCTCGTGCTTCTCTTGCAGAGAGCCAATTATCGGCCTCGAGTACCTTTGCCATGCTGCCGTCCAGATGAAGGCTAACGTAGAGGTAACCGGCGCTGCGCGGCTTTATCGCGCAGCGTCCGTGTTGACCGCCGGGTTGGGCGACATTGGATACCCAACACGATTAGGAAACGATACTTCCAGCACTACGCACCCAACATCGGTCTTGAATGGCCCATGAAGTTCCCCAGGAGGCCGACTGGCATAGTGTCCGGCCTCCAGCCACATTTCAAACGCTTTGTCATAGAGGCGACCGCTGACGATGAATACTTCTTCAGGGTAGAGATGGGTCTTGCCGCCGAAGGCTGCTGTATCCGCGCCAGGAAGAAAGCGCGTCAATTTCGTGTATTCGCCCGACTCTTCATCAATGCTCAGAGTCAGTTCCTCGGCTATGCCCTCCAGCCCTTTGACAGGCGCCCAGCGTTCCTGTGCTTGTGAACTCAACACGTTCCAGTAGGTGGCGGTGGACTTGGTCATGAAATACTCCGGCGAGTCAGGAGAACGGATGAATGTGTCGCCCAACGTAGAGCTGACCGGCGCTGCGCGGGTTCATCGCGCAGCGTCCAGTGACCGAAGGGAACGGGGTCGAGCGCCATGTTAGAGCGCTACCCCTTGAACCCTAGATGAGAACTGGGCATAGAGCCAAAACGAAAGCAAAAGGCCAGCCAAAAGATAGAGAACAGCGGCAATTGCTGATGCGCGTTGCCAACGCACAGCGATGCCGCTCTTTGAATAGGCGTAACCAATATAGATGCTCACACATGCGGTAAAGGCACCAATTGCGAACCCGAACCAGGAGAACGCAACATACTCAGGGACGCCGGCAATTGTATGCCTGGAGCCCAGTGCAGCGACTGACCAAAAAGCCCACGCGATCGGCATTAGATATGCAAAAAGAACAAGCGCAAATGGAAGCAGCGGCCGGATGAAGCCGCTCCTATCTTGTGCGGGAACTACCTCGAAAGCGTTACCGTTCATTGCGCTCTAACGTTCAAGGTGACCGGCGCTGCGCGGCTTCATCGCGCAGCGTCCAGAGAGCGAAGCGAACGGGGTCGACCGCAGGGTTGGGCGTCACTTCGCCACCTCTATTCGATCATTTGGGATGCCAGCGCATAGCAACCGCGCGCGCACTGCTTTCATATGGGCTTGTTTCGAGAAAACAAACAGAAATGGCGCGTGCGACACGTAGTAGAAGGCGTGCAATTGCTTCTGGCGCAGCCACATGACTTTCGCGTTCCGTTGTTCCGCGGAGGTGAACTCTGGCTCTCGGTGGTGACTTTGATCAAACGTGACTACGCAGCGAACTGCCGGAATTGTGAGTTGAGTCACGATTGTGGAAAGACTGATGTGGGTAGTGCCCTCTCTCTGATTCTTTCGATCTGGGAGGCGCACCCCGGTGTCGGGATCGTTGAATATGGAGTACGCGGCAGGCGCAGGCTCAGCAAGCATGGGTATTCGGGTAAAAGTGGTGAACGCGCTCCGAATATCTGGCGGAATAAACCTTGGCTCCGCCAACAAAGGGGCCCAGTCAAAAAGTATTTCCTGCCAAAGGCGCTTCACGGCATCGTATGAGTCGCCGAGGTAGTTCTTCTTCATGCGGCCTCCGCTGGTGACGCCCAACGTAGAGGTGACCGGCGCTGCGCGGCTTCATCGCGCAGCGTCCAGAGAGCGAAGCGAACGGGGTCGACCGCCGGGTTGGGGCTCATGGTTCTTTGCCAGGTACTTTGTTTCGCGAACGCCACCCGCTTAGCGAAACGGGGCTTCCGCTCCCGACCTCTTGGACAAAGGCGACCTTGCTAGGCGGCCGCACGAAGAAAACGTGCCAAAGCTCAAGGCGTTCCGGACGATCAGCGTAGACGGACACCGACCAGTAGCACCGACCTTGAACCAGAACCTCCTTGTCATTGGGAGTTCCGAAGGCGACGGGAAAAGAATGTGACTTAGACCACGCCTGAAACTCGGAAAGATGGCGCACGGCGTCAGTAGCGCGAAGGTAGGCGGCGGAACCTTGAGCAAGCGCAGCGCAGTTTGGTGCAGCGTGAACCGAGCTGGCAACGCCGAAGGCAAGTATGTAGGCGACGAGCAGCGTGCGCACTATGAGCCCCAACGTTTGACGTAACCGGCGCTGCGCGGCTTCATCGCGCAGCGTCCGTGTTGATGGATGGGTTGGGCATCACTGTAGGCCAGCGACACGGGTTGAAGCATCGCGCGTACGCCTGACAATGCTTGCCTCAACCTGCGTGACATGACCATGAAAAACAAGATTCCGGTACTTGTTGATCTCAAGAAGTTCCTCGTAAAAGGCGCCGTCAATTTTCTCATTTACACGAAGTGCCTCGATCATCTGTCGAAACGAAAAAGACATCCGCGGCGCGCCCTTGCTCGGAACATACAACTCGCGATCGCGTAAGTAGTCGCGGACGAGGCGTTCCAAATGTAAGAAAGCCTCGAAAAACTCATTTGACGGGGAGACGGTTGCGGCTGGTTCGGCTACCTGTTTGAGCGCGTTGGCAGCAGCTCGTTGGTATTTACCTGGGTCAACAATCGAAACAACAAAATACAGCCCTCCGGCAATGGCGGCAATGTCGACCATTGCCACCAAAAGTTGCGCCCAGCCAGCGACAGGTGCTCCTGGTCGGTTGCAGTAGGCAACCAGGAGACTAAGAACGATCGCCGTGCCCGTGAGCCACGCGAGGATTGTCAAGCGATAGTGATAGGTCTTTCGAAGCGCTGTGTGAACTTCTTCTAAAGTATCGTCGCGTTCACGCGCGGACTCCATCAACGAATGCACCAAAGCATACCCAGTTAGCAGGAACGCAACGAATGCCGAAATGCTCTGGGCTGCGGCACTAAATGCCCAATAGATGTAGTCAACGCTCATGTGTGCGCTTTGGCTCCTGTGATGCCCAACGTGATGTCGCCGATGAAACGGCGAGTAAACGGGATATGCGGCAGTCGAATAATCTGGTGCTCGCGCCTAAGATACTGTATATTATAACAGCCAATGTCCGGGAGGTCGCCATTGTGTCGAATAATTTGATCAAGCCGCTTGCCGCCGCCGGGCCGCCCCGATTGCTGGACCAGGTCCGCGCCCGCTTGAGGCTTGGACACTACGGCGCGCGCACCGAGACGGCATATCTCGGCTGGATTAAACGCTTTATTCTGTTTCATGGCAAGCGTCACCCCGCAAGCATGGCGAAGGCGGAGATTGAGGCCTTTCTCGGCCACCTGGCGGTGGACCGCGAGGTGAGCGCGTCGACCCAGAGCCAGGCCTTGAGCGCCCTGCTCTTCCTCTACAAGCAGGTGTTGGCGATCGACCTTCCCTGGCTCGGCGACATCGCGCGGGCGAAGAAGCCGTCGCGGCTGCCGGTGGTGCTGAGCCAGTCCGAAGTGCAACGCCTGCTGGCCGAGCTTCGCGATCCCGAGCTCGCGCTGATCGCCGGCCTGCTGTATGGGGCCGGCCTGCGCCTGAACGAAGCCCTGGAGCTGCGGGTCAAGGATGTTGACCTGGCGCGGCGACAACTGCTGGTGCGTCAGGGCAAGGGCGGCAAGGATCGCGCGACGCTGATTCCTGCCGCACTGCTCGAACTGCTGCGCGCGCGAATTGGCTGGTGCCGCGCCCTGCACGAAGCCGAACTGAAGCTTGGCCGCGGCACGGCGGGTTTGCCCGCAGGCGCCGCAGCGGCGAACCCCGGTTCCCTGCGCGCCTTCGGCTGGCAATATGTCTTTCCGGCAGCGGGCCTGGTAGTGGATCCCGCCAGCGGTGCGGCAACTCGTGCCCATGTCGATGGCAGGCGGGTGCAGCGTGCGGTAAAGGCAGCGGCGGCGCGGGCGGGCATCGCCAAACCGGTCTCACCCCATGCCTTGCGCCACGCCTTCGCCACGCACTTGATCGAGAGCGGCTGCGACATCCGCACCGTCCAGGAATTGCTCGGTCATTCCGACGTGTCCACCACGCTGATCTACGTCCACGCACTGAAATCCGGCGAGCCCCGGGTGCGCAGCCCCTTGGACACATTTGCCGACTCGCTAGGACGCCCGGCCTTCGCCGATGCGCCATCGACTTGCTTCGGGGCAGCGCCGGCGCCGATTCGGAATGAAAGGCCAAAGACGGGGGCCGAGGGAACCGCAGGCGGATTGCCCGCGGCTCAGCCGTCCGCGTCCGTCACTCGTCCTCTTCCTTCAGCTTGAAGCTGGCGGCCAGCTTCTGCTGCACCTGCGGCGGCACCTGCGCATAGCGGGCGAACTGGATGTCGTAGCTGCCCTGGCCGCCGGTCATCGACTTCAGGCGCGAGGCGTAGTCGGCGATCTCGGCCAGCGGCACCTCGCCGCTGACGGTCACCAGGCCCTGGCGGCGCGCCGCGAGGCCGCTTTGCGTCCCCGTGACATGGCCGCGCCGGCTGGACAGATCGCCGGCGATGTCGCCCATCGCCGTGTCCGGCGTGATCACTTCGATGCTGACGATGGGTTCCAGCACGATGGCCGCGGCGGCGCGAATGGCCTCCACCGTGGCCTTGCGTCCGGCGCTGAAAAACGCCACGTCCTTGCCGTCCACGGCATGGGTCTTGCCGTCATAGACGATGACCCGGATGTCCTGCACCGGATATCCGCCGACCACGCCGTCGGCCAGCGCCTGGCGCACGCCCTTCTCCACCGCCGCCATGAACACGCCGGGAATCACGCCGCCCTTGACCTGGTCGACGAACTCGAACCCCGCGCCGCGCGGCAGCGGCTCGATTTTCAGATACACCTCGCCGAACTGGCCGGCGCCGCCCGACTGCTTCTTGTGCCGGCAGTGGCCCTCGGCGTTGGCGGTGATGGTCTCGCAGTAGGCAATCAGCGGCAGCCGAGTATCCAGCTCCAGCTTGTACTGGGTCGCCATCTTTTCCAGCTTGTAGCGCAGATGCATTTCACCCAGGCCGCGAATCACCGTTTCATGGGTCGTCGGATGGCGCTCGACCTCGAAGCAGGGATCTTCCAGTTCCAGCTTGTGCAGGATATCGAACAGGCGCTGCTCGTCGACCTTGCGCCGCGTCTCGACCGCGAGGCCCTGCATCGGCCGGGGAAACTCCAGCGGACGCAGGTGAATGTTGTCTTCGTCGTGCGAGTCGTGCAGCACCGCGTCGAAGTCGATCTCCTCGACCTTGGCCACGGCGCCGATATCCCCGGGCAACAGCTCATCGACCTCGATGAAATCCTTGCCCTGCAACTGGTACAGATGCGCGACCTTGAACGGCTTCCTGCCGTCGCCGACGAAGAGCTGGCTGTCCTTGCGCACCGTCCCCTGATGCACACGGAATACGCTGACCTTGCCCATGTAGGGATCGGCAATGACCTTGAAAACGTGGGCCAGCACATGCAGCGAGGCGTCGGGTTTGGCGTCGAAAGCTTCGCCGCTGTCGGCCGACTCGCCGCGGTAGTAGGGCGGCGGATTGCCCTCCGCCGGATTCGGCGCCAGCGACGCCAGCACATGCAGCAGTTCCTCGATGCCGGCGCCGGTGCGGGCCGAAGCAAACAGGATGGGAATCAGATGCCCGGCGCGCAGGGCCTTTTCGAATGGCGCATGCAGTTCCGCCGCATCGGGATCCTTGCCTTCCTCGAGGTAGCGCGCCAGCAGCGACTCATCCTCTTCGACCAGTTGGTCGATCAACTCGCGATGGGCGTGGGCGATCGAATCGAAGTCCGCATCGCCTGCATCGTGCTCCAGCACTTCGACCACGTCGTGCCGATCGTGCGCCGGCAGGTCGAGCAGCAGGCACTCCTTGCCGAAGCGCTCGCGGATCTCCCCCACCAGTCCGGGCAGATCGACGTTGTCGGCATCGATCTTGTTGATCACGATCATCCGCGCCAGGCCGCGCGCCTGGGCCGCGTGCATCATGCGCTCGGTCGACAGCTCGATACCCGTCTGCGCATTGATCACCACCACGGCGGTATCGACGCCGGCCAGCGCGGCGGTGGCCTGCCCGGAAAAATCCGGGTAGCCGGGGGTATCGATCAGATGGATGTGCACGCCTTCCCAGGCGAAGTTGGCCAGTGCCGAGTTCAGCGAATGGCCGGCGGATTTCTCCTGCGCGTCGAAATCGCAGACGGTGCTGCCTTTCTCGACGGCGCCCTTGGCGCTGATCGCGCCCGACTTGAACAGCAGCGCTTCGGCCAGCGTGGTCTTGCCGGCGCCGCCGTGGCCAACGAGGGCAACAGCGCGGATCGATTCAGTGGTGTATCTGGCCATGATGCAAGCTTCCCCTTGTCGTTTGTCCTGGGGCCAATTTTAACCCGGCGCGTCTCCGCAGTCGCCAGCGGCCTCGGCTCATTCCAGCGCCCGCTCGATGAAATGGCGCGGCACCTTGGTGCGCGGCACGCGCCCGGCAAACCAGTTGCGCACGTCCTGGTCGAGGCCCAGCCCGTGCATGTAGTTGTACAGCGCCTTGTTCAGCGCGATGCCGAGGGCATCGTGGTCGACGCCCGTCGGATCGATGAAGCCGACGTCGTTTTTCGCGAACGAACCCGCGGGCAGGGGCTTCAGCGTGACGCCATACTGTTCGGGATGGAGCCCGACCGGGGAATGCACGGTACAGGCAAAGCGGTGGAAGAAGCCGGACTGGATGCAGCCCGCGGCGAACAGTTGCCGCACGTATTCGAGCGCATCGACCGTGTCCTGCACGGTCTGCGTCGGGAAGCCGTACATCAGGTAGGCATGCACCAGGATGCCGGCCTCGGTGAAGGCATGCGTGACGCGCGCCACCTGCGCGACCGAGACGCCCTTCTGCATCAGCTTGAGCAGGCGGTCGGACGCGACTTCGAGCCCGCCGGAGACGGCGATGCAGCCGCTGTCGGCGAGCTGCCGGCACAGCGCCGGGGTGAAGGACTTTTCGAAGCGGATGTTGCCCCACCAGGAGATCGCCCGCTGCCGCGCTTGCAGTTCCGCGGCCAGCGCCTTGAGCGCCTTCGGCGGCGCGGCTTCATCGACGAAATGGAAGCCGGTCTGGCCCGTCTCCTCGATGATCGCCTCGATGCGGTCGGCCAGGGTCGCCGCATTGACCGCGTCATAGCGCGAAATGTAGTCCAGCGTGACATCGCAAAAGCTGCACTTCTTCCAGTAGCAGCCATGGGCCACGGTCAGCTTGTTCCAGCGCGCGTCCGACCACAGCCGGTGCATCGGGTTCAGCATGTCCAGCAGCGACAGGTAGCGGTCGAGCGGCAGGCCGTCCCAGGTCGGCGTGCCGACCTCGGCCAGCGGAATGTCGCCCTCGCCGCCGCCGTCGATCCAGCGCACGCCGTCGGCGCCGCGCACGAAGCTGCGCACCAGTTTGTCCTGCCCGCGTCGGCCGTCCAGGTGTTCGAGCAGCGCCAGCAGCGGCCGCTCGCCGTCGTCGAGCGTGACGTAGTCGAAGTAGTCGAATACCCGCGGCTCTGCCAGCTCGCGCAGTTCGGTATTGACGAAGCCGCCGCCGAGCACGGTGACGATGGCCGGATCGTGCTGCTTGATCGCCTGCGCAATCCGAAACGCGCCGTACACGTTGCCGGGGAAGGGCGCCGACACCAGCACCATGTCCGGCGCATGGCGCGCCATGGCCGCCAGCGTCAGTTCGCGCAGGGTGCGGTCGACCAGGTTCAGCGGTGCCGCCAGCGCCGTGGCCAGGGGGTCGAAGCTGGCCTGGCTCTGCGCCAGGGATTCCGCGTAGCGCACGAACTCGAAGCGCGGATCGACCGCGTCGCGCAGCACGTCGGCGACATCGTTGAGGTAGAGCGTGGCGAAGTGGCGGGCGCGATCCTGCACCCCCAGCGCGCCGAAGGCCCAGGCCAGCGGATCGCCGCCGTGCGGATCGACATAGGCGTCGAGCGGCTCGAAACGCGGCCCTTCGGGGAGGAAGTTGCGGCCGCCGATGCGATGCCCGATGGATGGGTCGCGCCCCTGCAGGAAGGCCACCGCAGGCCCGATGGTGGCGAGGTAGCGGTCGAAGGCCCGCTCGAAGGCCTGCACCCGCGGCGTGCGCTGCCGCATCGGCAAGGCCGCGATGCACTCGCGCACGGCCAGCAGCCCGTCCTCCGAGAACAGCCGCAGGACCAGGGCCAGGGCCAGGTCTTGCTGCACGGCAGCGACGCCGCGCGAGCGCAGGAAGCCGGTCAGGTAGGCCGTCGAGGGATAGGGCGTGTTCAACTGCGTCATCGGCGGAATAACGGAGAGCACGCGCATCGGCTTGCCTGCCATGTCAGATGGGTTCAAGGAGTTCCGGCCCTTCGTTCCTGGCGTTGCTGACCGTGGCGCTGACCGGATGGGCGACCATGCCTGGCGCCGGGGCCGGCGCCAGCCATTGGCCCAGCGCGCCGACATCCCGGTAGGCAGGGTCGAGCCAGGCATCGAATTGCCCGGCCGCCAGCAACACCGGCATGCGATCGTGGATCGGCGCCATCACGGAATTCGGCGTCGTGGTGATGACACAGGCGGAAACGATTTCCGCGCCCTCCGGCGACTTCCACGCCGAGAGCAGGCCCGCCATGGCGAAGAATTCGCCGTCTTCGGCGGGACGGATCAACCAGGGCTGCTTGCGGATCTTGCCGCCTTCGCTGACCGCCTGCCATTCGTAGAAGCCGTTGGCGGGAATCAGACAGCGGTGGCGCTCGAAGCTGGCCCTGAACGACGGCTTTTCGGCGAGCGTTTCGGCACGGGCATTGTTCAGCTTGAGCCCGATGCTGGCGTCCCTGGCCCAGCGCGGAATCAGGCCCCACCTGACCAACTGCCCGACGCGGCCCACTCCGGGCCGGTCGCGCACCACCAGGATTTCGCTCTGCGGCGCGATGTTGTAACGCGCCACCCAGGCCGCGCAGTCCCGCAGGTCGAAGTATTCCCTGAGCCGGGAATGGGGTCCGTGGAGAACGTAGCGTCCGCACATGGCGCTGGGTGGGTCCAATGAAAGTGGAAGGGTAACCGAAGATCAGACCACCGGTAAGCCTGACCGGACAAGTGCCACAAGTTCAGGGCGCATGCTATCTTCGCGCCGATGAAGCCGATCCGTTCCGTCACCATCGACCTCGATGGCACCCTGCTCGACACCATCCCCGATCTCGCCGCCGCCGCCAACGCCATGATGCGCGAACTGGGACGGCCCGAGCATGCCATCGGCACGGTCGCCGCATTTGTCGGACGCGGCATTCCCAATCTGGTCGGACGCTGCCTGCCGGATCTTGCCGGCCGGGAACTGGCGCAAGCCCAAGCCATCTTCTTTCGTCATTACGCCACTGAAAACGGCCTGCGCTCGAAGCCTTACCCCGGCGTGCTCGACGGCTTGCGCGCCTTCCGCGACGCCGGCCTGCGGATGGCAGTGATCACCAACAAGGCCGGGGCGTTCACCGAACCGCTATTGCGGGCTACGCAACTGGCATCGTGGTTCGAGTTCGCCGTTTCCGGCGACAGCCTGCCGGAGAAGAAGCCGCACCCGCTGCCGCTGCTGCATGCCTGCGAGCGCCTTGGCACCGTTCCCGCCGAAAACCTGCACATCGGCGATTCCCGGCACGATGCCGCCGCCGCGCGCGCCGCGGGCTGTCCGGTGTTCCTGGTGCCCTATGGCTACAACGAAGGCGAGGGCGTGCAGGGAATCGACTGCGATGCTATAGTCGCGTCGCTGGCAGAGGCTGCCCGCCGCATTGCCAGTGCCGACTATCGGGAAATTGCCTGACCATGCTCCACCACAACCTGCAAACGACAAGGAAACACGCCCTCGGGGCGGAGGCATGGCCCTGGCGGCCCTGGCTCTCCCGCGCCAGTTCGAGCGCCTGATTTCCCGCGCACCGGAGCTTGAATCCGGCGCGCCCGTCCTTGCAGTACCCGTATCCGTGGAGCTTCCCCATGACCGAATCCGATTTCAACCGGCTTGCCGCCGCGGGCTACAACCGCATTCCGGTGACGCTCGAAACCTTCGCCGACCTCGACACCCCGCTGTCGATCTACCTCAAGCTGGCCAATGATCCCTACTCCTACCTGCTCGAATCGGTGCAGGGCGGCGAGCGCTTCGGCCGCTACTCCTTCATCGGCCTGGCGGCCAGCACGCGCATTGCCGTGGTCGACGGCGCGATCATGCTGCTCACCGGCAACCGCGTCGCCGAGCGGCGCGACCACACCAACCCGATGAGCTACATCAGCGAGTTCATGGCGCGCTTCAAGGTGCCCGACCTGCCCGGCCTGCCGCGCTTCTGCGGCGGCCTGGTGGGCGCCTTCGGCTACGACACGGTGCGCTACATCGAGACCAAACTGGCGACGGCGAAACTGCCCGATCCGCTCGGCGTGCCCGACATCCTGCTGCTGCTCTCCGAGGAAATCGCCATCGTCGACAACCTCTCGGGCAAGCTCACCCTGGTGGTCTATGCGGAGCCGGGCTTCCCCGGCGCATGGAAACAGACGCAGGCCCGTCTCAGGGAACTACTGGCCAAGCTGCGCGCGCCGGTGGCCATTCCCGCCGAAGTGCAGGCGCGCTCGGCGCCCGCCGTCTCCGAATTCGGCGAGGAGGCCTTCAAGGCCGCCGTGCGCCGCGCCAAGCAATACATCGTCGATGGCGACATCATGCAGGTGGTGCTTTCGCAGCGCATGAGCAAGCCCTTCGCCGCCAGCCCGCTGGCGCTCTACCGCGCCTTGCGCACGCTGAATCCGTCGCCCTACATGTTCTATTTCAATTTCGACGATTTCCACGTGGTCGGCGCATCGCCGGAGATCCTGGTGCGGCTCGAAGACGACGCAGGAAAGAAGTGTGTCACCGTGCGTCCGATCGCCGGCACGCGCCGGCGCGGCGCCAATGCCGCGGAAGACGAGGCGCTCGCCGCCGACCTGCTGGCCGATCCCAAGGAACGCGCCGAGCACCTGATGCTGCTCGACCTCGGCCGCAACGACATCGGCCGCGTGGCGAAGACCGGCACGGTGAAGGTCAGCGACCAGTTCATCATCGAGCGCTACTCGCATGTAATGCACATCGTGTCCAACGTCGAAGCCGAACTGAAGGACGACGAGGGAGCGCTCGGCGTGCTCAAGGCCACTTTCCCGGCCGGCACGGTGTCCGGCGCGCCGAAGGTGCGGGCCATGGAAATCATCGACGAACTGGAGCCCTCGAAGCGCGGCATCTACGCCGGCAGCGTCGGCTATCTCGGCTTCAACGGCGACATGGACCTGGCCATCGCGATACGCACCGCGGTCATCAAGGACGGCCGAATCCACGTCCAGGCGGGCGCCGGCATCGTCGCCGATTCCGACCCCGATGCCGAATGGCAGGAAACGCTGAGCAAGGCCCGCGCCCAACTGCGCGCCGCCGAGATGGCCGAAGCCGGCCTCGATACGCGGTTCGACTAAGACCATGAACCACAGAGACACAGAGACACAGAGAGACCCGCTGACAGAGAAAGCAATAGGGTTAGCGATCGAAGTGCATCGGGTACTCGGTCCCGGACTGCTCGAGTCCGCCTATGAGGAATGTCTGGCGTTCGAGCTGAAGCACGCCGGATTTGAGGTCGCACGACCAGTGGAATTGCCAGTACGGTACAAGTCGCTCGATCTGGATTGCGGATACAGAATTGATCTCGTGGTCAACGGATCGCTGATCGTCGAACTGAAGACAGTGGAAAAATTCCTGCCGATCCACGAGGCTCAGCTACTAACGTACATGCGCCTCAGCGGAATCGCCACGGGCCTGTTGATCAACTTCAATGTCCCGGTACTCAAGAATGGCCTCAGGAGAATGAAGCTATGAAGTCCTTTTCGCCTTTCTCTGTGCCTCTGTGTCTCTGTGGTGAAAGGTTTTCCCTATGCTGCTGATGATCGACAACTACGACAGCTTCACCTACAACCTGGTGCAGTATTTCGGCGAACTGGGCGAGGAGGTCAAGGTGTTTCGCAATGACGCGATCACCGTCAAGGAAATTGCCGCGATGAAGCCGGAGCGCATCGTGATCTCGCCCGGCCCCTGTTCCCCGGCCGAGGCCGGGATCTCGGTGGCGACGATCAGGGAGTTCGCGGGAAAGATTCCGCTGCTCGGCGTCTGTCTCGGCCACCAGGGCATCGGCGCGGCCTTCGGCGGCGAGATCGTGCATGCGAGGCAACTGATGCACGGCAAGACCTCGCCGGTCACTCACGCGGGCCAGGGCGTCTTCGCCGGACTGCCGAATCCGCTGACCGTGACCCGTTATCATTCGTTGGCGATCCGGCGCGAGACGCTGCCGGCCTGCCTCGAAATCACGGCATGGACCGAGGACGGCGAGATCATGGGCGTGCGCCATCGCGAGTTCGCAGTGGAAGGCGTGCAGTTCCATCCCGAATCGATACTCACCGAATCCGGGCATGAGTTGCTGCGGAATTTTCTTCAATCAAGACCATGAACCACAGAGACACAGAGGCAGAGAGAAATTCGTTCAGATTTCTCGTGAATGCTTTTCCTCTGTGTCTCTGTGTCTCTGTGGTGAAAGGAATTTGAAACCATGATCACTCCCCAGGAAGCGCTCCAGCGCACCATCGAACACCGCGAAATCTTCCACGACGAAATGCTGCACCTGATGCGGCAGATCATGAAAGGCGAGATCTCGCCGCTGATGGTCGCCGCGATCCTGACCGGACTGCGCGTGAAAAAGGAAACCATCGGCGAAATCTCCGCCGCGGCGATGGTCATGCGCGAGCTGTCGACCAAGGTCGAGCTGCCGCACCCGGAGCAGAAACGCGCGCAGTTCGTCGACATCGTCGGCACCGGCGGCGATGGCGCGCATACCTTCAACATTTCCACCGCCTCGATGTTCGTCGCCGCCGCCGCCGGCGCCACGGTGGCCAAGCACGGCAACCGCAGCGTGTCGTCGAAGTCCGGCTCGGCCGACGTGCTGGAGGCGCTCGGCGCCAAGATCAGCCTGACGCCGCAACAGGTCGGCGAATGCATCGAAGCCATCGGCTGCGGCTTCATGTTCGCGCCCAACCATCATCCGGCGATGAAGAATGTTGCCCCGGTGCGGCGCGAAATGGCGGTGCGCACGATATTCAACATCCTGGGTCCCTTGACCAATCCGGCCGGCGCGCCGAATACGCTGATGGGCGTGTTCCATCCCGACCTGGTCGGCATCCAGGTGCGCGTGATGCACCAGCTCGGCGCCAACCATGCACTGGTGGTCTGGGGCAAGGACGGCATGGACGAGATCTCGCTCGGCGCCGCCACGCTGGTCGGCGAACTGAAGGACGGCAAGATCACCGAGTACGAGATCCATCCCGAGGACTTCGGTTTGGCCATGGTTTCCAACCGCAGCCTGCGCGTCGCCGATGCCACCGAATCGAAGGCCATGCTGCTCGACGCCCTGGAGAACAAGCCCGGCACCGCCCGCGAGATCGTCACGCTGAACGCCGGCGCTGCGCTCTATGCCGCCAACATCGAAGACTCGATCGGCGCAGGCATCAAGCGCGCGCGCGAGGCCATCGCCAGCGGCGCGGCGCGCAAGAAGCTCGACCAGTTCGTGGCGTTCACCAGCAAGTTCGGCTGATGTCCGACATCCTCAACAAGATCCTCGCGGTCAAGCGCAGGGAGGTCGCGGCGGCGTCAGTTGCCCGACCGCTCGCGACGATCCGCGCTGCGGCGGAGGCTCAACCGGCGGCGCGCGATTTTGCGGGCTCCGTCAGGGCGAGAGTCGGCGCCGGTAGTACTGCGATCATCGCCGAGATCAAGAAGGCCAGCCCGTCGAAGGGCGTGATCCGCGAGGACTTCCACCCGGCGGAGATCGCCGCCGATTACCAGAAGCACGGCGCGACCTGCCTCTCGGTGCTGACCGACCGCGAGTTCTTTCAGGGCTCCGAGACCTGCCTGCGAGAAGCGCGGGCCGCCTGTTCATTGCCGGTGCTGCGCAAGGATTTCCTGGTCGATCCCTGGCAGGTGTATGAAACCCGCGCCATGGGGGCGGACGCCATCCTGCTGATCGTCGCCGCCCTTTCGCTGCCTCAGATGCGGCAGATGGAAACGATCGCGCACAGCCTCGGCATGGCCGTGCTGGTCGAGTGCCACGATGCCGCCGAACTGGATATCGCGCTGCAACTGACGACCCCGCTGATCGGCATCAACAACCGCAACCTGCGCAGCTTCGAGGTCAGCCTCGACACCACGCTGTCGCAGCTCGGCCGCATTCCGCCGGGTCGCATCGTGGTGACCGAGTCGGGCATCCTCGCGCCGGACGACGTTGCACTGATGCGCAACAGCGGCGTGCATGCCTTCCTGGTCGGCGAAGCCTTCATGCGCGCCGCCTCGCCGGGCGCGGAACTCGCGCGATTGTTTGCCTGAGCTCCAATCGGGATAAACCTCTGCATCTGACCTGTCCTGGGATTCTCGGACCAAGCTGATTTGGAGATAATGGCTCCTCAGACGAGGAGTTGGCATGAAGAAGAGCAGGTACAGCGAAGAGCAGATCGTCAGGATCTTGCGGGAGGCGGATCGGGATTCGGTAGTCGATGTGGCCAAGCGGCACGGAG
>WBZP01004087.1_pt1 | contig 15438 bp, 10 predicted proteins | sample 5204301 | NCBI WGS metagenome assembly WBZP01 (sample SAMN12412401, study PRJNA552823) | activated sludge metagenome | isolation source: activated sludge from nitrification reactor of wastewater treatment plant... | place: USA: Pennsylvania | collected 2017
GCCCGGCTACTTCACTGCGCGCGCTGCGCGGGTCGTTTCTTCCCCGCCTCGCTCGCGTCCGTCTGGTCCTCTTCGGGGATCGCTCGCCGGCCCGCCTCGACTGTCTTCCGACTCCCGCCCGCGTCTCGCCGGTTGGAGCGGGCGACGGGATTCGAACCCGCGACATCCAGCTTGGAAGGCTGGAGCTCTACCAGCTGAGCTACGCCCGCCTCGCTCCCGTCGAGCACCGGCCCGTCGGCCGGTGCGCGCTGTGGCTCATGGTGGGGAGGGAAGGATTCGAACCTTCGAAGGCCGTGGGCCGTCAGATTTACAGTCTGATGCGTTTGACCGCTTCGCTACCTCCCCGACTGTCGACTCGACGCGCCCTTCTCGGGACGCGCGCGAAAGCGCCTCTCGCGCGTCCGTTGATGCGGCTGGAGCTGGCGGAGGGAATTGAACCCCCGACCCGCTGATTACAAATCAGCCGCTCTACCGCTGAGCTACGCCAGCGACAAACGTCGATGCTAGCAAACCGGGTCGGGAGGTGCAAGCCCGGTACCAGGACCCGCGGCCTGGGCCGGCCGGCGGCCTCCCTGTCAGTGCCGGCGGCGACGGCGGCGACGGTGTCCCGGCCGCGGCCCGCCCTCGCCCGAGCCCGCTCCGCCTTCGCCCGGCGCGCTCTCGCGCGGCGCTCCCGCGTCCTCGCGGGGACCGCCCGACTCGCTCCGCGGGCCGCCGCCCTCGCGCGGCGCGCCCTCGTGCGCGGGAGCGCCGTCGCGCCGGCCGCGGCGGCGACGACGGCGACGACGCGCGAGCGCGTCGCCCCCCGCCGCTGCGCCCGCGGGCTCGGCGCCGGGCGTCGCGTCGGCGCGCGGCGCGGACGCGGCGTCCGCCTCCGGGTCGACGCGCTCGCTCCGCTCGGTCTGCGGCCGCGCGCGCTCCGGTCCGCCACCGCCCGGCGCGTGCGGGCGCGGACGACCGCGCTTGCCCTTGCCGCGCCGGCGATCGCGGTCGCCGGGCCGCCGCGCGGTGTGGAAGTCGATCGCCTTGAGCACGGTGGGGCCGCGGCCCCAGGCCACGTCCTCGTGGAAGTCGACGTGCGGGATGGCCGGTCCGTCGAAGCCGTCCTCGCCCTCGGACGCGGCGTCGCCTTCGTCGGCCGCGTGGCGGCCGTTCTCGTAGAAGCCGCCGGCGCCGTCCTCGTCGAGGTCGTCGTCGGGGCCGGGGCCGATGATCTGGCTCGCCGGCCGGGCCGGGATCGGGCGCACGACGCTCGGCACGGCGCCCCGCTGGCGGACGGCCTCGTAGAGCGCGACGCCGGCCGCGACCGACACGTTGAGCGAGGTCACGTGGCCGAAGTGCGGGATCGAGACGAGGTGATCGCAGTGCTCGCGCACGAGTCGGCGCATGCCGCGGCCCTCGCCGCCGAGGACGAGCGCGACCGGCTTCGTGAGGTCCACCGCGTCCCAGCGCTCGGTGCCGGCCGCGTCGTAGCCCACGACCCACACGCCGCGCTCCTTCAGCGCCTGGAGCGCCTGCACGAGGTTGCCGACGCGGGCGACGGGCACGTGCTCGAGGGCGCCGGCCGACGCGCGGGCGACCACCTCGGAGAGGCCCGCGCTGTGGCGCTCGGGCAGCAGGACGCCGTCGGCGCCCGCCGCCTCGGCGGTGCGCAGGATCGCTCCCAGGTTTCGCGGGTCCTCGACGCCGTCGAGCACGACGAGGAGCGCCGGCGACTTCACCTTGTCGAGCAGCGCCGGCAGCGCGAGCACCGGCTTCTCGGAGACGATCGCGATGATGCCCTGATGCGGCACGCCGCCGGCCATGCGGTCGAGCGTCTCGCGCATCTCGAAGCGAATCGGGATGCCGAGCCGGGTGGCGCGCCTTATGGCCTCGGAGAGGCGCTTGCCGCGCAGGCCCTTCACGACGAGGAGGCGGTCGAAGTGCCGCGTGCCGGCGGCGAGCGCCTCGAGGACGGGGTTGACTCCGCAGATCAGGTTCATGGGGCGGGCGGGCGCGCTCGCGCGCGCTCAAGCCTCCTGTTTGGTGATGAGCGCGGTCGCGAGCGCGGCGATGCCCTCGCCGCGGCCGAGCGCTCCCATGTGGTCGGTGCTCTTGGCCTTCACCGACACCGTGTCCTCGGCGACCTCGAGGGCGGCCGCGATCGCCTGCCGCATCGGCCCGAGGTGAGGCGCGAGCACCGGCTCCTGTGCGATCACGGTGACGTCGAGGTTGCCGAGCCGCCATCGGCCCTCGCGGAGGAGGCGGGAGACCTCCGCGACGAACACGCGGCTGTCGGCGCCCCGCCACCGGGGGTCGCGGCTCGGAAAGTGCCGTCCCATGTCCCCCGCTCCCGCGGCGCCCAGGAGAGCGTCGCAGACGGCGTGGAGGACGCAGTCGCCGTCGGAGTGGCCCTCGAGCCCGCGGTCGTGCGGGACCGGAATCCCGCCGAGGCGCAGGGGGCGCCCCGCCACCAGGCGGTGCGCGTCGAAGCCGTGGCCAACCCGCGGCAGCGAAGGGGTCATGCGCGCAGGATACCCTGCACGACCCCCTCGGCCCACGCGAGGTCCTCGGGCGTCGTGATCTTGCGGTTGCGGGCGGAGCCCGGCACGGCGCGCACGACGCCACCGAGCCTCTCCACCGCCATCGCCTCGTCGGTCAGGGTGAGCCGGTCCCGGAAGGCCTGCTCGTAGGCGTCGACGAGGAGGCCGAACCGGAAGCCCTGGGGGGTCTGGGCCGCGCCGAGCGCCGAGCGGTCGAGCGTCTCGACGACACGGCCCTCGCTGACGCGCTTCACCGTGTCGACGACCGGGACGACCGGGAGGGCCGCACCCGCCGCCGCGGCCTCGCGGCAGACGCTCTCGATGAGGGCCACGTCGACGAGCGGCCGCGCCGCGTCGTGCACCAGCACCACGTCGTCGAAGCCCTCGGGGGCCCGCTTCAGGCCCTGGAGCACGGAGTCCTGCCGCCGGTCGCCGCCGGGGACGACGCTCACGGGCTTCGCGATGGGCGCGAGGATCGCCTTCGCGGCGTCGACCTCCGCCTCGGGGACGACGGCCACGAGAGCGCCGACCGAGGGGGCCGCGTCGAAGGCGCGCGCGGCGCGGAGGAGGAGCGGCTGCCCGCCGAGCTCGAGGAACGCCTTCGGGCGCCCGGCGCCCATCCGCTCGCCGCGCCCGGCGGCCACGAGTATGGCGAGTGCCTGCATGAATGCGACGGCAGACTAGCCTGCGGACCCGGCAGGGTCAACGGGCGTCGCCGCCGGCGAGGCGCCCGGCCGCGCCACGGCCCGCCGCGCCTGGGCGACCTCGGCCCGGACGGCGTCGCGCGCGTTGGCCGCCTGCACCAGGGCTCGCGACAGCCGGCCCTCGACCTCCTCGTCGACACGGCGCAGCGACTCGTCGAGGCGGGCGAGCCGGGCTTCGAGCTCCTCCGCGTCGGGAGCCGTGCCGTAGCGCACGGCGAGCCGGTACAGGGAGAGGACGAAGGGCAGGGCGAGCGAGTACGGCACGACGAGGACGCCGTCGCGCCAGCCGTCGGACTGGACGTGGGGCGCCGCCGCGAGCACCGCGTCGGGCACCGCGAGGACGGCGAGCGCGAGCGTGCGCTCGGGGTCGAGGTACTTGCCGAGCTCGCGGGCCCGCCCCCGCACCTCGCGGGCCACGGCCTCGACGAGACGCCGACGCTCGGCCGGCTCCTCGGCCGTCTCCAGCTGCTCGAGCTCCGCCACGCTCGTCCACTTGCTGTCGATCGGCAGCAGCCGCCCGCCGGGCAGCCGGAGCGCGTACTCGACGACGCGGCCGCCGAAGGCCGCGTTCGCCTCGAGGAGGTCGGGCGGCAGCTGGGCGAGGGCGCGGAGAAGCACGTTCTCGCCGGCGCGCCCGCGCGTCGAGGAGCCGGCCACCACCAGCTCGAGGCGGCGCAGGCTGTCGGTCGCGCGGTCGAGCTGGCCCGTGCGCGCGTGCTCGATCGCCCTCACCTCGGCGAGGGCCCGCTGCGCGACGGCGAGACGGCCCTGCAGGTCCTGGGCCGCACCGGCCAGGCCGAGCAGGGCCGCCTCGCGTCCCTGCTGCACCTCCCGGCGCGTCTCCTCGAGCCCGCGGGCGAGCTGCTCTAGCCCGCGACGCGTCTCGAGGTCCGCGGCCGGTGCTCGCCGCAGGATGACGCCGGCCGCGAAACCGGCCGCGGCGGCCACGAGAGGGGCCACGACGCACAGGGCGAGGGCGGGCGAGTCCATCCTCCGGCAGCGTCCCACGGCACGCCGCCGCGGGAGGTCCGACCGCCGTCCGGCCGCTGACCGCCGTCATGGCGCCGTCGCCGCCGGGTCGCTTACACTCGTCGTTCGGCATCTTTCGATCGGAAGGCCATGAGAGACCTCATCCATCGCTTCGCCTCGCTCCGCGTGACCGTCGTCCTCGTCGTCCTCGTCCTCCTCGCCCTCTCCGCCGGGACGATCGTCGAGTCCCTGCACGGCGCGCCGGCCGCCGGCCGCCTCGTCTACCAGGCCGCGTGGTTCCGCGCCCTGCTCGCCGTCTTCTCGCTCAACCTGACCGCGTCCCTCGTCGACCTGTGGCCCTGGGGCCGACGGCGGATCGGCTACGCCCTCACCCACGGCTCGATGCTCGTCGTCCTCATCGGCGGCGTCGCGACGGAGCTGCTGAAGGTCGAGGGCCAGCTGCAGATCTGGGAGGGCGAGGAGGCGTCGGCCGTCGTGGCGCAGGACGCCGGCGCGATGGCCGAGCCGCGGACGGTCGCGACGCTCCCGTTCGCGGTGAAGCTCGACTCGTTCGAGGTCGACTACTACGAGGGCACGCGCCGACCGGCCCAGTTCCGCAGCCGCGTGACCGTGAAGGACGCCGGCCAGGCGAAGCCGGCCGTCATCGAGATGAACCGCCCGCTCGAGCACGGCGGCTACACGTTCTTCCAGAGCAGCTACCGCGAGACGGCCCAGCGCGACCTCACGGTGCTGTCGGTCGCGAAGGACCCCGGGCAGCCGATCGTCTTCATCGGCTACTACGGGCTCGTGCTCGGGATGCTCGTCGTCCTCGGCACGCGCATCACCGAGCGCCGGCGCGCCGCGCGCCCGCTGGCCCCCCCGGCCGGCGCGGCGGCCGCGCTCGCGCTCGTCGCGCTCGCTGCCGCGCCCGCCGCGCCCGCCTCGGCGCAGACGGTGCCCACGGCGGCCGAGGCCGACGCCCTGCGGCGGGTGGTCGTCCAGCACGACGGGCGCCTGATGCCGCTCGACACGCTGGCCCGCGAGGCGGTGTGGAACGTGACCGGCCGGCGCAGCGTGTGGGGACAGGATCCCGTGCAGACGTTCCTCGGCTGGTCGTTCGACGCGAACGGCTGGTCGGTGCAGCCGATCGTCCCGGTGAAGGACCGCGCGCTGGCGGCCGCGATCGGCCTCGCCCCGGGCACGACGTGGTCGTCCTTCCAGGCTCTCGCGTCGAACCAGGCGCTCATGGACGTCATCCGGCGGGCGCGGCTCCTCGAGGAGCAGGAGAAGCCGCTCGCCGGCGTCGAGAAGGCCGCCTCGAAGCTCGAGGGCCGGCTGCTGTGGATGCAGCAGGCGTTCGAGGGCTCGATGCTGCGGGTCGTCCCCGCGGCCCGGGCCGGCGACGCCTGGGGCACGCCGGACCACGCCCACTCGGCGGCCGACCTCCGCGCGGCGGCCGACGCGGCGGCCGGGGCCGCCGGAGCGCGGCGGCCCGCGTGGAGGGTCGACCGCGAGCTGACCTACAACGCCGCGCGGACCTCGAGGACCTCCTGGCTCGTCCTCGTCCTCGCCCTCGTCCTCTCGGTCGCCGCGTGGAACCTCCCCGGGAAGGGACTCGACCTCGCCGCGTTCCTCGCGCTCCTCGGCGGCTTCGCGGTGATGAGCTGGGGCATCTGGCTCCGCTGGACGGTGGCCGGCCGCATCCCCGCCTCGAACATGTACGAGTCGCTGCTCTTCCTCGCGTGGGGCGTCGGCGCCTTCGCGATCGTGGCGGCGCTCCTCCTCCGCAACCGCATCGTGGTCCTGAACGCCGCCGCCATGTCGGCGCTCACGATGGCCCTCACGGACCTCCTGCCGATCGACGCCTTCATCCACCCGATGCCGCCCGTCCTCTCGGGCACGTACTGGCTGGCCGTGCACGTGCCGATCATCATGGTCGGCTACTCGGTGCTCGCCCTCGGGGTCGTGGTCGCCCACATGCAGCTCGGCTTCCAGGCGTTCGCGCCGGCGCGCCGGTCGACGACCCTCGCCATGGCCGATCTTCTCTACTGGTACACGATGGTCGGCTCGATCCTGCTCGTGGCCGGCATCATGACGGGCTCGATGTGGGCGGCCGAGTCGTGGGGCCGCTACTGGGGCTGGGATCCGAAGGAGGTCTGGTCCCTCGTCGCGTTCCTCGCCTACATGGCGATCCTGCACGCGCGCGCCGAGCGGCTCATCGGCCCCTTCGGCGCCGCCGCGTGGAGCATCGTCGCCTTCCAGACGATCCTCATGACCTACCTGGGCGTGAACTTCGTCCTCTCGTCCGGCCTGCACTCGTACGGCTTCGGCGAGTCGAACGTCGTGAACGCCATGGTGGCGACGGCGCTCGTCGAGGGCGGCTTCATCTCCTTCGCCTGGTGGAAGACGAGGAAGCCGACCGAGGCCTGAAACCCGGGTCCGTCGACGGCCGCTCCGGCTACAGGCCCGCCGCCGTCTCCAGGGCCTTCACGACCGCGCAGATGTCCTCGCGGCCGAGGCCCCGGGCCCGCGCCGACTGGAAGACCTCGCGGATCGCCGCCATCCCCGGCATCGGGGACTTGAGCGACGAGGCCAGCTCGAGGAGGAGCGTCTGGTCCTTCACGAGCAGGTCGATCGCGAAGTGCTCCTCGAAATCGCGCTTCGCGATGGCCGCGCCCTTGAAGGCGTAGTAGGGCGAGGCGTAGCCCGAGGCCTGGATCACCTCGACGATCGTCTCGAGCGGCACGCCGGCCTTGCGGCCGAGCACGATCCCCTCGCACAGCGCCTCGAGCATGAACGAGATGACGCCGTTGCCGACGAGCTTCACGGTCGAGCCCTGGCCCATCCCGCCGCAGTGGATGGCCTTCGTGCCCATCGCCATCATCACCGGCAGGAGCTCCTCGTGGACGGCCTTGTCGCCTCCCGTCATGAACAGGAGCGTGGCGTTCGCGGCGCCGTTCTTGGAGCCGGTGACGGGCGCCTCGAGGGCGTCGGCGCCGCGCTCGCGGAGGGCCGCCTGGACGCGCCTCGTCGTGTCGGGGCTGACGGTCGAGCACTCGAGGTAGCGGAAGCCGGGGCGCACCCCGCCGAGGAGCCCGTCGTCGGCGAAGACGAGCCGCTCGACGGCGGCCGGGTCGGCCACGCACGCGACCACCACGTCCGAGCGTTCGGCCAGCTCGCGGGGGGTCTTCGCCACCGCGGCGCCTTCCTTCGCGAGCGGCTCACAGCGCTCGGGCGTGCGGTTCCACACGGTGAGGGGGAAGCCCTTCCTGAGCAGGTTCAGGGCCATCCTCTGACCCATCAGGCCGAGCCCGGCGAAGCCGATCCGCTTGTCCATCGTCAAGGTCCTCCGGTTGTCGCGGGAGAGCGTATCAGGGCCGCGCTGCCTCGGGATCGGCGCCGCCCCACGCCGTGTGCGGGCAGATCTCGCGGAAGGGGCACTGGCTGCACGCGAGCCACGTCGGCCGCGCCGGGAACTCGCGCCGCCGGATCGCGGCGGCGGCGGCGCGCACGCGGTCGGCCGTCCTCTGCGCCTCCGCCGCGGTGGGCGTCCGGCCCGCCGCGAGGCCGGACTCGAGGAAGCGCAGCTCCACGCGGTCGGGCAGGCGGCCGCGGGTCTTCAGGTGCGCGAGGGCGTAGATGTCGAGCTGCAGGCTCTCGGCCGCGCGCTTCTGCGCGGCCTTCGGGTCGCGCACGTCGCCCGTCTTGAAGTCCACGATCGCGATCTCGCCCTCCCGCTCGATCACGAGGTCGTAGCGGCCCTGCACGCGGTTCCTCTCGAGGAAGAACGCGAACTCTTCCTCGACCGCCGTCGGCGCCCACGGCGCGCGCGCCTCCTCCTCGTGGAAGCGCCGCAGCACCCGATCGCCCTCGCGGAGCCGCTCGTCCTCGTGGGCGCGCGAGAGGAAACCCTCGGACACCCACGCCGAGCGGAAGGCGGCCACGAGGTCGTCGGCCGAGAACGCGCGCCCGGCGAGCCGCGCCTCGAAGTGACGCCGCACCGCCTCGTGCACCGCGTGGCCGTAGACGACGGCGTGGTGCGTGAGGAGCGGCACGCGCAGCACGTGGACGTACCGGTACTTGAGGGGACAGGTCTCGTAGTCGTCGATCTGGCCGTAGGAGAGGCGCAGCAGCTCGTCCTCGGGGATCGCCGGCTCGGCCGGGGGCGGCGGGTCGACGACGGGCGCATGCCGCGCGAGGGCCTCGAGCGGCTGCGTCTTCCGCGGCACGGGCCGCGGCGAGGGGAGATCGAGCGCCTCGATCACGAAGCGCGAGACCTTGCGCGCGCGGGAGGCGCCGTAATCGCTCGCCGACGTCAGGACGAGCTCGTCTCGCGCGCGTGTCATCGCGACGTAGAAGAGCCGACGCTCCTCCAGGAGGTGGCCTCCCCCGCCCGCCATCTCCTCGCGCACGAGCGCCTCGGGCAACGCGAGCGGGTCGCCGCGCCGCTGCAGCGGGAACTTCTGCTCCGCGCAGCCGACGAGGAAGACGACGGGAAACTCGAGGCCCTTCGCCTTGTGCACCGTGAGCACGTGCACGGCGTCCTCGTCGAGGTCGGCTTCGGCCACCGCGGGGTCGTCGCCGGCCTCGCGCAGCAGGTCGAGGTGCGCCACGAAGGCCGGCACCCGGTCGTGCTCGGCCACGTCGCCGTAGGCCTTCACCGCGTCGAAGAAGCGCGCGATGTTCTTGACCTTCGCCTCCGATTCGGCCGAGGCCTCCCGGGAGAGCCGGCCGAGGAGCCCCGACCACTGCAGGAAGCCGTAGAGCACCTCGCCGGTGCGCCGGCGCGGGACCTCCGCGATCGCGCGCTCGAGGTCGACGAGCAGGCGGGCCGCCGCCTCGCGCGCCGCTCCGCCCACGCCCGCGAGCTCCTCGTTGTCTGTGAGCCCCCGCAGGACCTCGAGGAGGGGACGGGTCTTGCGCCGCGCGTAGTGGTTGAGGCGCAGCAGGTCGGCCTCGGGCAGGCGGTAGACCTCGGACGAGGCGAGGTAGAAGAGGGACACGGAGTCGTCCGGGTTCGCGAGCACGCGCAGGAACGAGACGAGGAGGCGCACCTCCTCGCGGGCGTAGAGCCCGCGCGAGCCGCTGAAGCGGTGCGGCAGGGCCTTCACGTTGAGAGCGCGCAGGAAGGGATCGGCGTCGGCGTTGCTGCGGACGAGGATCGCGAAGTCGCGCGGCCGCGAGCCCTTCAGGATCCGCTCGTCGATCATCGCCGCGACGCCGTCGGCCTCCGCGGAGACGGTGTCGAAGTGGGCGTGCCGCACGGGCGGGCCGTCCCTGCGCGGCGAGCGCAGGCGCTTGTCGATGCCGGCGATCGCCTCGAGGCGGTAGGGGTTGTTGTAGCCGACGAGCCGGGCCGAGGCATCGAGGATGACCTGCGTCGAGCGGTAGTTGTCGACGAGCACGACCTCGCGCGCGCCGGGGTAGAGGCGGCGGAAGGCGAGCAGGTTGCCGGCGGCGGCGCCGCGCCACCGGTAGATGGCCTGGTCGTCGTCGCCCACGACCGTGATGTTGGCCGTCTCTCCCGCGAGCCGCTTCAGCATCTCGAGCTGCGCGTGGTTCGTGTCCTGGAACTCGTCGACGAGCACGAAGCGGTAGCGCTCGCGCAGGCGCGCGAGGACGGCCGGCCGTTCGCGCAGCAGGGCGAGGGTGCGGTGGATCTGGTCGCCGAAGTCGGCGAGCCCGGCCTCGGCGAGGAGCGCCTGGTGCGCCTCGTAGAAGGCGGCGAGCTCGCGGTGGGTCTCGGCCTCGTCGCGCTCCTCCTCGGTGGCGGCCGCGGCGAGCCTCGCCTCGGCCCACGCGAGGTACTGCGCGGGCGAGACGTCCTCGTCCTTCGCGCGGGAGACGAGCGTCGCAAGCGCGGCGAGGTGCCGCGTCGGGTCGCCGAGCGGCCGGAAGCGGTCGAGCGGCAGGCGGAAGAGCCGCTCGCGCAGGAAGATCACCTGCTCCGGCTGGGAGAGCACGCGGAACTGCGGGTCGAGCCCGGCCTCGAGCGCGTGCTCGCGGAGGACGCGATCGCCGAAGGCGTGGAAGGTCGAGATCGTCGTCTCCGCGTAGCCGTACGGGATCAGCTGGTCGACCCGCTCGGCCATCTCGGCCGCCGCCTTCTCGGTGAACGTGAGGGCGAGGATCTCCTCGGGCCGCGCGCGCTTCGTCGCGATCAGGTGGGCGATGCGGCGGGTGAGGACCGTCGTCTTGCCCGTGCCCGCGCCGGCGATGATGAGGAGCGGCCCCTCGCCGTGGACGACCGCGTCGAGCTGGGCCTCGTTCAGGCCCTCGAGGATCCGGTCCTCGACGGTCGGGACGGCGACGGGTCCGGCGCTCGCGCTCACCCGTCGATTCTAGGCGGCGCCGGCTCCCCCACGGGTCCGAGGGTGGTCGCCCGCCTGGCCGCCGGCCGCCCGGGCGGCGCGCGGCGCGGCTCTTTGCGAGAATGGAGGGCGCATGGACGCCTCCCTCCTGCTCGTGGCCCTCGTCGCCGTCCAGGCCGCGCCCGCGGCGACCGCGAAGCCCGCGACCGCCGCGGCCGCGAGGCCCGCCGCACCGGCCGAGGACCCGCAGGCCCTCCTCGCCCGGGCGACGGCGCTCCAGAAGGAGGGCCGCATCGAGGAAGCGGCGGCGGCCTACGCGAAGCTCGTCGCCCTCGCGCCGAAGAGCTGGGAGCTGCGCTCGAACCTCGGCGTCCTCTACGCGCAGCTCGGCCGCTACGACGAGGCCGTGGCCGAGTACCGCGAGGCGCTGAAGGTGAACCCGGGCGTGGCCGCGGTGCGCCGCAACCTCGCGATCGCCCTCGTCAAGGCCGGCCGCGTCGCCGAGGCCGCGACGGAGCTCGAGGCGGTGCGCAAGGCCGCGCCGCAGGACCGCGCGGCGGCCCTTCTCCTCGCGGACTGCCGCCTGCGCCTCGGCGAGTGGAAGGCGGTCATCGCCCTCCTCGACCCGATCCTCGAGGAGGACCCCGAGAACCGGGCGGTCCTCTACATGATCGGCACGGCGCTCATGCGGGACCGCCAGGCCGCGCGCGGGGAGATGGTCCTCGACCGCATCCTGCGCCAGGGCGACTCGGCGGAGGCGCACCTGCTCCTGGCGCTCGCGTCGCACGAGGCGAACATCGACACGGGGGCCGAGACCGAGGCCCGCAAGGCGCTCGCCCTCAACCCGAAGCTGCCGACCGCGAACGGCCTGCTCGGCTCGGTGCTCATGCGCCAGGGCGACCACGACGGCGCGGCCGAGGCGTTCGAGCGCGAGCTCGAGGTGAACCCGAACGACGCCGAGTCCCACCTCCTCCTCGGCGCGATCAGGCGGCAGGAGTACCGTATGGACGAGGCGCGCCGGCACGTTCGCCGCGCCCTCGAGCTGCGCCCGGGCGATCCCGGCGCCCTCTACCAGCTCGCGCTCGCGGACGTCGCCGAGCAGAAGCTCGAAGAGGCGCGCGCGGCGCTCGAGAAGCTCGTGGCCGAGTACCCGTCGTTCAGCGAGGCCCACGTCTCGCTGGCCGGCGTCTACTACCGCCTGCAGCGGCGGGCGGACGGCGACCGCGAGCAGGCGATCGTGCGCGCGCTCGCCGCGGAGAAGGAGCGCGAGAAGGAGAAGGCCGCCGCCGCGCCGGTCCCGCGATGAGCCGGAGACAGAAGCGGCGCGACGCCGGTTCGCCGAGGCCGCCCTCGCCCACGCCGGAACCGGTCGCGACGCCGTCCCCCGCGGCTCCGCTCTCCGCGGCTCGACTGTGGCTCTTCCGCGCGGTCCTCGCCGCCCTTCCGTTCGCGCTCCTCGTCCTCCTGGAGCTCGCGCTGCGCGCGTTCGGCTACGGCGTGCCGTCCGGCTTCGTGCTGGAGCAGGAGGTGGAGGGGCGGCCGCGGCTGCTGAGCAACCCGCGCTTCACCTGGCTCTTCTTCGACCCGGCGGTCGCGCGCGTCCCGCCGCCCTTCTCGCTCGCGCCGCGGAAGCCCGACGGGGCCGTGCGCGTGTTCGTGCTCGGCAGCTCGGCGGCACTCGGCGATCCCGAGCCGTCGTTCGGCCTCGCGCGCCAGCTCGAGGTCCTCCTGAGGAACGAGTACCCGGGGGTCGACCTCGAGGTCGTCAACGCCGCGGCGACGGCCGTCAACTCGCACTACGTCCGCGCCGCGGCCCGCGGCGCGCTCGACCTGCAGCCCGACGTGCTCGTCGTGTACGAGGGCAACAACGAGGTGGTCGGGCCCTACGGGGCCGGCACCGTCTTCACCGCGGCGGCCCCGCCCCTGCCGCTGGTGCGCGCCGCCGTCGCCGCGAAGGCCACGCGCCTCGGCCAGCTCGTCGCGAACGCCGCGCGCGGGGCGGAGCGCCGCCTCGGCCGCGGCGCGGCTGCGCCGGGCGCGTGGCACGGCATGGGCATGTTCCTGGAGCGGCAGGTGCCCCCCGGCGACCCCGCGCTCGAGCGCGCGTACCGCAACTTCGCGGGCAACCTCGCGGACGTGTGCCGCATGGCCCGTGTCGCGAGGGTGCCGGTGGTCCTGAGCACCGTCGCGGTGAACCTGCGCAGCTGCGGTCCCTTCGCGTCGGCGGAGGCCGTCGACGCCTACCGGCGCGGCCGCGCGCTCGCCGACGCGGGCCGCGACGCGGAGGCCCGCGAGGCGCTCGCGCGCGCCCGTGACCTCGACACCCTGCGCTTCCGCGCCGACTCCCGCACGAACGCGATCGTCCGCGAGGTCGCGGGCCGCGAGGCGGGAGCGCGGCTCGTCGACGCGGAGGCCGAGCTCGCGCGACCGGCTCCCCACGGCGTGCCCGGAGACGAGGCCTTCCTCGACCACGTCCACCTCACGTTCCACGGCAACTACCTCCTGTCGCTCGCGCTTCTTCCCGCCCTGCGCGGGGCGCTGCCCGAGAGCGTGCGGCGGCGCGGCTCGGGCGCCGCGCCCCTGGCCGAGGACGAGGTTGCTCGGCGGCTCGTCTACACCGAGCTCGACCGTTACACGATCGCGGAGACGATGCGGCAGCGGCTCTCCTCGCCACCGTTCACGAACCAGCCCGACCACGAGGAACAGATCGCGCGGCTCGCCGCGGAGATGGAGGCGCTCCGCTCGCGCGGCGACGCGGGCGGCGTCGACGAGGCGGTGGCCGAGTACGAGCGCGCCCTCGCCGGCGCGAGCCCGCACTGGACGCTGCGCGAGCGCTACGCCCGCGTCCAGAAGCGCCTGCGCCACCCGCAGGAGGCGGTGCGGCAGCTCGAGATCGTCACGCGCGAGCTGCCGCAGGCCCCCGGCCTGTGGCTCCAGCTCGCGCAGGCCGATCGCGACGCGGGCCGCGCGGCCGAGGCCCGCGCGGCCCTCCAGCGGGTGCTCGACTACCAGCCCGACGCCGCGGTCACCCTCGTCGAGCTCGCGCAGGTCGACCTCGCCCAGGGCCGGCGCGACGAGGCCGAGCGCGCGGCGCGCCGGGCGGTCGGCCTCGACCCGCGGGACGCGGGCGCCCTGAACGTCCTCGCGGCGAGCCTGTGCCCGCGCGGCCGGTGCGGGGCGAAGGAGCGGGCCGAGGCCGAGGCGCTCCTGACGCGGGCGCTCGAGCTCGCGCCCGACAGCCCGGCGCTGAAGCACGGGCTCGAGGTGCTGCGCGCCGGCGGCGCTCCTCCCGCCGGCCGCTGAGGCTCTACTTCAGCGCGGCGGCGAGCGCGCGACGCAGGGCGAGCGGGCGGAACGTCTCGGCGTCGAGCGCGCTCGAGAACGTCACCTTCCCCGCGCCGTCGATCACGAACACGCGGCTCGGGAACGCGGAGAAGGCCGCCTCGATCCGCCCGTCGAGCCCGTCCAGCGAGGCCTCGTAGGGGATCTTCAGCTCGCGGCGGCACACGGCGGCGTGCTCGCCGCGCTCGCCGAGCGTCTTCGCCTCGGGGAGGCTCACGCCCTGCCGCTCGTTGATCGTGCTCTGCCACCCGTCGCCGGCCGGGTGCGCCTCGCGGATGTACGCGAGCAGGAAGCGCGCGCGGCCCTCGTACTCGGCGTAGAGGCGGTTCACCTCCGGCGCGCCGTGCCGGAGCTGGGGACAGGTGTAGCTGCCGATCATCAGCACGAGCGGCTTCCCGCGGAGCGAGGAGAGGCGCGACTCGCGGCCGTCGGCCGAGCGGAGCACGACGTCGGGCGCCGGATGGCCCACGAGCGGCGAGGCGGGCTCCGCCGCCGCACCCGGCTTCTCCGGCGCCGCGAGGGCCGCGACCATCTCCTTCGCCTCCGGCGACTGCCGCCGCAGGCGCGCGGCCTTCTCGGCGAACGGCCTCGCCTCGGCGCGCCGCCCGGTGGTCTGCAGGATGGACGCGATGAAGTACGCGGCGTCGTAGTCGTTCGGGTCGTCGGCGAGGGCCTCGCGGAGCGCCTTCTCGGCGCCGTCGGCGTCCCCCGTGAAGAGGAGCGCGCGGCCGTAGTACGAGCGCAGCGACGGGAGCTTCGGGTTCGCCGCCAGGGCGGCGGCGAAGCGCTCGACGGCCCGCGGGTAGTCGCCGGCCATGAACGCCGCGGAGCCGACGAGGTACTGCGCCTCCGGCGAGTCGCCGTCGCGCACCAGCGTGTCGACGAGCCGCTGGCCCTCCTCGACCTTGCCGCCCCGCACGAGGGCCATGCCGAGCAGGTACGTCACCGCGCGGTTCCCGGGCTGCGCGGCCGCGAGCGGGCGGAGCAGCGCCTCGACGGCCGCGGGCTCGCCGAGCCGCAGGCGGCAGTCGGCGAGGAGCATCGTCGCGCGCGCGTCGTCGGGCTGGCGCGCGTGCAGCGCCTCGAGCTCCGCAGCCGCGCGGACGAGGTCCGCGGACTTGTAGTACGCGAGCGCGAGGTTGTAGCGGATGCGGCCGTCCTCGGGAGCGAGCGCGACGGCCCCTCGGTAGGCCTCGATCGCCTCCGGGTACCGGCCGAGCGCGGCGAGGGCGGCGCCGAGGTTCGATCCCGCCTCGGCGGTCGGCCGGAGGCGGAGGCTCTCGCGGTAGGCGGCGACGGCGCCCGCGAGATCCCCCGACTGGTGCAGCGACACGGCGCGGGAGAGGGCGTCGCGAGCGGCGTCGGCCGGCGCCTGGGCGGTCGCCGGCCGCGCGGCCGGTGGCTCCGGCGTCGTCCGGGCCGAGCCTTCCCGCCCGGCCAGGACCGCGATCGCAACGGCCAGCGACACTCGCCTCGGTCTGCGCACGCCCCTCCGCTCCTCCACAGAGCCGTCACCACGGCCCGACCGCCAAGGCTACCGCGAGCGCCTCCCCGCGACGAGCGCGGCCGCCTGGGAACAGACAGGATACG
>WBZP01004092.1_pt1 | contig 15431 bp, 9 predicted proteins | sample 5204301 | NCBI WGS metagenome assembly WBZP01 (sample SAMN12412401, study PRJNA552823) | activated sludge metagenome | isolation source: activated sludge from nitrification reactor of wastewater treatment plant... | place: USA: Pennsylvania | collected 2017
GCATCATCGCCACATCCACCATGGAGCATTCGTCGATCACGACGATGTCGTGGGGGAGCGGGTTGTACCGATCGTGACGGAAGGGACGGCTGGGGTTCCCGGACCAGCCCAACAGCCGGTGCAGGGTGTACGCACTCACCGAGAAGTTGTCCGGGTGACCGGCACCGTACAGGTTGTCGAGCATGTCGTTCGTGGCGTCCTGCATGCGTGCTGCAGCCTTGCCAGTCGGAGCCGCCAGTGCGATCAGCCGATCCGCGCCCTGGGTCGTGCGGAAGAGCGACAGGATCCGAGAGATGGTGGTGGTCTTGCCTGTACCGGGGCCGCCCGCGAGGATCGTCAGGTGTCCGGCGACCGCCGTGGCCGCGGCCAACCGTTGCCGATCGGGCGCGTCACCTGGGAACAACTCGTGCAGAACCTGCCGGGTGAAGGTCGGCTCGGCTACCGTGACGGGAGCTCCATGCCGCTGGATCACCTGTCGCAGGATGGCGGACTCCTGGTCCCAGTACTTGTGCAGGTACAAGCGTCCGTCATGAAGTCGCAACGGCTGGTCCCCGGTGCCTTCGGTTGTTTCCACACAAGGGTGGGAAGCGCACGCCCTGTGCCATTCCCCTGGGTCGGGCCATGGCAGGCCGGCAACCGGTTGCCCGTCTTCTGTGGTCGAGTCGGTGTCGGCCAATGCGTCGATGTCGACCGCGATGGAGCCGTGTCTCAGCGCGCGAACACAGAATGCCGCTGCCAGGCGCACGGACTCGTCGTCGGGGGACAGGTGTCTGCGCTGTGGGTCTTGGATCCGCAACAGCGCGGATGCCACCTGAACGTCCGGAGAGGTCAGGACCCCAGCGTCGACGAAGGGGTCCAGAAGCCCACTGGTCCGTACGCTGCGGTCCGCTCCGGCGGGGATGGCCAGGGCCCGCTCGAATCCGACGGTCCCGTTCATGAGCCGCCAGCCAACAGGTCCGACACGGCCGTAATCAAGGGCGCCCCGGGCTGCCATTCGAACACGCCTGCGGGGGCGGCGCCCAGCAGCGGGGTGTCCGGCCCGCACATTCCCCGGACGAACAGATACAGGACCCCGCCCAACTGGCGTTCCGCGTCGTAGCCAGGAATCCGCCAGCGTAGGAACCGATGCAGTGCGACTTGGTACAGCAGCGCCTGCAACGGGTAGTGCGCCTGCATCATGGCCTCGGCCATGGCCTCCGGATCGTAGTCCTGTGCCGTCAGAACCCGATCGTGGATCGATCCGCCCACCCAGTTCGTCTTGTAGTCGGCCACAAGGTACCGCCGCGCATCAGATGTCCCGACGCGGAGCACAGCGTCAATGCTGCCGCTCAGGAACCCCGTCAGTCGTTGTCCGCCCAAGCCGTCGCGGTCGATGCGGTCGGCGTAGGTGTGCAATGGGTCCGCGTCGGTCAGGTGCGCGCGCAGCAGCATCGCGATGTCGTGCAGCATCACACGGCCGCGAGGAGTGTCACCACCGGCCAGCGGGAATTCGAAGTCCAGTTCGGGCAGTCGGTCGGTGGGGGGGATCGTCGCCAGGGTCAGATGGTCGGCCAGCGGACCCAGCGACGTCTGCAGGCTGGGCAGGAACTGGTCGGCCAGATCTTCTGGGGTCAGGTCCGGCAGCGGCCGTTGGCTGAGAGCATCGGTCGCGCAGCGCCGCAGTTCGGCCCGGTGGTCGTCGGCACGTGAGTCGAAGAGTTCGTAGATCCGGTGCGCCACGAGTCCGAACGTGGCGCCGACGGGGAGTTGGGCCATGGGCGAGGGCAGGGCGTCGGAGTCGCCGCCGGTCTGTGGCTCGCCGCGACCTGGCCCGGCGTCGTCGGGTGCGGCCGGTTCGTCGTCCCGCTCCCCGCTCGGTGAGTCGTCGCCCCAATAGGCAGCCTCGTGCGCAGTTGCGGTCAGGGCTGAGTACGAGGTGCGTCGCCACGTCGTGTCGACCAGCCGGTCATAGGTCGCGACCGTCAGCGTGTCGATGGACTGCTGAGCCGATGTGGGCATCGATTCTGTGTCAGCGCCGGCCACAAGGATCGGGGCGCCCAGCACGTGTTCGGCCTGCGTCAGGCCGATGACGTCGGTCGGGTAGGCAGCAGCGGGTTCGAGGGTTCCTTGGGTGCGGGCGCCTATCAGGCGCTGCAGCGAGGACGCACTGGTGTTGTTGCTGCGAACCCACCACGTGACGACCTGGCAACTGGCCCGGGTGAAGGCCACGTACAGCAGTCGGAGCCGTTCGCCGGCATCCTCGGCTCGGTGCCTGGCAACGTTCTGCGGCCAGCCGGTGGCGGTTCTACCGCGGATGTCCACGATCCTGCGACCACTCGCATCGTGCAGCCGTAGGTTGTCGGGCTCGCCGACGAAGCGGTTCCACGCGAATGGCACGTAGGTGATGGGGTACTCCAGTCCCTTGCTGCTGTGCACTGTGACGATCTGGACCGCGTCAGAGTCGGTGTCCAGGCGCCGCGACGACTCGTCGGTCTCGCTGGTCGCGTCGGTCATCCGACCGGTCAGCCATTCGATCAGGCCGGCCAGCCCCGAGGTGCGGCCGGCGGCATGCAGTTCTTCGCCCACATGGCTGATGTCGGTCATCAAGCGTTCCCCGTTGGGCCGGGTCAGTACTCGCCCGGTCATCCCGGGACGCATGCGCGCCAGAACCCCCGCGATTCCGCTGATCCGGAACGCAGCGCTCCACGAACGGATCGTCTGGGTGGCGGAGTCGAGTAATTCGTCTCCGCCTGCAGCCAGGTCGGTGCCCGTGAACCCGAGGAACGGTGTGATCATGGCCGATCGCACGAGACTTGCTCGTTGTGGCTTCTCCATTGCGCGCAGAATCACCAGCCAGTCCAGGGCTGCCGGGGATCCGAAGACATTCTGGCTGGCGGTCACCACCGCATTGACGCCTGCGGCGCGAAGAGTCATGTGAACCAGGTCGGCCTCTTTGTTGGTGTCGACCAGCACGGCGATGTCACCTGGTCGCACCCGGCGTGCCGGGCGGTCGATGGTGAGTGTGGCGTCGCTGGTCAGCAGCGCGATGATGTCGTTCGTCAGATCGGTCGCCACTTGTTCGCGCAGCAGCTGCACCGGCGGCACTCGGCCTTTGCCTGGATCGGGCAGAGTCCTCACACGCCACGGGGAATCGTCCGGACCACCCACCAGTCGCCGCCGTGTGTGATGTGCCGAGACCGGCCGCACGGCGATCGACTCGTCGCCCAGATGGATGCCTTCGAACAGTCCGGTGAGCCGTTGGACCAGGGCGTCATCAGTGCGCCGGTTGGTCGACAGCGTCGAGATGGAGTGGGCGACCGCCTGCGCACCCAGGTAGGTGGCGACATCACCGCCACGGAACGCGTAGATGGCCTGTTTGGGGTCTCCGATCAGAATCAGGGTGCATGTGCCATGGAAGGCCTGCTGCAGAATGTTCCACTGCATCGGATCCGTGTCCTGGAACTCGTCGACCATGACCACGGGGAACCGCTGTTGCAGCATCTGGGCAGTGGCCGTCCCAGTCCTGGAATCCATGAGCGCGGCATCGACCCGCGTCACCAGGTCGTCGTACGTGGTGATCCCTGATCGCCTTCGCCGGCGCAGGTGCTCGGCTCGCACGGCCTCGGCGAACTCCTGGCGCGCAGCGGCCGTGCTGCCTGGGGTGACCGGCCCCGCCGCCAGGCTGGCCAGGGGGTCGGCGATGACCGTTGTGGCAATGTTGCCGGCCACCTCGAGCGAGAACGGGGGCTGCGGTGGCGCGTCCCGCCCGCCGTAGCGGGCCACATAGAGGTCGGCGACGACGTCGTGTGTCAGCGCGCTGACGTTGTCCTCGAACGACTCCAGCGGGTCACAATCGGCTGCGATGCCCAACTGGTCCAAGGTCTGCTGGCAGAAGGCGTGGGTGGTCACGATGGTGGCGCGATCGAAACCTGTGATCGCCTGTTCCAGGCGTACGCCACGCTCTTCCACATCATGTGGGGTTCCGGCGCGCAGCACGGTCAGGACGGGGTCCGGCTCCGCGGTTGCCCGTGCGCGGTCGGTGTCAGTACCCGGAGAGCGAGTGAGCGCCCGGTGTGTGTCCACGAGTCTGCGGCGTACTCGCTCGCGCAGTTCCTGGGCGGCGGCACGCCCGAACGTGATCAGCAGGATCTGATCGATGGTCACTCGGCCCTCGGCGATGTACCGGGTGGTCAGGGCTGCGATCGCATAGGTCTTGCCGGTGCCGGCGCTGGCCTCGAGCAGGTGGGTGCCGGTGGGAAGAGGGCCACCCAGGTCGAAAGGGACAGGCTGCATCACCATGACGGGCCCACCGACGATCCCTGGGCCAGAGGGGTGTCCCAGATCCGGCGGGCCAGCACCCCGAAACGCGAGGTCTCATCGGGGAACCAGTCGGCCTCGTCGGACTGCGGCGGCAGAGCGGACAGTCGACTGAAGGCGTCGTCATCGCCGAAGAGTCGGCGAACCACTCGGTCGGCGGCCTCGGATCCCGTCCGTGTGAGGTCCTTGAGCCATTGCTCACGGACTTCGGTCAGACACTCAGCGGGATCGTCGAGTTGGCGTTTGTGCGCGTAGTCGCGGCCCACGGCGGGCATGACAGGCAGCGGTTCGCGGCGTCCCCGCAGCATCAGGTCGACCAGGTTGTTCAACTCGATCATGGCCTGCTCTGCGGTCACCGGTTGGAACGTCCACGTGCGCACACCGGCAGTTCGGCGTGCCACCAGCGCTGCCCTGGACTGCGTCTCGGGCTGAGTGACCTGCAGTGCCAGCAGCCTGACCCACAGGCCGAGCACGTTCTTGTGCTTGAGCGACGAGAAGCTCGGTTCGACCAAGCGATCACCGTCGACATCCGGTACGACGCCCGTCAGTCGGATGCCTGACGGCAGGGCGAGTGATACGGGGACTTCGCGCACATCACCGCGCCTCAGCGCCTGGACCGCCGTGGCCACGCGCTCCGACTCGCGTGCCACCTCGTCGAAGGTGGCTCGGGCCAGCACACCCGGCGGCAGCTCACCGCGGAAGGCTTCTGCGCGCGCGATCCGTGAATGGTCACCGTTTCGCAGGAGCCCGGTCAGGATCCGGTCGCCGAGCTTCCAGCGGTCCAGGCCACCGAGCTCGATGGGGATCTGGTCAGTGGGCTGTTCCTCGTCGCGCTCGACATACAGACCAAGCCGCCGCCTCAAGAAGAAGTTCGGTGGATGGGACAGGAAGGCTGTGAGATCGGCGACCGACGTCTCGGTGAGGTTGTCGGACGGCATCGTTCCTTGGAACAACGGCGGGTTCGGCCTGCGCGGGGAAGTCAGGGCGCGGGCTCCGGCCAGCGCGGTGGAATCGTGGCTGAAGGGCCCGTCGGCGACCAGGACCCCGTCGCGGAAGTTGACCGGATCGAAGGGTTGGAGTGGGTGACGCACCACCAGATCGGCGGGGGCACGACCCGTGAGATCGGTCAAAGCGTCGATGACTTCGCCCACCGGCACCGACGGCGGTCGGGCCCGGTTGGTGCGGACATCCCGGCCCGAGTAGGTGATGAGCAAGTGTTGGGTTGCCGCCATGATGGCGTCCAGGAAGAGTTGGCGATCCTCGGAACCGACGTCGCGTTCGCCGATGTGTGGCACGCGGGCCAGCAGGTCGTCGCCGTCGGTTCCGGTCCGGCGCGGAAAGGCGCCGTCGTCCAGTCCGAGCAGGCAGATGACCCGATAGGGCACCGACCGCATCGGCGCGAGCGAACACACGGTCACTCCGCCGGTACGGAAATTGGTGCGAGTTGGCCGCCCGGCCAGCAGATCGGCCAGCCAGATGCGCAGGTCATCCAGATCGAGCGTGGCCGCGGCGGGGCGGCCGCCCGACTCGCCGCGAAGACGGGCGAGTGCTCCCAGCGCCGCGGGCAGTTGCCACGCCGACTCGCCCTCGCCGGCGGTGAGCGCCCGGAGGCACGCCGACAGCAGATCGGTCCATTCGCCCGTGGAGTGAGCGGCGCGCAGTTGTGGTGTCAGGATCCGCAAGCGGTCGACCAACTCGGCCAGCGAACTGATGAGCGAAGCATCGCCGCTCGAGAGGTTCTCGGCGGGCAACACGTGTCCGAACATCTGCAGGTTGTCGTCGCCGATGGCCACGCCCAGAAGCAGGCGATCGACACCATTGGCCCAGGTGTTCGCGACCGCGTCCGACGGCAATCCGAAGCGTGTGCGATCTGATGCGTCCAGACCCCAACGGATGTTCGCCTGGACCACCAGGTCGTTCAGCCGCTCGAGGTCCTCGTCGTCGAAGCCGAACATCCTCCGGACCGCGGGCTGGCCGGCGAAATCCAACACGGCGCTGGCCGGGAAGCGCCCCGCCGCCATGGTCAGCAGTTGGTCGAGTGCCAGCAGTACGTCGTTGTGTTGCGCGGCAGTGCGGTCGGCGATCCTGATCCGCAGTGGGGCCGCCGGGTCGTCCGCCCCCGGATCGCCGGCGCTGAACGCCGCCGTGATCAGCGGAGCGTACGCCGCCACGTCCGGGCACATGATCAGGATGTCGCGTGGCTGAAGCGTCGGATCCTGCTGCAGGAGCGTCAGCAGCGATTCTCGAAGGACCTCGACCTGGCGGGGTCGGCCATGGCAGTCGTGGATCTGCACCGACGCGTCCGGCTTCACCCGCCCCTCAGCAGAGGCGAGGTCGTTGCCGATGGACGCTTGCAGTTCTTCCAAGAGGCTGCCCGCGGCAGGGGATGGCCCTGCTGTGGCAGCGGGAGTGTCGGTGTCGGTGAGTCCCTGCACCAGCAAGGCGAGTTCACCGGAGTCGCTCCCCAGTGAGCGCAACAGCGGCGAGCGCGTGTGGTGAGGCACAGGGGAATCCGCCCGCGTGGGGATATCAGGGTCGGAGCCGCTCCCCGTGCCCCGGACGTGATCAGACGCCAACCGGGCCCATCTGTTCGGCGAGGGGTCTGGCATCCACAGGTGCACCTGGCGGTGCCGGGCCAGGGTCCGCAGCAACTGCCGATGTGCCCCGCTGATGCGGGTGGGGCCGAACACCGACAGACGGGCAGGGAGTGTGCTGAGCCCGGGTTCGTCGGCCAGCGACTGGCACGCCTGGGCGAGGCGCTCAGCCGGCGCCGGCGTGCCGATGGCGACCCGGGCCGCGCGCCATAGCGCCGGTTGCCACGCCAGGCTGCGGGGCACGGCTCGGCCGAACCCGTCGGTGTCGTCACCGGTCGACCACGCCCGGATCACACCCGGCCGCTCCGTGCCGTAGCGGTGGAACAAGCCGGCCACCTTGAGGCTGAGGTGCAAGTGACGCCCCGGGCGTCCCGTGCCGTCGGGGCCCTGCAGGTACGGTTTCAGTGCCTGATTCCAGGGCGTCTCGGGGTCCTCCTGGATCAGGTCCAGCAGGGTCCAGGCCAGACGGTCCGGCTGCCACGGGTCGAGTCGGGAGTCCCGAGGCAACCCGAGAGCCTCGGCCGTGACGCTCGCCAGCAGCTCGCCGGGGGCGGTGAAGTCGATGTTGGCGCACACTCCATCGCCCTTGTCAGTGGCATGGTGGGGCGCACCGTCATCTACATCGCGGGTCACGGTGGAGGAGCCCAGATATTGGCTCAGTTGCTGGGTCAGGAACCGTTCGACGCCGCGCGTCGGGACGCTGATGACCTCGGCGATCAGAGGGTCGGGGCTTCCGTCAGCCGCAGTGAGCGGGTCGGCCAGAAGCTCGGCGAGGCGTCGCACCAGAACATCGGTACGGGCGCACCGGTGGACGTGGATCGGCATGGACAACCACCCCCTCGACGGCCTTCGCCCCCGCGCCGCCAGCACGTGCTCGTGCTGGATCCGCGTCCGGAATCAGTGGTCTGAAACTAACCCACCAGTCCGACACATTCCTGGGGGGTCATTGTCTGACAGCGCTGATCAACAGGATCACTGCGAACAGGAAACAGATGCCGGCGTTGATCTGTGCCGAGTGCGTCGTGGTGAACCGATTGAGCGAGTCCAGGACCGTGCTGGAGCGGGATCCGAGAAGCGTCGCGAGCAACACCGGCAGCACGGCCGGCGCGATGGCACACAGGGCAATGACGACGAACTGCGCGGGTACTGCCGAACCGGTGGTGACCGCGATGTGGACGGCCGGCAGCATCAGGGCCAGCGACGAAAGGTTGAGCCACATCGCGATGAACCCCAGGATCACGAAGTCCCGTATCGGGGCGTCTGCAGGCATCGCGTTCACCCGGCTCATCAACGACTGACGGTCCGGATCACGCAAGGACCTGACTCCCAGCCAGGCCAGTGCGAGGGCGGCCACAACTTTGACCGCACGCTCCACCAGGGACTGCGACCCGCCATCGCCGAAGGTCAGACCCCGGGCGATCGTGGCCAGCGCAGCGATGTACAGGACCGTGGTGATGGAGACGCCCAGCGCATACGCCCAGCCGCGGGGGATGGGTCGGTGACCGCCCGACAGCAGCAGGAGTTGGACCATCAGCAGGGCGGGGCTCACGGCGGCGCCCAGCGCGAGCGGCAGAACGATCGGCCACGAGTCACCCATACGGCCAGACTATTGGCGCTCACGGCTCGTGACCTGCGATGCGCGGCGAACTCTTCCTCGGCGCTCGCCGTGCAGGTCGGTGCCGGCTCTGCCAGCCTGGTGCTGTGTCGTCGTGGTTGTTCAGCCCCCTTGCGGCGTCGGTGCGTCAGGTTCTGTCCGGCACCGATGACGGGCAGTCACGCGTTGTGGCTCGCATTGAGGAGCCCGCGGGGGCTCCCGGCTGGTTCCGGCCCGGTGACGCCATCTGGACCGTCCACGGATCCGTGTCGACTTTTCTGGGTGGTATCCGGTCGCTGTTGCTGCAGGCGCTGCATCCGCTTGCGCTTGCCGGCGTCACCCGGCACTCCACCTACCGCGAGGACCCCTTCGGGCGCCTCCAACGCACTGGCGCCTTCATCGCGGCAACCACCTTTGGGCCATCAGAGCTTGCCGAACAGACGATCGGGGGCATTGCTGCCATGCACGCCAGGGTCCGCGGCGAGGTCGCCGGCCGCTCGTATTCGGCACAGGACCCCCGATTGCTCGAGTGGGTTCATGTGGCGCTTGTCGACTCGATGCTGACTGCCTATCTGGAGTACGGCCACGATGGGCAGATCGATCCGGACCGGTACGTGTCCGAGATGGCGCTGGTCGGCCGAGCCATGGGCGTCCCCGATCCACCAGTGTCGATGAGTGAGCTCGGCCGCAGTATCGCCGGCTTCCGACCGGAACTTCAGGGCGGGTCCGAGGCCGATCAGATGAAGAACTTCATCATGGATGCGCCGCTGCCCCTGGCGCTACAGCCGGGATACGGGGTGCTCGCCCGAGCGGCTCAGGACACATTGCCGGGCTGGGCCGTCCAGTTGCTCGGCGGATCGCCTTCACCCACACCAGTTCGGCGGGCCCGTGCCGTGGTCGCCGACTCCGCGCTGAGGACCCTGTCGTTCGCGCTCGTGCGCTCGCCCGCACAGGCAGCCGGAGAGCGGCGCCTGGCGGCAGGACTGGAGCCCGTTCAGTAGGGTCGGCGTCGTGACGGTTGTGGTCTGGATCCTTGCCGCGATCCTCCTGGTGATGGCGGTGGCTGCTCTCGCCGGCTACATCGTGAGTCGGACCGTCGTGCGCGCCAGCGCGGCCCAAGGGGATGTGGTTCTGGGACCCGCCGGTCCCGATGATCACCAAGAGAGCGCGGCCCTGTTGTTCCCCGCCGAGGGCAAGGGGTTCGGCATGCTGCGTGCGAGTCCCGGCGAGTTGCTCTTCGCCTCGGGCCACGCCGAGCAGGTCATCCGGATCGACCGCAGCCAGATCAAGTCGGTGGGTCCGACCCAGGACGATCCCGAGGGTGGCATAGAGAAGACTCTGAAGCGCCCCGCGCTGGCCGTCACCACCGAGGGCGGTGGAGCGTTCCTGTTCGCTGTCACCGACGTCCCGTCCTGGGTGGCGCGCCTGACCTGAAGTCCGAGGGGATCGGTGGCTCAGTTCTTGTTGCCTTCGCGGGGTGCCATTCCATCGCCGGCCACGCTTGCGGCCGACCCGTCCAGGGGCGTGTTGGCGGGCCGAATGGGCGCAGGATTCGGACGCTTGGCCGTGATGCCGTCGCCTGAGCTGCGTCCGATCAGGCGCCGGCCGATCCAGGGCGCCAAGTGCCCGCCCATCCAGGCGGCATCGGATCGCAGTCGGGTCAGCGCCGAGGTGTCGTGGGGATCAGGAAGCGGAGCCAACCAGTCGGCGGTCGGGTATCCGAGGGATTCCAGCACCGCGTCGGCGACCCGTTGGTGCCCCAGGCTGCTCAGGTGCAGCCGGTCGTCGGCCCAGAAACGGGGATCGTCGAACACGCTGGCGTACCAGAAGTCCACCACTTCGCAACCGTGGATTCGCGCCAGATCGAGCAGGACCTCTCGATAGTCGGCCAGGCGGTCCTGCACGGATCCGAGGGCCCGTGACCTCCTGGACGGTTGACCGAAAGTGACCACCAGGACGTGTGCGCCACCAGACCTCGCAAGGGCAAGCCCCTGGTCCCATGCCTGTGTCATGCCGGGCAGATCCCACTTGGGGCGCAACACGTCGTTGACGCCACCGGCGATGGTGATGAGGTCGGGTTGCATGGCCACTGCCGCCGGCAGCTGATCCGCCAGGATGGGTGCCAGCAGGCGACCCCGGATGGCCAGATTGGCGTACTCGAACCCCGGGGTCCCGACGCTGAGCCGCTCAGCCACACGGTCGGCCCAGCCGCGATGTCGCCCGTCGACCCCGGGATCCTCGAGGCCTTCGGTGAACGAGTCACCGATGGCGACGAATCGTTGCCACTGGGCCATGTCGAACACCTTCCTGTCGTGCACTGATTCGTCCGCGGACCGTCGCCGCACGCGCTCACCGCGCGCACGAGCCTAGTCACGTGCCCGATCCCGGTGGGCACCGGTTGGCCGATGACGCATCATCGGCGCACGATTCACGCCACACTGCCGACAGGAGGACATCTTTGGCAGCGCTGCTTCCCCCCGCAGACGGCCGCTCGGCACCGGCGGCCGAGGATGACCGCGCCCTGCTGCTGACGACCGGCGCACCGCGCCGTGTGCGCCGCGTCACGGGTGTCCTGGCTGCGCTTGGCACGGCCAGTGCGGCTATCGCGCTGCTCCTCGACTTGGATCCGGCGGCTGGGGGATCCGCCGCATCGCTGTCGCGCGGGTTCGCTGCCGCTGCCCTGCTTCTGGGTGGGTTGGCTGCTGCGGCAGCGGCCTGGAACCGCCGCTCCCGAGAGCTGCCCCGCAGGTCGGTCGCCCTTGTGGTGCTGCTGGTGTCGGTCGTGATCATCTACGCGGACATGGCCATCGCGTACCTGACGGTCGCGATGTCCACCCGGCCGTTCGAGGACTGGGTCGAAGGTATCCCGATGGCCCTGGGAGCGCCGATCTGGGCCGTGGGCATGGTGATGATCGCTTGGCCGCCCGGCATGACGGTGCGCGATGTCATCTTGGTGATCGTCGACTCCGTCGTGTCGGCCCTGGCGCTGGCAGTGGTGTGGCTGCTCCTGGTGATCCCGCTGGAGGCCCAACAGGTGGGCGACCTGTCCTCGTTCGTCCACCTCACCGACCCCTGGTCGGAGTACCTGGCAGCGGTGGTGATCGTCACCACAGCGGCGGTCAGCCGGCGCTCCGGCTCGTTGCCCACCGGGCAGTTGATCTCACTGCAGGCCGCCGTCCTGCTGTTCGTCACCAGTTCACTGGTGGGTGATTGGGCCCAGACAGCGGGGTACTCATCGGCCATCAGTTGGGGTGTCCTGGGCTACCTGGCGGTGGTGTGGGTGTTCCGTGCCTTCGCCCTGGGTGCCGCGGTCCAGCCCGAGGACATCGGTCAGGTGCGGTTGCGCAACATCTGGTCCATCCTTGTCCCGTTCCTGCCCATCCCTCTCGCTGCGGTGGCCGTCGTGGCCTATCGGTTGCGGGTGGGGCCGATCGCCGAGGAACTCCTTGCCCTGACTCTGTTGACGATGGTCGCGATCGTCGTCGCCAACGTGATCCTGCGGTTGCTGATCTCGCGCGACATGGTCCGGATGCAGTGGACCAAGATGAAGGCGCCGCTGAGTGGGGGTGTCGATGCGCAGTGGTTCGAGGCCGTCCTGGGGGACTCGCGGGACGTGATCACCGTGGTCGATCGCGACGGCTCCATCGTCTACCAGACGCCCTCGGCCTCGGCACTGATCGGTCTGCGGGCGGGCGCCCTCACCGGCAAGCATGTGGCCGACCTGTTCCCGGACATGTCCCGGCGACGCTTCGGGGAGCTCCTCGTCCGCGCGAGTCACAGCGACGCCGACCGCGGACCCTATGAACTGACCCTGAGGGATGTGTCGGGCCGCAGTTTCGACACCGAGACCATGATCACTCCGTTGCGGACCGAAGGTCTCGACGGATTCGTGCTGACCACCAACGACATCAGCGACAGACGACGGCTTCGGGCTGCGTTGGTGGACTCCAGTACGCGTGACGCGCTGACCGGGCTGCCCAACCGGGACGGCTTCTTGGCCCGCGTCCGCGAGGAGATCCCCTCGGCCGGACCCAACACCGTTGCTGTGGTCCTGCTCGACCTGAACTCGTTCCGCGATCTCAATGACAGCCGGGGACACGAAGTCGGCGACGAGGTCCTGCGTGCAGTGGCCGGCGTCCTCGAAAGACTCCCGGACACCGTCCGAGCGTTCGGACGAACGGGGGCCGACGAGTTCGGTCTGCTGGTTGCCGCCGACCCCGTTGTCCCCGAGGTGGCGTCGGTCGAGCGGATCCTGCGCGCCGCACTGGCGGGTCTGGTTCTGGCGAACGGCAGCCTGGTCGGTATCTCGTTCGCGCTGGGTTTCGCCGCCCGTCAGCAACGCACTGACACCGCGGGCGAGGTTTTCGAAGGCGCTGATCTGGCCTTGGCCGCTGCTCGGGGCGCCAGGAGTCCGGCGTCGGTGGGGTACCGACCCGAGATGCGGTCCGAACTGGTGGCGCGTCTGCGCTCCGAGGCGGATCTGCGCGACGCTTTGGATGGCGATCGCGTGGTGGTGCTGTATCAACCGATCGTGACGCTGCCGGACCACCGGCTCGTCTCTGTCGAGGCCCTTGCACGACTGATCACGCCCGGGGGCGACGTGGTGGGTCCGGCCGCGTTCATCCCGCGCGCGGAGGAACTGGGTCTGATCGGGCGACTGGGCCTGCACGTGCTCGACACCGCACTGCGCGATTCCAACCGGATCTCGGCGGCGGTCGGACGCGAGATCCCCGTGGCGGTCAACGTGTCGGCCAGCCAGGTCGACGACGAGCTGCCCGAGTTCGTGGCCCAGGCGCTGGCAGCCGCCGGGGTGCCCGCCCGCCGATTGGTTCTCGAACTCACCGAATCATTGCTGGCCGAGGGGCATGACGCCTTCGGTGCCGTGCTGGACCGCATTCGCGCCATGGGCTGTCAGATCGCCCTGGACGACTTCGGGACCGGCTACTCGTCGCTGTCCTACTTGGCGGGACTGCCTGTGGACCTGATGAAGATCGACAAGAGTTTCGTGGGCCGGCTGGGAACATCGGGCGATTCGTTCGCGCTGGTTCGCACCCTGCTGCAACTGGCACAGAACCTGGGGCTTGCGACTGTCGCCGAAGGGGTTGAGACCGTCGAGCAGGCGGACATCCTGCGTGGCATGAACTGCACCCGCGCCCAGGGATACCTGTTCGCCCGACCGATGCCCCTGGCCGAGTTGGAGGTTGTGCTGGAGCTCGGCAACGGCGTGCTGCCGGTGGCTACGAGTCGCGGTGGCGTGCCAGATCGGTGAGCATGGCGGCATGACGTATGTGGCGATCAATGTCCTGACAGTCCCCGACGGTGGCGGTGAGTTGCTCGAACAGCGGTTCGCCGCGCGCAAGGGATCGGTCGACACAGCCCCCGGATTCCTGTCCTTCGAGCTACTCAAGCCGATGGCCGGGACCGACGACTACCTGGTTCTCACACGGTGGCGGTCGCAGCAGGATTTCGAGGCATGGACCACGTCGCAGTCGTTCCGACACGGCCATGCGACAGCCACCGACCGCGATCAATCCCGGCCGTCGTCGGCGACCGCTTCGATGATCTGGGCGTTCGACGTCGTGCAGGAGTCCTGGCCCACGGACTGAGCTGGTGAGCTTGCCCCGGACGCACCACGGCCCTGCCCCCACAGGGAGCAGGGCCGTGCAGGCCGACGGGCGACGTGGCCGGCTGAGGCCTACTTGGCGACCAGCTTGCCGAGTTTGCGGATCTGGAAGGCGCGGATGATATCCACCAGCCCCTGCATCAGGGCCCACGCGCCGGCGAAGATCAGCAGTGTGTAGACGCGCTCGACCAAGAACTGTCCCGAGGTCCAGAAGGCCAGGATCAGCATCAGGATCGCCGCGATCAGGCCCAGCCACCACAGTTCGTTCTCCTCCTTGGTCGCGAAGGCCTCGATGGCCCAGAAGATCGCGACCAGAAGGAACAGGAATCCCAGCGAGTCGGCCAGCGCTGCCACGGTCTGGCCCGGGTTGAACAGGGCCCAGAAGCCAGCGAGCACGAAGAGGATGCCGAACAGTATCCACACCCATTTCCATCCCTCGACCACACTGGCCAAGACGAACTGCTGGACACCGGTGAAGATGAACATGGCGCCTACCAGGATTCCGACGGTCGCCACCGAGGCTGTGTCGAACTGCAGGACGACCAGGGCGATCACCAGCCAGGCGATTCCCGTGATCAGCCACAGCCACCACAGTTTGGCCATGCCGGTCAGCCCTTCGCGGATCTCCTCACGCTGGGCCTCGGTCAGGTCGGCTTCGTCGGCACCTGCCGCTTCGGCCAGGGCTTCTTCGGCGGCTGCGGTGTTGGCAGTCTCGTCGGACATTGATCACTCCTCGCACGTTGGTCCGTCACTCCTATCAGGGTCCCGGCTCCGGGGGTTCAAGGCTCGCCGCCTGGCGAAGGCATCGTGATCGCATCGATGTGTGAGCGGGTTCGAAGGGCGTTCACAACCGATTCCCAGGTTGGGGGGTCATGGTGGGGACACATCGAGAAGAGCACGATCTCCCCGAGAATCAAGGAGCACCACATCACCATGGACACCAAATCGATCGCAACGGTCGCCGGGGCTGCCGCGGCCGGCGGCGTGCTGGCCTTCGCCGGACTCAACCTGGCCAGTGCCGCAACCGGCAACGGCGCCGCCCAGACCCCCGCGGCCCCGAACGGCCAGTACGGCCAATACCCCGGTATGGGCGGACCCATGGGCCAGGGCGGTCCCGGAATGGGACAGCACGGCACGCCGGTCACCGGTGAGACCGCCGACAAGGTGACCGCGGCTGTGCAGGCCAAGTACGCCGACGCCACCGTGTTGGGCGTCGAAGAAGAGGACGGCGGCTACGAGGCGCATGTGCGCAAGGTCGACGGCACCATGGTCCACGTGACGGTGGACAAGGATTTCCAGATCACCGGTGAGCACCAGGGCCCGC
>WBZP01004096.1_pt1 | contig 15417 bp, 9 predicted proteins | sample 5204301 | NCBI WGS metagenome assembly WBZP01 (sample SAMN12412401, study PRJNA552823) | activated sludge metagenome | isolation source: activated sludge from nitrification reactor of wastewater treatment plant... | place: USA: Pennsylvania | collected 2017
ACTCTCTCGTCTGCAGTCAGGATTAAGCTGAGCATCGCAGGCTCCTTCCTGCTTCTCACCTTACACCCTGCCGTCAATTCCGCAGCAGAACGACGCTTTAATTGTTAAACTCCATAAGCCGGCTGACATCATCAGCCATGCCACGTCGTTGATCGCCGCAACCCAACATAAACGCCCGGCCATCTTTCGATGCGCCGGGCGACTCTGTCTTGCTTCTCCCTATCACAAGAACCGCGGCGAGCGCTCGGCCCCCTCTCGCTTCTCGCTTCTCGATCGCTTCTACTCCAGCGGCGAGATCCAGCGCGTCGTGCCGTCGCCCTCGGCCGCCCAGCCTTCGATCGAGCCGTCGTCCGAGCGCAGCTGGAACCAGGTGAGGCCGTCGGCGGTTTGCGGGCCGGCGAGCACGGTGAACTGGGTGTTCGGCTGCACCTGCGTGATCAGCGTGGCGCTGGTGCCGGGCGTGGCGCGAATGCTGAGCTGCGTGCCGACGGTCACGCGGTCGCCCACGCGCGGTGTGCGGTTGACGGCCTGCACATCGCCCAACTGCGGGCTGAGCCAGACGGTTTCACCGTCGCCCTCGGCCACCCATCCGCTTTGGCCGGCGCCGTCGTCCACGCGCCACCAGGTCAGGCTCTCGGCCTGGACCGGCCCTTCGAGCACGGTGACGCGGGCGCCGGTGGCCAGCTGCACAATCAGCGTGCCCGCAGCGCTGGCATTCGAGCGCAGGTTGAGCCCGTTGGGCGCGGTGACGCGTGCCGGCGCGCCGACGGCGAGCACATTGCCGGCGGGCACGGGCGTGGGCACAGTGGCGGTGGTGGGCGCCGTAGCGGTGAGCGGGGGGGTGGCAAGCGGCGCCGTCCCCGTGAGCACGGGCGTGGCATCCACAATCACCAGGGGCGGAACCGGGGTGCTGGTTTCGGTGGCATCGGTGACGACGACGGGGGCGGGCAGAGTGGGGGTTGGCGTGGGCCGGGGCGCAAAGCTGCCGCAGGCGAGCGTGGGGGCCGCCCACAGCAGCGATGCGGCCAGGAGCAGCCGTGCTCCAGGCCCAAGCCGCTCTGAAATGTGCAGCAGATCGTTACGCATGGAAGAAGGTGTCCGATCCGGGCGCTGCATGGCAGTGTGCTGATGGGACGATGGATGGCTGCGCTCCCGGGTTGCGCCACGCGGCGCATGCACGGGAAGGATAGATTGAGATCGTCACTTGGCCCGCATGGAACGTGAACGGTGGGGGCCTGGTTCCGGCTGTGCCCGGTCTCGTTGGCGCACAGTGCCGCCAGTATAGCAGATGGCCCCCGGCGCCGCGGCCGTGCAGCCATTAAGCGGCACGCCCGCGCGCCCACTCCGTCTGATCACAAGACGCCGGTGCAGGCAAAGAGTTACGGTCAGCAGCGCGTCTATGGCGCTGCCCGCCACCCTACATGGCGCCTACATGGCGATCGCGCGCAGCCAGATGATGTCGCCCCACTCGCCGATCTGGCTGAGGATTGCGGGCGAGACCAGCTCGTCGGTGCCCAGCGCCATGATTGCTTCGGTGCGCGGGCCGCGCCGCCCCACGTGCATGAAGCTGATGTTGATGTCGTTCTGTCCAAGCAGAGTGCCCACGCGCCCCACGATGCCTGGCCTGTCTTGGTGCGAGGTAAGCAGGATGTTGCCGGTGGCCGGGAAGTCGACCCAAAGGTCGTTGATGGCGACGATGTAGGGTTCGTTGTGAACCACGGCGCCGCGCACCGTCCAGCGTTGGCTGCCGAGTGTGCCGCGCAGCGTCAACATATTCTCGTAGGGACCTTCGTGCTCGTGCTTCTTGCGCTCGATCAGGCGCATGCCGCGCCGCTCGGCCATCAGATTGGCGTTGACGAGGTTGACGCGCTCTTCGGTGACGCCGCTGAGCAGCCCCTTGATAAAGGCCGCCTTGACGTAGGAGAGGTCAAACTGCGCCAGGTCGCCGTGGGCCGAGACCTCGACGTCGTGCACACCCTGCGCGTCGAGCTGCTGCAGGAAACTGCCCATGCGCTCGGCCAGCTCGATGAAGGGGACAAGGAGTTCGAGGTCGCGCGGCGGGATGATGGGGGCGTTGACGGCGTAGCGGGCCGGGCGGTCGTTGAGCACATCGACCACCTGCACGGCCACGTCTTCGGCCACCTGCTCCTGCGCCTCGAAGGTGCTGCCGCCGAGGTGGGGCGTGAGGATGATGCGCGGCGAGCGGCGCAGCGGGCTTTCGGCCGGCAACGGCTCGAGCTCGAAGACGTCGAAGGCGGCGCCGGCCACAATGCCCGCCTCCACGGCGTCGAGCAGCGCGGCTTCGTCGATGACGCCGCCGCGCGCCACATTGAGGATGCGCACGCCCTGCTTCATGCGCGCAAACTGGGGCGCGCTGATCAGGTTGCGCGTCTGCTCGGTGAGCGGCACGTGGACGGTGATGAAGTCGGCGTCGGTGATCACACGGTCGAGCGAGACGAGCGCCACGCCGCGCTGCTCGGCGTACTCCTCGGTGACGTAGGGGTCGTAGGCGATCACGCGCATGTCGAGCCCCTGGGCGCGGCGCGCAACTTCCTGCGCCACGCGGCCCAGACCCACGGTGCCCAGCACCTTGTTGCGCAGCTCGACGCCCATAAACTGGGCGCGCTTCCACAGGCCGGCGCGCACGTGGGCATCGGCCTGGGGGATGAGGCGCGCCGTGGCCATGAGCAGGGCAACGGTGTGCTCGGCGGCGGCGACGACGTTGCCCGTAGGCGCATTGACGACGATGACGCCCGCCTGCGTGGCCGCGGCGAGGTCGATGTTGTCGACGCCGACGCCGGCGCGCGCCACCACGCGCAGCTGCGTGCCGGCGCGCAGCACGTCGGCCGTGACCTGGGTGCTGGAGCGCACGAGCAGTGCATCGTAGCCGGGGATGGCGGCGATCAGCTGCGCCGGCGTGAGGTCAGTCTGGATGTCGAGCTGGATGCTGGGGTCGGCGCGCAGCGGGGCAAGGCCGCTCTCGGAGATGGCGTCGCTGACGAGGACGCGGTGGCGCGACGTTTGCGCGCCGTTGGTGCGGGCGGCAAGTGGGGCGGTGGTCGAACTGGTCACCATGCGAACTCCTTGGGCACAGGCCTGTGCAGGCTGAGGGTCGCCGTGGCTGCATCGACGCAGCGGCAGGAGGCGACACGGAGGCGATGGGGGCGCCCTTGCCCCGCATCGACAGGATCAACAAGCCGAATGGAAACGCTGAATGGGTGCAGGCTACATCGATTCGGGCGCGCTGACGCCGAGCAGCCCCAGCACCTTGCGCAGCCCGGTGCCCGCCGCCTGGCAGAGCAGCAGGCGCGCCTGGCTCAGCGGGCGGTTGGCGGTGTCGACGACGTAGCAGTCGCGGTAGAAGGCGTTGAAGCTGCGCGCCAGCTCAACGGCGTAATGGACCAGCACGTGCGGCGTCAGCCGTTCGGCGGCAAAGTCGACCTGCTCCTCCAGCTCGAGCAGCTTGCGGATCAGGGCAAGCTCCGAAGGGTGCGCGAGCAGGCCAAGGTCCGCAGCCTGCACCTGCACCGCAGCGGGAGCGTCGACCTCGAAGCCCTCGGCGCGCGCCTTGCCCAGAATCGAGCAGATGCGGGCGTGGCTGTACTGGACGTAGTAGACGGGGTTGTCGTTGTTCTGGGCGATGGCAAGGTCCAAGTCGAACTCGATCACGCTCTCCGGCGCACGCGAGAGCAGGTTGAAGTGCAACGCGTCGGAGCCGACCTCATCGACCACGTCGTTGATGGTAACAAGCTTGCCGGCGCGCTTGCTCAGCTTGGCCTCTTCTCCGCCGCGAATCAGCTTCACCAGGTCGTAGACCAAAATCGTGAGCCGCTGGGGGTCGATGCCGAGCGACTGCACCACGGCGTGCATGCGCGCGATGTGCCCCTGGTGGTCCACCGACCAGACATTCACCACCTGGTCGAAGCCGCGGCGGATGAACTTGTCGTAGTGGTAGGCGACGTCGCCGGCCAAATAGGTTGGCGCACCGTTCGAGCGCACGACGACTTCATCCTTCTCGATGCCGGGATAGGCGCTGGCCTTGAACCAGACTGCGCCGTCGCGCCGCTCGAGTTCGCCGCGCGCGTCCATCTCGGCCAGCGCTTGCTCCACCAGGCCATCGTCGTAGAGGCTCTGTTCGCTGAACCAGTTGTCGAAGGTGACGTTGATGCGGCCGAGCTCCTGCTTGAGCTGCTCCACCACCAGCGCGCGGCCGATGGGGCGTAGCCACGCGAGCGCCTCGCCGCGCGGCAGGGCGCTGAAGCGGTCGCCCTGTTCGTTGAGCACGGTGCGGGCGTAGTCGTGCATGTACTCGCCCAGATAGGCCTTTTCGGGCAGCGGCGCATCGTGGCCCAGCGCCTGCAGCATGCGTGCGTAGAGCGTTTCGATGAAGGCCTGGAACTGACTGCCGCCGTCGTTGACGTAGAACTCGCGCTGCACGGCGTAGCCGCTGGCCTCGAGCACATTGGCCACGGCGTCGCCCAGGCAGGCGTTGCGGGCGCCGCCATAGTGGATGGGGCCGGTGGGGTTGGCGCTCACATATTCCACCTGCCACCGCTTGCCCTTGCCCCGCTCGTTGTTGCCAAAGCTTGCGCCGGCGGCGGCGATCGTCGCCACCTGCTGCTGCAGCCAGCCATCGGCCAGGCGCAGGTTGATGAAGCCGGGGCCGGCCACCTCCACGCCGCTGAGCATGGCGGGCTGCCCCTGCGCGGCGGCGGGCAGATGGTCCACCACTGCCTGCGCGACCTGGCGCGGGTTCAGGTTGCCGCCGGCCTTGCGGGCGGCGGCGGCGACGACCATGGCGATGTTGCAGCTGTAGTCGCCGTGGTCGGCCTGTTTGGGGCGCAGCAGATCAAAGGCGGGGGCGGGCAGGGCGGGCAGGGCGCCGGCCGCCTGCGCCGACGCCAGCGCGGCGGTGATGAGCGCCTTGAGTGAATCTCGGACCATAACGGGTCTATCCAGGTTCGGGTTGGGGGATGATCAGGCAGGCTCGAGGTCGTACCAGTTGGGGCCAACCTCGACATCGACCTTGAGCGGCACGTCCAGCGTGTAGGCCGACGACATGACGTCGCGCACCAGCGCCACCACCCGGTCGCGCTCGTCCAGCGGCACTTCGAGCACAAGCTCGTCGTGCACCTGCAGCAGCATGCGCGACTTGAGGTTCTGCTCGCGCAGTGCAGCGTGCAGCCGGATCATGGCGATCTTCATGATGTCGGCGGCGGCGCCCTGAATGGGAGCGTTGATCGCCTGCCGCTCGAGCGCCATACGCTGGTTCATGGGCACGCGCGGGCTGCTCAGCTCGGGGAAGAAGCGCTTGCGGCCGAGCAGCGTCATCACACAGCCGTCGCGCAGCGCCTGGGCCTTGGTCGCGTCCAGGTAGCTCTTGATGCGCGGGTAGGTGACGAAGTACTGCTCGAGGAACTCGCGCGCCTGCTGGGCGTCCAGGTCGGTGCGGCTGCTGATGCCAAAGGCGCTGGAGCCGTAGACGGTGGCGAAGTTGATCGTCTTGCCCAGTCCGCGCTGCGCCTTGGTCACCTGCTCGAGCGGCACGTTGAAGAGGCGGGCAGCGGTGGCGGCGTGAATGTCGGCGTCGGCGCGGAAGGCCTCGATGAAGGCCTCCTCTTTGGCCACGTGGGCCAGAATGCGCAGCTCCACTTGGCTGTAGTCGGCCGAGAGCAGCAGGTGGCCGGGCGGCACCACGAACGCGCGCCGGATCTCGCGCCCCAGCTCGGTGCGGATGGGGATGTTCTGCAGGTTGGGGTCGCTGCTGCTCATGCGCCCGGTGACGGCGCCGGCCTGGTTAAAGCTGGTGTGGACGCGCCCGGTGCGCGGGTTCACCAGCAGTGGCAGCGCGTCGACGTAGGTGCCGCGCAGCTTCTCAAGCTGGCGCTGCTCGAAGATGCAGTTGAGCACCTGCGTCTGCTGCTCGCTGAGCTGGCCGCTCAGCGCGCGCAGCCGTTCAAGCTCGGGCACGGCGGTGGAGTAGTGGCCCGAGGCGGTGCGCGTCATGCCCTTGGTGGGGAAGCCGAGCTCGCCAAAGAGCACCGTGCTCATCTGCTGCGTGCTGCGCAGGTTGAACTCGTGGCCCACCAGCCCGAAGAGCTCCTGCTCGAGCTCGCGCAGCCGCTTGGCCAGCTTCTCGGACATCACGGCCAGGTAGGCCGGGTCCAGCAGCACGCCGGCGCGCTCCATATCCGTGAGTACGGGCAGCAGGGGCAGCTCAATCGTCTCGTAGAGCTCCCACATGCCCTGCTCGCGCACGCGGGGCGCCAGCTTGTTGAAGAGCTGCAGCGTGGCGTCGACGTCGGCGCCGCAGTAGGCCGCCACCAGCGCCACCGGCACCTGGTCGATCGTGATCTGCTTCTTGCCTGAGCCGATGAGCGAGACGATCTCGGTCATGTTCCAGTCAAGCTCGACCGAGGCCTGCGCCTTCAGGCCAAGCATGCGGCTGGCGGGGTCGAGCAGCCAGGCCAGCACCATCGTATCGTGGATGGCGCCCGCGACCTCCATGCCGTTCTCGAGCAGCACGGTAAGGTCGTACTTGCCGTTGTGGGCCAGCTTGGGCAGATTCGGGTTGGCAAAGGCCGGCTGCAGGGCGGCGCGCACCGTCTCCCAGGGCAGCTGGGCGCCGCTGGTGTGCGCCAGCGGAATGTAGGCGCCCTGGCCCGGCGCCCAGGCCACGCCAAGCCCCACCAGCGCGGCGGCCATGGCGTCCTGGCTGGTGGTCTCAACGTCAAAGCTCAAGTAGTCGGCGGCGGCAAGCTGGCCGGCAAGCTGCTGCAGCGCCTCCTCGCTCTCGATCACGGCGTAGGGCGATTCGATTGGCGGCGCCTCGAGCGGCACAACGCCGCTCGAGGTGGCGGTTGCCTCGTCGTTGTCAAAGGCAAACAGCGCCATCTGCCCATCACCCGGCGCAGCTTCGACCGCGGCGGGCGCAGTGGCGGGTGCAGTGGCGGGCGGCGCGGCGGGCGCGCCGTCCGTGGCGGCAATGCTGCGCCCGGCGTCGGGCAGCTCCTTGATCAGGCTGCGGAACTCGAGCTCGTTGAAGAGGTGGATCACCTCTGCCGGCGAGTAGTCCTGAACCAGGCAGCGATCGGGCTCGTAGTGCAGCCCCTCGATCTCGGTGGTGATGCGCATGAGCCGCTGGCTGAGCACAACCTGCGCCTGCCCGTTGCGCAGCGACTGCTGCAGCTTTGGCCCCTTGATGGCGTCGATGTTGGCGTAGACGCCCTCCACCGAGCCGTACTCCTGGATCAGCTTGATCGCCGTCTTCTCGCCCACGCCGTCGACGCCGGGGATGTGGTCCGACGTGTCGCCGAGCAGCGCCTTGTAATCCACAAACTGGTCGGGGCGCAGGCCATAGCGTTCGTACAACTCGGCAATGCCATAGACGCTGGTGGTGGGCGTTGGCCCGCCCGAGGTGTAGAGGATGCGCACGCGCTCGTCGATGAGCTGGAACATGTCGCGGTCGCCGCTGAGGATCAGCACGTCGTGCCCCAGCGCGGCGGCCTGGCAGGCCAGCGTGCCCAGCACGTCGTCGGCTTCGTGGTCGTTGCGCTCGACGATGGGCACATTCAGCGCATCGAGCAGTTGGCGGATGCGCTCCATCTGGATGTGCATCTCGTCCGGCATGCGGTCGCGCGTGGCTTTGTATTCGGGGAATTCAGTGTGGCGCCAGGTGTCGCCCACGTCAAAGGCGACGGCGGCGTATTCGGGCTTGTGCTCGCGCAGCACGCTGAAGAGTTTGCGCGCAAAGCCATAGACGGCTGCCGTCGGCTCGCCATAGCGCGTCGAAAGCGGCGTCTTCATGCCGAAGAAGGCGCGGTAGGCCTGCGAGTGGCCGTCTACCAGGAGGAGCGTGGGCATGCGCGCGGGGTCAGGGCTTCTGAATGACCAGCCGGCCGTCGTCCACCAACTGCTTCACCTGGGCGTTGTCCAGGATCGAGCGCACGGTGCGCATCTGGCGGCCGGCGTCGAGCCGGTAGCGGCCGGTGGGCAGCTCGAGGATGAAGTTCTGCTGCGAGGTATTGGAGATCAGGATGATCTGATCCTTCTCGAGCATCCAGGTCGCGCTGCTGGCGGTCTGCGTCATGGGTCGCCTCGTTTAGAAGGGTGCAGGCAGGAAAGCGCGCCGGGTGCACGGGGGGCGGGCAGCGTCACAAGGACGCCGGCCGCGTCTACGGGGCGCCTGCTGATTGTACTCGCAAACGAGGTGCGCGCCAACTTTGGCGCTGCTTTCAGGAGTGGGACGAGCGCCCGCCCGAGCCGCCGGCGCCGGAAGTGCGGCTCTCGCTGCGGATCTCGGCGGGCACGGGCGTCAGGCTCTCGCGGCGCGCGTCAAGGCCCACGTCGGCGTGCTGCAACTCGTTGAGTGGCTGGCTGCGCACGGGGCGGTGGCGCAGGGCCACACGCTGTGCGGGGCGGCGGGCGGCCAGCGCCTGCCAAAGCTCCACCCCTACCATCACACCAAACGCGAGCGCGCAGAGGCCCAGGAAGAGCATAGACCACCAGTTGTTGCTGCGCAGCCCAATCACCACGCCCAGCGCCGCCAGCAGGCCTAAGGCGGCCTCGGCGGCCATCTGGCGCGAGATGGGCAGCCGGTAGCCGCTCGCTTGCCAGCGGTCGCTGGTGGATTCGATGCGGAACTTGGGCGTGCGGGCAAAGGCGCCCCCCTGCGTGCGCAGCCCGCGCCAGACGGCGCCGGCGTTGTTCCACGCCACGCCCAGGCCAAAGAGCATGAGCAGGGGCAGCACGGCCCAGTTGCGCAGCCACTCGCGCGGGTGCAGGCGGTATTCGGCCAGCGCGTAGAGCAGCGGCGGGCCAAGCGAGGCGATGCTCAGGGCGCCGAGCAGGCCCGGTGGCGCCGCGCCGAGCATCGTCAGCGGCACCGAGACGACGAGCAGGATCAGCAGCAGCGGATGGATCAGATAGTTGCCCAGATGGAAGAGGCCGCCCACCCGGCTGCGCAGCGGCCACGGGCTGCGCGCCACGCGCCCGCCCAGCTTGACCAGCGTCTGCACGCTGCCGGTGGCCCAGCGCGCCTGCTGACGCTTGAAGGCGAGCAGTTGCGGCGGCACTTCGGCCGGCGCGGCGGCGGTAATGACGAAGATGCCGCGCCAGCCGGCAAGCTGGGCGCGGTAGGCCAGGTCCAGGTCCTCGCAGAGCGTGTCGGCCTGCCAGCCGCCCACGGCCGGGTCTTCGATCGCGCTGCGGCGCCAGGCGCCAGCCGAGCCGTTGAAGCCAAAGGGCAGCCCTGTGGCCGCACGCGCCGGTTGTTCGATGCCAAAGTGGCCGTCGAGTGCCAGCGCCTGCGCTCGTGTGAGCAGCGAGTAGTTGCGGTTGAGGTGCGCCCAGCGCCCCTGCACAAAGGCCACATCTTCGGCGCCGGGGGCGAGGAAGGGGGCGATCACCTGCTTGAGGAACACAGGTGGCGGCAGGAAGTCGGCGTCGAAGATGACGATGAAGTCGCCTGTGGCCTGGGGTAGGGCATGGGCGAGCGCGCCGGCCTTGTAGCCGCTGCGCCCCTCGCGTCGTACCACGCGGACGTTGGCGCCGGCGCCGCGCAGCTCGGCCGCCGTGCGCTCGGCCAGTTCGGTCGTTTCGTCGTTCGAATCGTCGAGCAGCTGTACCTGCAGGCGTCCAGCGGGATAGTCGAGGGCGGCTGCGGCGCGCAGCAGGCGGCAGACGACGTGACGCTCGTTGTAGACGGGCAGCTGCACCGTTACTGCCGGCCATGCCGCATCGGCCGGCGACGCTGCATTTGCCGGCGACGCCGCATCAAGATGTAGCGGGGGTGCGGGCAGAGGGGGTGCGGCGGGGGCGCCGTCTTGTGTGTGCGCACGCCGGTCGGTGCGTTGGCCGTGGCGCAGGGCCACTGTCGCGAGCCAGGCGGCGTGTAGGCCATAGAGCGCCATGCCCACCACGCCCAGGCTGTAGAGCAGCGTCAACACCCAGACGAGACTGTTCACCCAGACGGAACTGTTCACGAGCTTGAAGCTCCTCACGCTTGACGCCCAAACAGAGGCGAGCCGGCGTCATCTCGCCGGCCCGGATTCGAGGATCGTCATGTTGACGATTCTACACAGGTGGACGGCGCGAGCGAAACCTGCGCGCCTGTGTATCGGATCGGGCGTACCGTGTGAAACAAACGCCGGCCCCTCGCCTTCGGTTCGCGCCAGGGCAGAAGTGGGCGCCGCTGCGGGCCCTTGCCTGAGCCTACAGCTCCACGCATAGCGGCGCCTTTGGGCGTTGTTCTCGAGTGGAAGCGGGCAACAACGCCTGAAGCGCCGCTATGCGTGTTGGATAGCCCGCACGGCGCGCCCCGCGCCAAACGTCCGGCGCCCGCCTTCCCACTCGAGGGGGAGACGGGCGCCGTCGTGTAGTCATTCAGCGAAAACAGCTTTCACACAAGGCGTTGACCCGCCCGCACTCCTGCTCCTCGATCCTTGATCCTCGATTCTCGATCGCAGTTCTCTCGATTCTCGATTGCCCCTAATGTTCCTCGGCCGCGACTTCCTTCTTGTGGGCGTCGATCACGGCCTGGGCCAGGTGGCTCGGCACGGGGTCGTAGTGGCTGAACTGCATGCTGTAGACGCCGCGCCCCTGCGTCATCGAGCGCAGGTCGGTGCCGTAGCGCATGATTTCGGCCTGCGGCGCCACGGCGTGGACAACCGTGCGGTTGTTCTTCTGCTCCATGCCCTGCACGCGGCCGCGACGGGTGGTGAAGTCGCCCATGATATCGCCCATAAACTCGTCGGGGATGATCACGTCGAGGTTGTAGATGGGCTCGAGCAGCACCGGGCCGGCCTCCATCATCGCCAGCTTGAAGACCTCGCGCCCGGCGGTCTGGAAGGCGATATCCTTCGAGTCAACCGGGTGCTCCTTGCCGTCGTAGACGATGGCCTTGACGTCGACCACCGGATAGCCGGCGACGACACCCAGGTCGAGCACCTGGCGCACGCCCTTTTCGATCGAGGGGATAAAGGTGTTGCTGATGACGCCGCCGAAGACTTCGCTGGCGTACTGGAAGCCCGAACCCGTGGGCAGCGGCTCGACGCGCATGTGCACTTCGGCAAACTGGCCGGCGCCGCCCGACTGCTTCTTGTGGCGGTACTGCGCCGACGCCTTGCGGCTGACCGTCTCCATGTACGAGACCTTGGGCACCGAGGTGGTGACGTGTACGCCAAACTTGGATTCGAGGCGGCGCACCGCCACGTCGACGTGCGCTTCGCCCATGCCTTGCAGCACCGTCTGGTGGGTGGCCGAGACGGTCTCGAAGCTCAGGGTGGGGTCTTCCTCGATCAGCGAGGCGAGCGACTGGCCCATCTTGGCGCTGTCGCCCTGGCTCACGGGCATCACCGCCACCGAATAGAGGGGCAGCGGGTAGTCGGGCTCGGGGATGGAGACGATGTGGTCGGTGGCGGTGAGGGTGTCACCCGTCTGCAGCTCCTCGAGCTTGGTGATGACGCCGATATCGCCCGCTACCAGCTCATCGACGGCTACCAGTTCCTTGCCGCGCACGTGGAAGAGGTTGGCCACGCGCATGGGCTTGCCGGTGCGCGCGGGCGCCAACTGTGCATCCTTGTGGATGGCGCCCGAAAAGACGCGCACGTAGCTCATGCGGCCCACGTAGCGGTCGATCATCGTCTTGAAGACGACGGCAGCCACCGGGCCGGCGACGTCGGCGCGCAGCTCCTTTTCGGCCTTGTCCACCGTGGCGGTCAGCGAGCGCTCGTTGGGGGCGGGGACGTAGCGGGGAATGGCCTGCAGCAGGCGGTCGAGGCCGATTTCGGTTGCGGCCGAGCCGACGTAGACGGGCGTAATCTTGCCGCTCTTGACGCCGTCGTGCAGGCCATGGCGCACCTCTTCGGCGGTCAGCTGCTCGCCGTCCAGGTACTTCATGATCAGCTCATCGTCGGCTTCGGCGGCGGCTTCCACCAGTTCGAGCGCGGCAGCCTCGGCGGCGGCCTGCATCTCCTCGGGAATTGGCGCTTCCTTGCCCTCGCGGCCCAAATAGGCCTTCATGTCCACCAGACCCAGCACGCCGGCAAATTTGGATTCGGCGCCGATGGGCAGCTGGAAGGGGACGATCTTCGAGCCGGGCAGCGCCTCGCGCAGACTCTCGATGGCGCGCTGGAAGTTGGCGTTCTCGCGCTCCATCTTGTTGATGAAGATGATGCGCGGTTTGCCCAGTTCGTTCAGGCGATCCCACACGAGCTCGGTGCCGACTTCGGCGCCGGCAACGGCGTCCACCAGAATCAGGCCGGCCTCGGTGGCGTGCAGCGCACTCACCACCTCGCCCACAAAGTCCTGATAGCCCGGCGTGTCGACCAAGTTGATGCGCGTGCCCTGCACTTCCACGGGCACCACCGAGACGTTGATCGAGATCTGCCTGCGCTGCTCTTCGGCGTCCCAGTCCGACACGGTGGTGCCGTCCTCAACGCGCCCTACGCGGGTCGTGGCGCCTGTCTTGTGGAGCAGCGCCTCCGTCAGGCTCGTCTTGCCCGACCCGCCGTGACCCAGCACCGCGACGTTGCGGATCTGCTGTGTCTGGAGCTTAGCCATACAACCTCCTTTGGGTCCCGCGGCGCATGAGCCGGGGAGAATGGGGAAACGGAATGGGGAGCACTATCAATGTCCGGGGAGGACGGAAACTGACGTACAAAGCGCATGGGCAATGCAGTGCAGCCGGCAAGAAAAAAGGCCACGCCGGGAGCAGGAAGCGCCGGGCGATGGCCGCACAGACAGGCAAGCTGAACTGAAAGCAGGAACTCCGCCCACGGGGACAGGGGAGGGGCGGGACGGTGGCTGGTGAGCGTGGAAATGGCGTCTGCCGGTGGGGCATGGCAGAGGTCACACAGCAGAGGTCACACAGACTGCCCGGAGCTTCCCCTGTACTCGATTCCAAAGCGGAATTATAGGCGAAGCGTGCGCCGGATGTCAACGCCGGGGCAGGGGCTGCAATTGCGAAAGCCAACGGCTAACAACATCTGACGCAAGGCCGCGAAAGACGCGAGGGATCGCAAGGAACTGCCAGGAAATGCCCGGCATTCCAGCAACCGCTGGGTTTCTGGCCCAGCCACGTCAATCACGCGGTCGCGTGGCTCGTTCCATCAGCCCCTTTGCAGTTCCTGGCCGTTTCTTGCGATCCCTCGCGTCCTACCGTCCTTGCGTCAGATGTTATGGCCGCTTTGCCCTCGCGGCGCTCTCTGCTATGATCCATGCATGCCAACCTATGTGAAGCATGTCTTTGTTTGCACCAATGGCCCGCTCTGCTGGTTCGATGGCGACAGCGATGCCATTCTCGAGAAGTTCAAGAAGCGCGCGGCGGCGGCCGGGCTGAAGGACACGGTGCGCTTCAACCGCTCGGGCTGCCTGAACGCCTGTGGCCACGGGCCGACGATGGTGGTCTACCCCGAAGCCACCTGGTACGGCCACGTGCAGGTGGACGACGTCGACGAAATCTTTGAGCAGCACATTCTGGGCGGCGAACCGGTGGCGCGTCTCTTGCTTCCCCCCGAAGCCATGAAGACGACCGAGCACTACCCCGAGCCGGTGCAGAAGTTCAAGCGCGTGGAGCGCGACCTGGACGAGCAGCGCGCCGCCGCCCGCGAGGCCATTCTGCAGCTGCTGCGTGCCCAGCGCGAGGCCGATGCTGCGCGTACGGGCGACCCTGCCGCCTGAGCCGCTCAACGCACGAGACCCACCACTGCAGCGCAACGCCACCCCATCCCCTGCATACCCGCGCCGGTTCAGCGCCGGCCCCCAACAGATCACCCATTCCGGTGCGCAACAGTCCAATCCCGTCGACGCAGCAGCCAGCGACCTTCCTCTCCACGTCGGAGCCCGACGAGGCCATGGAGGTGCGCCTGCTGCTCATCTGCCAGGCCGAGGGGCTGCGCAACCGCTATTCCAGCCTGGCCGGCTACGAGGAGAGCGACGACAATTCGGGCTTGACGGCGGTGGGCTGGGAGCAGACGAACCAACTGGCCGCCTGGCTCAAGCGTCACGAGCGCATCGACGTGCTGGTCAGCGGCCCGCAACTGCGCAGCCGGCTGACGGCGCAGCGAATTGGCCAGGTGCTGGGGCTGCCGGTGAAGGTGCGCGGTGAGCTGCCCAGGTACACGCTCGACAGCGTGCGCACGCCGGGCGACAGCGGCGAGATGCCCCGCTCGCTGAACGCGCTTGCGGCCGAGGGCGCCGACTATGACGACGCCGGCTACCGCCGCTTTGCCGAGGCCAACATCAGCGTTGTCGACCAGGTGCTGAACGAGCAATGGGGCAAGACCATTGCCATGGTGCTCAACGGCGCCGCCGTGGCCGCGGTGACGCGCCAGTTCTTCGGCGCGCAGCGGCTGCCGATCGCCGTCGCCCATTCGGGCGTCACCGAATTCTACCGGCGCGGCGGGCAGTGGCGCTGCGCTTACGTCAACCGGCGCGAGCACATCCCCACGCCGCCACAGGCCCACGCCGCGCCGGCCAACCAGTTGGTGGGCGCCGTCGCCACCAATATCGATCCCGACGAGCTCGCCCGCGCCGTCGATGTTTACAACCGCCTGGGCGCCCTGCCCCGCCGCGCCGAAGCCGACATCGAGCGCACGGCGCGCATGCGCGACATGATCAAGTTTGCCCACCTGCCGTCCGAGTTGCGCGTGCTCGACGCCGGCACGGGGGGCGGGCTCTTTGCGCTGCTGCTTGCCGAAGAGGGCGCACGCGAGGTGGTGGGCGTCGACATCAGCCCGGTGATGCTCGAGGTTGCCGAGTTCAACCGCCTGAGCCGCACGGGAACGAGCGCTTCACACGTCAGCTTCCGCCTGGCGCCGGCGCAAGCGCTGCCCTTTGGCGACGACTGGTTCGACGCCGTGGTCTGCCGCATGGTGCTGCACGGCACGGCCAAGCCCGAGCGCATGCTGCAGGAGCTGGTGCGCGTGCTGCGCCCAGGAGGATTCCTGATCTTTGCCGACCTGCTGGGTGACGATGACCCCGTGAAGCGCGCCACGCATAACGCGATCGAGGAGCGGCGCAACGCCTCGTTCGTGACGGCGCGCACGGCCGAGCAGTACCGCAAGCTGCTGACGGGCGTGGGTCTGCAGGTCGAGGCGGAGCGTACGGCGGTCTTCGAGCGCGAGCTGGAGGACTGGCTCAGCGACATGGAGGCCGATCCGGCCAACCGCACGTCGGTGCGCACGATGATGGAGGCGGGCATCGAAACCGACGCCAGCGGCCTGCACGTGCGCCGCGCCGGCCGCTCGCTCGTCTTCGACCAGCGCATGTATTACGCGAGGTGCGTGCAGAGGAACTGATCGAAGAACTGCGATCGAGGATCGAGGATTTAGCTACCGGACAGTTTGAAAAAGAGGAGGTTGGCTGACAAGGCATCCTTGTGTACGCTGGTGAGTGCGACGTCATTCAGCGTGGCAA
>WBZP01004097.1_pt1 | contig 15416 bp, 13 predicted proteins | sample 5204301 | NCBI WGS metagenome assembly WBZP01 (sample SAMN12412401, study PRJNA552823) | activated sludge metagenome | isolation source: activated sludge from nitrification reactor of wastewater treatment plant... | place: USA: Pennsylvania | collected 2017
CCCGATGGCAGACGACAATGCGAGCGAGCTTGATACCCCAGAACCTAGCCCACAACACCCCACGAATCGGACCGCCTGACCGTTCCCGCTCCGGCGTAACCAGCCGAGCCCGCGAAGGGCGTTGCCGGCCATAAGCCGTCATACGCAACTCTTCAAAATTGCCCGTTTCTAAGACAGCTTTGTGGTCGACACCGGCCGGTCGCGAAGCACTTCCCTGATGAGGCCTCTGCTGTTTGAGCATCGCAAGCCCGCTTCGACGCGGACACGGTGTTCATGGAAACACAGTAACTTACAGTTTCTGTTTCTTGAAAGCATTGAGGGCCGACCAGGTTGGCCGTGGTAATCGCTATCGGCCAAAGTCGGTATGGCCTGCGCGCCTGACCGCTTCATACAATCGGGCTATTGCCGAGCATCACCGCGCATAGCAGATTGTCACCGGGAAGCAAGGACGGCCAGATCTGGTGCTCAGGAATGGCGCAGACCTTGCAGGAGTTCGTCACGTCGGCTTGTATGACTGAGCACCGCAATATGGAGCCGACAAGATGGCCACTAAGAGAGTGTTCTGCAGCCACCGCGGCGCGTACAAACCCGCCGTGGCGACCTTCGCCCGGCAATTGCGTGAGAAAGGCATCCACGCCAGCTGGACAAGTGGGAAATCGTTCCCGGCGACAACATCGCCGCCCGAATGAAATTGGGTCATTCTGCGCCGCAGTGCGGTACGTTCGGTCTTCACCACCGGCCTTGGCGGCAACCCAGTGATCCTGTGGGGCGTGCTACTGGAGGTGACATTGATCCTGATCATTGCCTACACTCGGTGGGGCAGCCGACTGTTCGGCACCGGACCGTTGTATCTGGATGTATGGCTGTTGTTGCTACCGTGGGCAGTTGGGATGATCGCACCGGGGGAACTGCGCAAGTCCTTTGCACGCAGCCAGTTGGCGAGACGAGAAAAATGAGAACCTTGATGCCCGCTTTCACTCCTGCCAGCATGCGCGCAATGCGCTTTCACCATCCCGGTGAAGCGCTGCACCTTGAGCACGTACCGGTGCCCGCCGCCGGGCCCGGTCAGGTTCAGTTGCAGGTCGAAGCCTGTGGCGTGTGCCGTACCGACTTGCACCTGATCGACGGCGAATTGCCACATCCGGAGCTTCCCATTATTCCCGGCCACGAGATCGTTGGTCGCATCACAGCCCTCGGCGAAGGCGTCAATGGATTCTGCACTGGCCAGCGAGTCGGTGTTCCTTGGCTGGGATGGACCTGCGGCTGTTGTCGTTATTGCCTGAGCGGGAGGGAGAATCTGTGCGATTCGGCACGCTTCACCGGATATCAGATCAATGGCGGCTTCGCCGAATACACAGTGGCCGATGAGCGCTATTGTTTCGCTCTGCCAGACACATCGGACAGTGCGCCGGCAATTGAACTGGCACCACTGCTGTGCGCCGGCCTGATCGGTTATCGGGCGCTACGCCTGGCTGGCGATGCAAGAAGAGTCGGCATCTACGGGTTCGGCGCGGCGGCTCACATCATCGCCCAGGTGCTCAGCCACCAGGGCCGCAGCTTCTTTGCGTTTACCCGTCCTGGGGATACGGAAAGCCAAGACTTTGCCCGCAGCCTTGGCGCAGTCTGGGCAGGCAGCACCGAACAAACACCACCGCAGGCAATCGACGCAGCCCTGATCTTTGCACCCGCCGGCAGCCTGGTTCCGGTGGCCCTGCGCCATACAGTACAGGGCGGTTGCGTCGTGTGCGCCGGTATTCACATGAGCGATATTCCTGGATTTCCCTACGCAGATCTTTGGGGCGAGCGGATGATTCGCTCGGTCGCCAACCTTACCCGCGAGGACGGCCTGGGATTCCTCGAACTCGCACCGAGAATCCCGATACACACCACCGTCGCACGCTTCCCTCTGGAACAGGCCAACGAAGCGCTCAACCGCTTGCGCACGGGGGCGTTGCAGGGGGCTGCAGTGCTGACAATGAATTGACCCCACGAGCCCACGAGCTTCGAGGCGTAGTCGAGCGCGCGCAAAACCGTGGGCTATGCTGCCAACGCGACTCGTACAGGAAAGCAATAGCGTCAGTTCAATTCTCCCGTGGTGCACGCTAAGATGCCCCGGATCGCCATCTCCCACGGTTTTGTGGGCGCTCGCGCACTACAACGCCCGAGCGAGATGGACCGTATCCGGTTCGTCGCTGTCCCGATGCAGGCTGAAGCCCAGCTGCCGCGCGAACTTCAGCATCTTGTGGTTGCTCGCCAGAACGATCCCCTCCATGGTCTTCAGGCCGTGTGCGCGGGCAGCATCCATGAGCGTCGCCATGAGGATGCCGGCAACGCCCGAGCCCTGCCAGGCATCGTCGACGGCGATGGCGAACTCGCAACTGCTTCCCGCCGGGTCGATGATGTAGCGAGATACGCCGATTTCGGTTTCCTTTTCGTCGCGCATCAGCGTCGCCACGAACGCCATATGCCTGTCGTAATCGACATCCGTCAGATACTTGAGCTTTGTCGCCGGCAGTTCGTTCATCGTCACCATGAATCGCGAGTAGCGCGAGTCGGGCGACAGATGCCGCACGAAATCGGCTTCTATCGGCGCATCGTCCGCGCGGATCGGACGTATCGTGACTTCGCTGCCGTCGAACAGATAGCGCTTGCGGACGAGTTCGGCGGGATATCTGGCCATGTCGATCCTCAACCGGGCGAACGTTGGGAAAGCCTGGTACCGAGGTAGCTCACTATCCCGTTCAAGTCGGACAGCTTGCCATAGTCGGACTCTGCAATCTCCAGCTGCAACTTTTCCTGCAATCCCACGATGACATTGAGCCAATCCATCGAATCGAGGTCGATCTGTGTGCGCAACGGCTTGCCGGCTTCGATGCGGTCCGCATCGATCTCCGGTGCGATGGACCGCACGACCGAGAGCACGGCCGCGCGGATTTCCTTGTCATCCATTGTCGTCGAACTCCAGTAGAGACCGGTCGGCCAGCAGCCGCACGGCTCGCAGTCGAAATCGGCCTCCCCTTCCGGCGGGTGTAGCGTCGGCAATCCCGGCCGCTTTTGCCGGTCAGCGACGGCACGATCGGCATTGTCCGCGGGTGGCGTGGTTCTGTCGATGGCGCCGTTCGCCGATATTGGGCGAGCACGGCACTTGCGCAGGCTATGCCCGTCCAAACCGTTGCCCTTCTGCACGATTCTAGCTCTACACTGGCGCAGAAGGCGCAAACGATGGAGCCGTTCCGCAAGATGCGACCCTGGGTCATTCACAAGTCGCCGCGCGCAATGCGTGTGCCACTCAATCTCGCGGATTGGCAGCGCGAGCGCGCGTGCTTCGTCTGGTCGGATGTGCGCCAGGAGCTTGCCCGCAAGGCGCAAGGCAACCTGAATATCGCTCATCTGGCGGTGGATCTACATCTCGCCACGGATGTGCAAGAGCACGTTGCATTTCGCTTTATCAGCCGTAGCAACGAAGTGCGCGATGTCACGTACGCGGAGTTAGCGCGGCTGAGTAACCGCTTCGCCAATGCGCTCAAGGGGCTCGGCATCGGCAAGGGCGACCGCCTGTTCATTCTCGCTGACCGGGTGCCGCCACTCTATACGGCAGCAATCGGCGCTCTGAAGAACGGCACGGTGGTGGTGCCGTTGTTCTCTGCCTTCGGCCCCGAACCGATCCGCACGCGCATTGCGATCGGCGAGGGCAAGGTGCTGGTGACCAGCGAATCGCTGTTTCGTCGCAAGGTGGCGGGCATCCTCGGCATGCTGCCGACGTTGAAACACATACTGTTGATCAGCGACGATGGCGGTCCGACGGACGTTCCCGGAACGCTCGATCTCGAATCGCTGATGGAGCAGTCTTCGGACGACTTTGAGGTCGTATCCACCTCGGGCGAGGACATCGCCTTGCTGCATTTCACCAGCGGCACGACCGGCGCGCCCAAGGCTGCGGTCCACGTCCATGACGCCGCGGTTGCGCACTATGCCACGAGCAAGTATGCGCTCGATCTGCAGCGGCAGGACAGGTTCTGGTGCACGGCCGATCCGGGCTGGGTCACCGGCACCTCTTACGGCATCATCGCGCCGCTGCTGCACGGCGTGACCAGCCTGGTCGACGAGGCCGATTTCGACGCCGAGCGCTGGTACCGCATGCTGCAGGATCACCGGGTCAGCGTCTGGTACACCGCGCCGACGGCGATACGGATGTTGATGAAAGCCGGGCCGGCAATGCCGAAGAAATACCGCTTCCCGGATCTGCGTTTCATCGCCAGTGTCGGCGAGCCGCTTAATCGGCAAGCCGTCTGGTGGGGGCAGGAGGTGCTGGGGCTGCCGATACATGACAACTGGTGGCAAACCGAGACCGGCGCCATCATGATCGCGAACACCGCCGCCATGGACATCAAACCCGGCTCGATGGGCAAGCCCCTGCCGGGCATCGACGCCATTCTCGTGCGCAGGCGCGAAGGCGGCGGTATCGAAGAGATCGTCGCGGCCGACGTCGAGGGCGAGCTGGCCCTGCGGGCCGGCTGGCCCTCGATGTTTCGCGGCTACCTCAACCAGGAGGATCGCTACCGCGAGTGTTTCGCTGGCGACCTTTACCTGACCGGCGACCTGGCCAGGCGGGATGCGGATGGCTACTACTGGTTCGTCGGTCGCGCCGATGACCTGATCAAGTCATCCGGCCATCTGATCGGTCCGTTCGAGGTCGAGAGCGTGCTGATGGAACATCCGGCTGTTGCCGACGCCGGCGTCATCGGCAAGCACGATCCACTGGCGGGCGAACGGGTCAAGGCCTTCGTCTGCCTCAAGCCGGGATTCGCCGGGAGCGAGCGGCTGCAAGCGGAGTTGCTGGCGCATGCGCGCAAAAGACTCGGCGCGGCGGTGGCGCCGAAGGAGATCGCGTTTCTGGCGATCCTGCCGCGCACGCGCAGCGGCAAGATCATGCGCCGCCTGCTCAAGGCCCGCGAACTCGGTTTGCCGGAGGGCGACACGTCGGCGCTGGAAGGCACGGGCTGAGCGGCCCGCAGCGACGGTCCGGTTCGCCCGAGTGCGATGCCGCCGACCGGCTGGTCCGCAGGTCAGGCGGGTCCCGCACGTCGCAGTTGCGAGCGCAGCGCATCGATCTCCTCCAGCATGTCTGCGACCAGGGCGGCGAGCTCGGGGCCGGCGTCGAAGTCGCGCTCGAGCTGGCGCATGCGGCGCGCACGTCGTACGGATTCACTGCGAAAGCGCCAGACGCCTGCCACGCTTTCAGCATGCGGAATCAAGCCTTCCTCGATATGTCGTGCGAGCCAGTCGGGTTCCACCGTGCAGGCTGCGGCCACTTGTTCGAGGGTCAACCAGGTGTCTTCGAGCAGGCTGCCGATCAGGATCTCGTCGTCGCGCATGGTCAGTTTCTCCCGAAACGGCGTGGGTCGAAGGCGAGGTCGCGCGCCATGGTTTCATAGAGTTGCCGCGCCTTGGGCGTGTCTGCCGGCGGTAGCACGATCTGGATGTCGAGCAGCAAGTCTCCCGGCGGCTCGCCAGGAATGCCCTTGCCTCGCACGCGCAGTTGCTTGCCGCCTTGCACCCCCTCCGGGACCCGCACCTTGATCGCGCCATCTGGCAACTCGACCTCGATCGACGCGCCCAGTGCCGCTTCCCATGGTGCCACCGGCAAGCTCATGTGCAGATCGCGGCCGTCCGCGCGAAAGCGCGGATGCGGTTTGAAATGCACTTCCAGCATCAGGTCGCCGGGTGCGCTGCCGGACATCGCGGGTTGGCCCTGACCGGCCAGGCGGATCGTCTGACCTTCGCGCACGCCCCTGGGAATCTTCACGTTGAGTGTTCGCGTCTCCATCGCCACGCGGCCTCGGGCATCGACTTTGGGCGCGCGCAGGACGATCTGTCGAGTGGCACCAGAGAAGGCGTCCTCGACGTCGAGCAGTACCTTGGCGTGATGGTCCTCGGCCTGCGCGCGATGGCGTCCAGCGTGCGCGTGAAAGCTTCCCGGTGCGCGGCCCATGCGGCCGAACAACTCGGAGAAGAAGTCGGAGAAATCGGCCGCCTCGTGGGGAGCGAATCCGTGGCCGGAAAACTCGAACCCGGCGTCCCAGTCGGGCGGCGGGCGGAAATCCTGCCCCGGCCGAAAACCCCGGCCGAGTTGATCGTAGGCGGCGCGCTTCTCCGGGTCGGAGAGCACGGCGTAGGCCTCGTTGACCTCCTTCATGCGCGCCTCGGCATCGGCCTCCTTGGAGACGTCCGGGTGGTACTTGCGTGCAAGCTTGCGGAAAGCCTTCTTGATGCTCTCTGCAGACGCATCGCGGGCGACCCCGAGTGTCAGGTAGTAGTCCTTGAATTCCATGTCCGGGTTTCAGGCTGTCGATTCGTTCGCTGTAACTGGGGTCGGGAAACCGCTGACCAAGGGATATTGAAGTTGCGCATGTTATCCCCATTTGAACGATAGAGGCGCCGATCCCGTCGCCCGCAATCTATCGAAAGGAGGATCGAGCATGGCATATCGCTCCCTGTTTTCCCGCGACGTGTTCGCGGAAATGGACCGCCTGCAACGCGAGATGCAGCAGGCCTTCGATCTTTCGCCGAGCATCCGCGGCATTGCGCGCGGCGGCTTCCCGGCCATGAATGTCGGCGGCACGCCGAAGTCGGTGGAGGTTTATGCGTTCGCACCGGGCATCGACCCGGCCAGCCTCGATGTGCAGACGGAGAAGGGCGTGTTGACCGTTTCCGGCGAACGCAAGCGCGACGCAGTGCCGGAGAAGGCCACCGCACATATCGACGAGCGTTTTAGCGGGCGCTTCCGCCGCGTGGTGACCCTGCCCGACGACGTGGATGTCGGCAGTGCGCAGGCCAGCTATCGCGACGGTGTGCTGCACATCAGCATCGCGCGCAAGGAAGCGGCGCAGCCGCGCCGTATCGAGATTCAGTAGTTCAGCGAGGGGAACGACGATGACAGACAATACGAAAGTTGCCAAGACGCCGTCCGATTCGGCGCGCAGCGAGGCGACGATGATACCGCCGGTCGATGTGATCGAGGATTCGGGCGGCATCACGCTGTATGCCGATATGCCGGGCGTGCCGAGGGACCGGCTCGACCTGCACGTCGAATCCGACACCCTGACCATCGAAGGTGAGGTCGTGCTTGATTTGCCCGAGGGCATGGAGGCAAGCCACGCCGAGGTGAGCCTGCCGCGCTATCGCCGCGTATTCACGCTGTCGAAGGAACTCGACACCGGCAAGGTGAGCGCAGAGTTCGCACACGGCGTGCTGAAACTGCGGATACCCAAGGCCGAACACGCCCAGCCGCGCAAGGTCGAGATCAAGGTGCAGTGAGCTATCGCGGGGCGGGTGCGGACCGTCCGCGTGCGGCGTAGGGATGGTGCAGGCACTTGATCCTCGCCTTTCCAACCCTGGCCGGCATCCGTCCAGCTCGATTGGCGAAACACACTGACAATGTGACGCTTGACGTTCTTCGCGAGCCTGAGCCTGAACAGGTGAGTCCCCTCATACTGCGAATTCTCCACCCACTCGGTGTTCCGTCCTTATCGTCCTCACCTATCTCGCCGCGTCGCCAATCAGACCGAACGGTGCCCAGAAGACCGGGTGGCCGTAGTCCTCCGAGCGGGTCATCAGGCTCAACATCGAGTGGCGCAGGGCCTCGGCTTTTGACTCCTCTGGCTGCCGGGTCTGGTGCTTGAACAGTTCGGTGGTGAGCAAGCGCGCCGAGACCGTCTCTACGGCCCAGTAGGACACAAGAAGACGGCGAGTTCCGGCGAAGAAGAAGGCACGGCCGAGGCCGGAAACGGCTTCCTCGTTCTTGCCGTCGCCGCTCGCGGTGTTGCACGCCGAGAGCACGACCCAATCAGCGTTGAGCCTGAGGCCGAGGATCTCGCTCATCGTCAGGAATCCGTCGTTGTTCCCGTCGCCGGTCAGTGCCGGGTTGGCCATCGCCAGGCTGGGCTGGTCGAGTCCGCGCAGTTCGCCTGGAACCAGACCGTGCGTGGCGAAGGCCACGACATGGTAGGCCGAGAGATCGTTTCGCTTGACATTGTTTTCCGTTGCACGCTTGCCGAGGAAGACGTCAGTCTTCAAGTCTGCGCCCAGCGTCTGCCCGATCTCCTTCAGTTCGTGTGTCGTGTCGGGCAGCGGCGGCAGGTGTGCGAAGCCGCGCTGGAGCATCGCGGCTTCGGTTTCGGGCAGTGATTGATCCGCCCGTGCTGGCGTGATGGAGAGATTGCGTACCGAGCGTGTGCCGGCTGTCCTGCCCGGCGCCGTGGTCATGAAGAGCGGATCGCCGAAGCCGATGAAGGGGCGACGTTCAGGTTCGGCACGGCTTAGCGCGCGCAGGGAAATCAGCGTTCCGGCCGAGGGTTGCTGTGCGATGGCGACCTTCTTCAGCAGCCAGGGCTGGTCCGCGAGTTTCCCGCTGGCGGATTGCGAGGTGAGCAAAACGGCGAAGGGGAGTTGACCCAGTGCGCCGTGCGGGATGACATTGAGCATTCTGGCGTCGGCCCACAGCGCTTCATCAGGGGCCAGTAGCGTCGCGTACAACCGCTGGGCGGTGGCTCGGTCGAAGGCATGGATTCTCCCGTCGCTCAGGTCGAAAGCACGGAGCAGGGTGGAGACGTGCTGCTCAATCTGTTGCCGGGGCAGTGAGACTACACGGAAGGCGACGCGCGCCGGAGTGATCGTCCACACGTACGTCTTCTGCTCGGCGACGTAGATAGCGACGGCGGCTTCGTCCTTGCCCAGCACTTGCTGGACGGAGGCCGGCGCGGGAGCCTTGGGCAAGACCAGTTCGGCGTAGGCGGGGTAACGTTCAGCGAGTTCCCGGCGCAGCGTCGCGTGTAACGTTTCCAGACGAACGACGTCGTTGCGGATGTCGGTCATGGTTTGGTCGAGGCGCTGTGTTTCCGATGCGGAAGCCAGGCGGATCAGCAGTTTGTTCAGCGCACTGATCTGGTTGGCCGTATCCTGTTCGCGTCGCGCCAGATCGGCCAGCGCGGCATCCGGCAGGGTGGCCCGCGCGGCGCTGCTGGCAATGGCCAGTTGAACGCTCGATCCACGGGCGATTTCGGCGACCTGGAAAGCTTCGGCCACGGGGTCGATGTCCGCGGGAGCAGATTTGTCGCTGGCCATTTGGGACAGCAGTTCGAGGTAGCCTTCGGCAATCAGACGCAGCCGGTACTGGCGAACGAAACCGCCGTTTTCCGCACTGTTGTCGGTTTCCGCCTGGCGGATCAATACCGGGAAGGCTTCGCGGAATTCGGCCAGGGCAGCTTCATTCTTTCCGGCAGCAACCAGAACCACGGCCAGATAGCCACGCAGGCTGGCGAGGCCGAGCGGATCGACAAAGGGCTTCTTGAGATTGCCGGCAACGAGTGTTCGCAGCATGGTTTCAGCGTCGTCGATACGCTGATTCTTGAGCAACGCTATCGCCCAGGTGAGATTGTTCGATCCTCTCTTGGCGAACTGCTCGGCATTGCCACGCAACGCCTGATCTCGTCGCTCAAAAACCTTCAACGCCTCCTGCCAGCGACCCTGGACACCAAGCAGAAAGCCGATGTGCGCACGCATCTCGGCAAGAAAGGTTGAGTAACGGCGGACACCGGAGTTTTCCAGCGCGGCCAGCGCCTTTTCCTGCAAGGCAAGGGCTTCCGGAATCTGCCCCTGTTGCAGCTTGATCCTTCCCAGCATCGCGATCGCGGCGGCAGCGATCAAGGTGTCTTTCCCCGAGTGTGCGAGCGTTTCCTGAAGCACCTGGCGTGCCAGTATCTCGGCTTCTCCGGTCTTTCCCTGGACGGAGAGGATGCCGGCCAGATTGCGTTTGCGATCGGTCACAATGGCGGCGGCGGCCTTGGCTTTCAGATCCTCGCTGGAGCGCCTGGCCAGGGCAACAACGAGATTCTCCCGAGCGTAATGTAGCGCCTGCCTTGCAAAACGCTCGGCTTCGACGTAGTTGCCGCGCAGCATCTGCAATCGTGCGGCAAAGTGGCTGTGCCGCTCAAGGACGTTGGCGCCGAACGCTTTCCAACCGCGCTGCTGGCGCAGGAGAGGCAACACCTCGCCGGCACGCTGAAAGGCCTGTTCCGCGCCACGCAGTCTGCCCAGATAAAGTAAAGGATCGACCAGCCAGAGCTGGGCATTGAAGTAGTGCCATTTGTGGCTTGTCTGGTATTCATTGCTTACGGTCTGGACGTAGTCGATCAGCAACGGCCAGTCACCCGTGGCGTAGATGGCAGCCCTGATGTCAGCCTGGAGCCGCCAGCGGTCGCACATTGAATCAGCCGCTGCCGGCTGTTTCATGGCGAGCGCCTGCTTCAGATCGACAATGGCCTCGTCGTAACGGCCGATATGCAGCTGCGCCTGGCCGCGCTTGTGCAGGAAGACGCACAGTTCCTGCGGGGTGGCGGCAGCGGCCGGCGGCGCGGCAATCTGTTTCTCCAGTTCCGCCGTAACCGTCGAGTCGATGTCAGGAAAGTCTTCGTCGTCGTCGACGGCCTGTGCATTGAGCGCAAAGCTCAGCAGAAGGCAAAGGGCAAGGCGGATTGCGAACAAACGCATATGGGTTCCGCAGACGGGAAGAGTCACCAGTTGATTCTCACCCCAAGTTCGTCCTATGACAACCGTCATTCTTGAACTTGAAGCGCAGTTAGCGCTACTTTCGACACTGCGCCACGGGCGGGTTGCACGCTTACGTCGTTCGCAAAGGTAAGCTCAAGTTTGCGTCTGAACAGCAGCTTTGAAGTCCGAACGGTCAATCGGTGTGGCATGGGGACGATCGGTACCCGACCGCAAGGAGACGACCGAGCTTTTGATCCAAAGTGGTGATCCTCACGTACGAGACTGATCGGTTCCCGGCTGTCCCACAAATCGGCCATGAGGGGCAGAGGGTCAGAGGACATACCCAGCCTCCGTGCGCATATGGTGGTGGTCCACTTTCAATCGGTGCGGCATCGGACCCGGGGAAAGTACAAAGTCATCGTGGGCGCAAGGATTTGCTCATTCGCACAGCACGTGCAATTGCAGCCAGGGCCTACACTGTTTCGGTCGTTCCCGTATGGATCTCCGCCAATCTCTCGCCAAGTACAGTACTCAGTGCTGAAAATGCTTTCTGACCCGTGCAATGTCCTGTCCAGTAGGCGACACGGGATTTGCCAATCGGAACTTACTTGGAGTTTCATTTCGAGGATGCGGTGCACTTCGATCAGTACGTTGTGGTCGGCAAGACGGGCAAGGTAAACGATCAAGGCACTAAAGAGGACATCTTCACGGTGACGTCGGCGGAGTTGGCGGGGATTCAATGCCGGAATTGCGAGATTCTTGTCGAAGCGTATAGCAACAAAGCCAAAACGGTGGTACTGGGACCGCATCGCCAACTTGACCAGTCCATGGTTGATCCGGTGACTGTGAGTTCTCGCGATGACCTCCTTGGTCGATTGGGGGCGCGGCGGCGGTGTTGACCGTAACCATAGACAAGATCGCGCGAAACCGCGTGATAGGGCAATTCGGGACACCTTAGCGTCAACGACTGGAGGATTTCGCAGGCACTATTGCTTTACTCTACGGATGGTGATGGCGGCATAGCCCGCGGCTCTGCGCACTTTCCACACAGTCCTGGTCCTCACTTGATGTCGGGCGTCGACGGGGCTTTCGGCGTGATGATCTCGTAGGAGATCGGACGCAGCCGCGGGGGCTGCCGGCGCGGATCGATTGTCCGCGGCTGGCAGGCGTTTCGCGCCTCGCCGCGGTTGAGGTGAAAGCTCCCTTTGCACTGCTCGCGGGTCGAGTCGAATACCTGTCCGTCGCTGCAGCAGTAGCCGGTCTCGGGTCTCGGCCGGCAAGACTCGTCGGCCGCGCCACGCTCGGCGAAAAACCTACCGCGACACTGCTCACGGCTGGCCTCGAAGACCCTTCCATCGGCACAACAGTAACCGGGTCGTGCTCTCCGGCAGGCACGCTCCGCCTCTGCCTGTTCGAGATAGAAGTCCCCCCGGCATCGCTCGCGGGCGGCGCGGAACACCTCGCCGTCGCTGCAGCAGTAACCGAAATCGGGCCCCGGCGGCTGGCAAGACTCGTCCGCCGCGCCACGCTCGGCGAAGAACCTGCCGCGACACTGCTCACGGCTGGCCTCGAAGACCCTTCCATCGGCACAGCAGTAGCCATGCCGCTCAGGAACCGGCCAGGCAGGCACGCTGCCTTCGACCCGCCTGACCCAGCGCCGGATGTCTTCGAGTTCGCCGGCAGTTGCCGGGCGCTTGTCAGGCAGCGCGGCATACGGCGACGACTCGAAGTGCTCGCCGCGGCGCAGGCGGACCGGCGCCCAGCTATTGGTCTTCGATCGGCAAACCACCGCCCCGTCGAGGACCGTGACCAGCACCGAACGATCGCGCGGCACCTGGAAGACGAATTCGGTTCCCTCCACGCCGGCGACTACGTTTTCGCTTTCCGCTTCGAAGAAGCCGCGCGCTCGTGCCAGGATGCGGCCGAACTCGACGAGGAAGGAGCCGAGGCGGATACGCGTGTTGACGTCGAGTACGATCTCGTGACCTTCGGGCAGGCGTATCCGCGCGACCGCGTCGGACCCGGTCTGGATCACGTCGCCGGGCTGCAGCTGGTAAGGCAGGCGCACGGGCAGCGCCCGACCTCCGCGCAATAGCGTTGCCGCCCCGGCCAGCTCCGCCGGCTGAACACGAACGAACTGCTCGGGGTCGCGCGGATCCTGCTTCAAGACCTGCACCAGCATGGGCGCGCAGCCGAACAGGCCGAGACATGCAATCAGCAACAACGCAGTGCGCAGGTGCGCGGCGACTGCATATCGCGGTGTAGCGTTCATTCGAGAGGCCCCGCGACGATCACGGAATCGGCCCGCCGCTCGAGCCAGCCGAGAACCCGGTAGGCGAGGGCGAAGGAGACGATGTCGTACATGGCGTTGAGGAGGATACCCAGCGAGGATAGCACGACGCACAGTGCGAGATAAGCCAGCAACAGCGCGACGACCATCGCGACCCGGGAAACGCACGAAGCATGCAAGCTGAGAAACCGCGCACCGGCGCCGAGCAGAGCGAAGCCGAGCATCAGCGCGAACTGTGCCGATGGTTGCAGCGTGCGTACGGTAAGGCCGCTCAGCAGGTTGCGCAACGCGTCGGCGTGGAGCTCGACCCCGAAACGCTCCTCACGCCACAGGCCGCGCTCCACGATATGCACATCGCGCGCCGCCGCGGTCGTGACGCCGACGATCAGCGTCTTGCCGGTGAGTCCTTGCGGCAACGGACGCCCTGCATCGAGCAGCTCGGCATAAGAATAGCGCTGCGGCTGCCGGCGCCAGTACGCCAGCGGCGACAGGACCAGCAGGCTCGTCGCCACCTCGTCATCGCGTGCGAGCGCCGGGCAGTGCGCCGGCGTGGAGCGCATGCGCTGCATCTCAGAGAATGGCAGGTGGCTGATGCGCTTGGAGGCCGACGCCAGGGTCATGGTGCGCTGGGCGGCGCAGACGTCCCCCGGTCCGGCGTCGAAGACAGCCGTCAGCGCCAGCGCCGGGCTATCGGCGCGGCGACAGTCGGTCGCCTGCGGGGCCCCATCGGCTTGGGCGAGCGCACGTGCGAGCGGGGCGGTGAACAGGTAGCCGCGCTTGTGACCGATGCACAGCACTCCCCACTGCGCGCCGACGTTCAGCAGGGCCGGCGCCAGCCGCGGCACCCCCTGATCGACGGCACGCACACCGAACACCACGCGCGTGCCGCGTTCGCCGGCAAGCTTGACGGCCTCCCTCAAAGCCGCATCAAATTCGGTGTTGCGCTCGAAGAAGAAGTCGAAGGCAATCACCGCCGCACCCGCGCCCGATAGCCGCTCGATCAGCCGCGCGTGGTCGCCTCGCCACAGCGCCGCGCCGTCGTAGGTGCGGCCGAGTGCGCGCTCGGTCTGCTCGTCGAGGGCGACGATCACCGCGCGCTGCTCCTTGGCCACCGGGCTCAGCCGCTCGCTCAGCCACAAGGTGTAGCTGGCGATCTGGGTGTCGATACCCCAGAGGCTGAACAGCCGTAACCAGGCCGCGAAAAAGACCAGCGGGACGAGCAGCGGCACCACGACCGCGGTACGCTTGACGTAGCGCACCAGACGAAGCGCCCGGTCGCTCTCGCGCTCGCCCCAGCGGCGCGGACGCTGTTTGATCACGTCCACCAGCCGATCGAAATCCTCGCGGAAATGGGCGTCGTCGATCGTCAGTCCCTGGCAGTCGGCAAGGGCGGCGAGCCGCGGGGGCAGTTGTTCGCGCGACGGCATGCGGGCGCCGTCGGTAAGCACCGGGATGACACGGATATTGCGCTCGAGGGCCGTCGCCACTTCGTGCGCGACATAGTCCTGCGCTGCCCACAAGCGCAATTGCCCCTGCGCATCGGCGATGCTGAGCCAGCGTGGCCCAATCAGCGCGATCAGCATCTCGGCCTCGGCCAACCGCTGCGCGAGGACTTGCGGAAACTTGGCGCCGGGATCGATACTTTCGCGGTCGAAGAACACCCGTGGCGCGCCGAACTGACGCTCCAGCCAGTCGAACAGGCGCCATGCCGTCTTGCCGGCGTCATCGCGCCGGTAGCTGATGAAGATCAAGGTCTGCGGCCGCTCCCGCAGCGCCGATCGGGCCTAGCACCAGATGCCGTGCGGCGGACGGACAGCCTTGTCTCGGCGATCCCGGCGCAGCGGGCGGCAGGCTGGCTGCATGAACGAGCTACCGACAATTCGTGGGAGATACGCAAGACAAACCCCCTCAACGGCTAGCTCGACTGTATCGCCACACCCTTGAGCGGTCAATCTTTGGCGCCCAGTTCAATCCCCTGTGCAACTCCACTGCGTCGTTGTCGAGGGGTTGTCGAGGCTGAAGCCGCATGCGGCACACGCTTTTACGAAGCCCGGGGCGTCGGTCCCGAAACCGTCGCCGGCATTCAGGCCGAGGTGCGCGTCCGTCTCCTGCGGGCGCTCGCCCGGAGTGGACTGAACGATCGCGAAGACGCGCAGGCGATGGGTGCCTGCGATCACGGTGGGGGGTTTCTCGCTCGATGCGAGCGAGCGTATCGAGGCGCACAACCGCCAGGGCTAGGAGCGCCTGCTGCGTTATTGCGCCCGGCCAACCTTCGCGCTGGAACGACTAAGTGAAATCGCTCCGGAGCACTTGGTCAATGAGAGCGTCAAGCTGGGTCAGGGCGGCGGCCTCACGATGATGCTCTAATTGACCAAGTGTTCGGCGTCGATGCCCGTTCGCCAACGTTGGCTGCCATGCAGATAGCCGACACTCGTATTCCGCGCACCTGAGTGACCGGTTTGGGTCGGCACGCGTCGTTGACTGGTTTCGGAAACCTGACTGAGAGCCCTTTCTTGTCTGCCTCTCGTAACGTTCGGGGGCGGCCCAAACAGTTGGATTTGATTTCGAGGTCGGATAC